>JACCDV010923201.1_pt1 | contig 30262 bp, 25 predicted proteins | sample 7446131 | NCBI WGS metagenome assembly JACCDV01 (sample SAMN15323448, study PRJNA562643) | freshwater metagenome | isolation source: river surface water | place: USA:Blue River Watershed | collected 2017-08-17 | reverse complement strand
GTCCGAATAAAGTTACCACCATCACCATACACCCATGAAGTGCGCAAAATAAAGTATCTAGACACACTCGACTGCTGATGAGCCCCACTTAAATCTAGATCATCAAGTCCATCAATCAAATCACTTGAAGTACTAGAAGCACTAGAAGTATTTAGATCAAAAGCTTCTTTAATAGCCAACTCACCAGCCAATTTACTTTGGCCATAGACACACAATTGATCAACCGGTCCTACCTCATCCGTTTCGAGGTAAGCAGTTTTCTTTGTGTCAGCAAACACATAATCAGTTGAATAGTGAACCAAAATGCCATGGGCTACACCGGCAGCATATTGAGCCATGATCTTGGGGGCCATGGCATTAATAGCAAAAGCGAAATCTCGCTGATCCAAACTTTCTGCTTTATCAACTGCGGTATAAGCAGCCGCATTAATAATGACTTGAGGTTGATAACGATTCAGTGCATCTCTAATGGATGTCTCATTGGACAAATCACAATCAGAGCGCCCCAAAAAAACGACTGGGGTTTTTAAGTCTTTCAAGCAAACTTGTAAAGCACGGCCCACTTGGCCATCACGGCCAAAAACTATAATGGGCTTACTATGATCTAGCAGTTCGAATGAAGAATATGACATATGGCCCTGTGCCTAAAACCTACTTTTAGTTACCTTAGGTTAATTACAGCTAACCTCAAAAAATAATTCAATTTTCGGAATAGATTCAAAAAAATTTAAATTTATTAAATCATTCAAATCGCTATAACTGTATTAGCTGTGTTGATGTACCAATGTTTTACTTATATTGCTTCTTAAGCCAGTCACGGTAAGAGCCACTCAAAACACCATCGGTCCACTCTTGGTTATCTAAGTACCACTGTACTGTTTTACGTATACCTGTTTCAAATGTTTCAGTAGGTTTCCAGCCTAACTCACGCTCTAATTTAGTAGCATCAATTGCATACCGACGATCATGACCTGGGCGATCTTTAACGTAAGTTATTTGTGATGCATAAGAGCTACCATCTGATTTGGGACGCAACTCATCCAAGATGCTACAAATGGTATTGACCACCTTAAGATTAGGTTTCTCATTCCAACCACCGACGTTATAGGTTTCACCTAATTTGCCAGCCTCTAATACACGACGAATAGCCGAACAATGATCCTTAACGTATAACCAATCTCTAATTTGTTGACCATCACCATAGATAGGCAAAGGCTTACCAGCAAGGGCATTCAAAATCACCAAAGGAATCAACTTCTCTGGGAAGTGATAAGGTCCATAGTTATTTGAACAATTGGTGGTTAACACTGGCAAACCATAAGTATGGTGCCAAGCTCTTACCAAATGATCTGATGCTGCTTTAGATGCTGAATAAGGACTATTCGGCTTATAAGTATTGGTCTCTGTAAAAGCAGGATTTGTTGGGGACAAAGATCCATACACTTCATCAGTAGACACATGTAAAAATCTAAAGCTAGATTTTTCCAAATCAGGCAATTCTGACCAATAGGCACGAACTGCCTCAAGCAAATTAAACGTGCCGACCACATTAGTTTGAATAAAGTCACCTGGACTATAAATAGATCGATCAACGTGAGACTCAGCAGCAAAATTGACTACAGCACGAACGGAGTACTTTTTAAGCAATGAAAGTACCAACTCGTAATTACCAATATCACCCTCAACAAATACATGACGAGAATCAGAGGCTAAAGATTGAAGGGTTACCAAGTTACCAGCATAGGTTAACTTATCTAAATTAATAACTCCATCAGAAACTGGATTAGACAACCAGTCAAGAACAAAATTACCGCCAATAAAGCCAGCTCCACCAGTGACTATAATCATAGTTATAAATTTTTAAATTAGTTTGTTAGTTTCATTTGCCATCAAATCTAGAAATAATCCAGCTACTTTATTTTCTCATAGAGTACAAGTAGCATGGATTCAAAAAATAACTCCTTGATATCTAAATATACCTAAGACTGAAAGCTAAAAATTAGTGTTCCTAAATTACGAAGCACGCAATCATGCCATTCTATTATTGACGCATTTGGTAGGCTTAAGGGTTGGTGAGGTGACGTGTGAACCAATATGTCCTGCTGCGCCAGTAATTAATGTTTTTTGATAGTTTAAATACACATGCAGTAGCCCGAATATAAAACCATACTTACTAAAAAAACAAAAAAGTTAGATGGGCGCCAACAGTTTTTATTTCATCTGGTTATAGCCAGCCTATGAAGAGTATTGAGATAGCTTTCCACTACCAAACGTTCATCATATTCGCGCTCCATCTTGAGTCTTCCTTGACGACCCATGTTAGCGCGTTCATCAGCCGAAAGCTGCAGGAAACTGAGCATGACAGTGGTCAAATCTTCAGCGCTTTTGGGTTCACATAAATAGCCGTTGACGCCATCGTCTACCACGTCTTTGCAGCCCACCGCACGGGTTGTGATGATCGGTTTACCCATGGCGGCTGCTTCCAGCAACGTGCGGGGGGTACCCTCACGATAAAAAGATGGTAAAACAATAACATCTGCTAAAGCCACCTCTGTGCGAACATCGTCGCTCACGCCCCAATACTCCACAATACCTTCTGTAATCCACTTATCCATTTGAGATCGACTCACTGCGCTTGGGTTTTGCACATCTAAAAATCCCAACAGGGCGAATTCGACGTTGGGGTGTTGGGCTTTAATCTGCGCTGCGGCACGAACGTACTCCCCCACCCCTTTATCCCACAACATGCGTGCAATCAGCAAAAACGTGACCCGCCCGCCGTCGGGCTTGGGCGGCAGCACATTAAACTGGGTCAAGTTCACCCCCGAACCAGGTAAGCGTCCCGCTACCATAGGTTTAACCAACCCGTGGCTGACAAAGTCATCCAAATCGTCTTGGTTTTGAAAAAATACCTTGGTCGATCTTGCTAAGGCCAGATGGTAGAGCCGACGAACCACGAACGAAAGCCAATTGTTTTTGTTGAATACAGAACCCAAACCCGCGATATTGTTAATCACCGCAATACCCAAACTGTGTGCCGCCAAAGAACCAAAGACATTAGGTTTGACAGTAAAACCTAAGAATACATTGGGCTTGAGGGCCTTGAGCAAGCGCCGGTAACGCCACCATAAACACAAGTCTTTGATGGGATTGGTACCCTGATTGTCCATGGCTAAAGGAATAAACTGGCAACCTAAAGCCCTTACACGATCGGCGTATTCGTCGTCCGGCGCCACCGCCACCACCTCATGGCCTTCGGCTAACAAAGCGCGGATCAGGCCTGAGCGAAAGTTCAATAAATTCCATGCGGTATTCAAAGCAATGACAATTTTCATTTTCTCTTTCGATTCAAACCCATGGGTAAATTCGATATGGCAGCCAAGCATGTGCGTGGTCTGCAAACAGCAACCATATTAGCGTCAGAGCAACGCTGTAGGCCGCCACCATAAATATGCCCCATGAGCGACCCAAACCTTTGATGACCCAAACCCCCGGCAGGTGAGATAAGACCATGATCTGCAATGGCAACCAATACAGGGCCAAACGGTCGATGGCCGTACTGTTCTCTGGGAATGTCCACAACAAAGACATTAAGCACAGGCTGCTCAAGGCAAGCGCCATCCAAAAAGGCTTGACCACAGGCGGCATCCAGAAGCGTCGATGCGCCACCATGAACGCCAGCGCTGGCAGCACCGTCATCCACAAACGCAACGCTGCACCCGCTGACTCATACTCAGACGTGACATAAATCGACAAGAAATAAATCATATGAGGCCACAACAGATACCCCAAACTCATGCCCCCCAGTAAGATGGATGAGCCTAGTAAGAATTTGTGGCGCTTAAGCGCAAAAAAGACTAACGGCAGCATCACTACCGCTGTCTTGTGAAACAACACCGCCACTAACACCCACAGCGTATAACGCAAAACATGGCCTTTGTACAAAGCCGCCATACCTAACATGACCCCACCGACTGCCACGCTTTGACGGGTGTAGCCCATGCCCACCACCACCAGCAAATAAGGCACGGCCACCAAAAATGCCAATAAGGGCCTGGGTTGTTGGCGACATAACGCTTGCAAACCCAACAGCAAAACCAGGGCACTTAAGGTGTTGACGGTATAAATACCGCCACCGATATTGGCACCCAGCCAGTTAAAAAACAAATAACCAGGTTCATTGGTGGTAATGACTGCGCTCAAAGAGACGCCTTGCATGGAATCTAGATAATTAAAGTAGGTTATCCAATCAGAACCAACTTGGTGTCGCAAGCCGATAAAAAGCACCATCACTGCGACTAAACCACCAAACCACCAAATACTCATTGAGCATCGCCAACGAGGCCCCATAGAGACCCCGTTGAACTTAAATACTGACATACTGAACGTCAACAAAAGGATGAGGACATAGGGCAACATTTTATTGCACCTCCAACCAAGCTTGGAACATCAACACATCCCAAAGATGGTATTGCCAATTGCGTTGGCCAGAGAGGTGTTCGGCCCATTTTTGGCGAATTGGGGCTGGGTTGAAGTAACCATCTTGACGCAAGCGCGATTCGCTCAAAAGTGTTTCGGCCCAATCGCGCAGCGGACCACGCAACCAATGATCAATCGGCACACCAAAGCCCATTTTAGGTCGGTCGATGAGCGAGTGTGGAACGTGGCGATACAAAAGCTCTCGCAGCGGCCACTTGGTCACACCGCCACGCAGCTTGGTGCTCAAGGGCAAGCTCCAAGCAAACTCAACCACCCTGTGGTCGAGCATCGGGACACGTGTCTCCAAGCTCACACCCATGGCGGCGCGGTCCACCTTGACCAAGATGTCGTCGGGTAAGTAGCTGAGCATATCCAGGGCCATCATGCGCTCTACGTCGTTCAAGCCCGCTAAGGCGAGCGCTTGACCGGTGAGTAAGGTGGACGGCTCACGCCCATCTAAGACCAAGTCGTTGGGATGTGACCAATGAGACACCATACCCAAGTAAAGATCAGCCGCTGATTGGCAACCCAATAAAGCTGCACCCTTGTGAAGTTTGTCCCCCAAACGCTGCAAGCTGAGCCAATGGCCCAGAGTGTCCCAGGACTTGAGAGGCACTGCGGTGATAGCTGCAGCGGCCGCGTGACGCAAGGGCCTGGGTACACGTTGAATCTTACCCCACAGCTGGGCTGTCATTTGGTAACGGGTGTATCCACAAAACAGCTCGTCGCCCGCATCACCCGAGAGCGACACCGTCACTTGTTGGCGCGCGAGTTGGCTGACTAAATAGGTGGGAATTTGGGACGAGTCGGCAAAGGGCTCCGCGAAGAGCGTGGGCAACTTAGGAATGACGTCCATCGCCTGTTTTGCGGTGAGGTAAAGCTCGGTGTGGTCGGTGCCCAAGTATTGAGCAACAGCTTTGGCGTGTTCGGCTTCGTTGTAGCCTGCCTCGTTAAAGCCGATACTGAAGGTCTTGACTGGGCGGCTTGACTGCGCCTGCATCAAGGCCACCACGGTGGAGGAATCTACCCCACCGGAGAGGAAAGCGCCCAGAGGCACATCGGCCACCATTTGCTCGCCCACGACGCTGCTCAACAAGGCTTCGAGTGCGTCGACCGCTTGCTCCGAGGAGCCGGAAAAAGGCTGGGCAACGCCGCGTTGCGCCGCTTCGACCACTGACCACCAAGCCCACACTCGCGGTTCGGTTTGCCCAGCAGTCAAGGTTAGCAAATGTCCAGGCAAGAGCTTATGAATACCTTGGTAAATGGAGTGCTCACCACCAATGCAATTGTGTCGCATGAAGAGTGTCAACGCGTCGCGGTTGATGGGGGCGCTAAAAGCATGGTGTCGGCGCAAGGACGACACCTCTGAGCCAAATAAAAACACAGCCTGCGCTCCTTGGCCTTGCCAGCCGTAGTACAGAGGCTTTTCGCCAAAACGGTCGCGACCTAGCGTCAACACGTGTTGCTGACGGTCCCAAAGAGCAAAGGCAAACATACCAATAGTCCGCTGAAGCGTTGTCTCTACTCCCCACGCCTCAAATGCAGCCAACAAACTCTCGGTGTCCGAATGCCCTCTCCAAGCAAAACCATCCAACTCGGCCCTGAGCTTCAAATGGTTGTAGATCTCACCGTTAAAAGCCAATACGTATCGCCCACCCGCCGCCACCATGGGCTGCGCCCCGGTGGGGGTGAGGTCCACAATAGCCAAACGCCGGTGGGCCATGGCGATGCCGGCTTCGGGTTCAGCCCATGTACCAAAGGCATCGGGCCCTCGCGACTCGATGCCTTGCGCCATATGCGCTAATAGGTTATTTACGGCATCGCGGTGCTCCAAGGGACTGCGGCTCAAAAATCCGGTTAATCCACACATGAATTAATTCGATTTGCTCATAGAATTTGAGGTACTTACAATTGAATGAAAGTAAGAAGCAAGCTTCTCTGAAACAATAGCAGTGTTATATTTTTTTTCCACCATCATCCTTCCAGCCGAACCCATCCTAACCCTCAAAGCTGGATCAGCTATTAGTGTGTGTATTGCAGACAACCATTCATCTGTAGTTGAAGCAAGAAAACCATTAACGCCATGCTCAACAATTTCGCAATTAGCACCCACTGGAGATGCAATTACAGGTAATCCACAAGCCATATACTGGATAAGCTTGTAGCCGCATTTTCCACGTTCGAAGTGATTATCAGCTAAAGGCATTATGCCAATATCAAATTTGGTAATATCAGTGGCCTCAGTCTCCTCTGACCAAGGAGTATATCGAAAGCAAAAGTCCTTAAATTCATATCCAATCGTATTGATTTCGCAAATATTATTCTTTTGCAAATCACTTAATAATGGCAAGAGGTCTTTCAAGTATTTTGAAGTGGCAGTTTGGCCAATCCAACCGATACAGGGCTTTTGAATTCTGGTTGATAAATCGACGAAATGATATTTCGATAAATCAACAACGGTTGGTATTGTTTCAACATTATTAGCACCCGCAGCGAGAGCATAACTTTTTAAATAAGAATTACCTGCAAAAACCATAACAGCGTCATTAATTAATCCCGCGTGTTTACTTGAAAAGATTGATCGTACGAAATGATTAGGACTTTTATCATAAATATGAAAAACAGCATCATCATAATCAAGAACCACTGGAGTATTTGGAGGCCAGAACAAATGCTCTAAAAAATAGGGAATCCAAGGTAGCAGTTCTTTCTCAACCCAAATAACGTCGATATCAGAGGAATCTCTTGCATTGAGTGCAGAAATTACTCTCTTAAGGTATGCGTTAAAAACAAAGCCAAGTCTACCTTGTCCAGCCTGCAATGAATTTATATATCCGTTAGGAAATAATGGCTGCACAGTCAAAGATACATTGCGCTCAGCTAATGCAGTAGCAAACTGCATAAATCGAATACGACTACTGGCTCCAAGCGAATCATACCGAGTGAATGCTCTTACGTTTATCATTCTGGTTTGCTGATGATTAATGAAGTGCGAATCTCATAGCAAGAAATAAAACCAGATACCATCTCCTCATAAAACTCTTTATTGAAGTTGGTAAGGTTGACAATTTTTTGAACAGCCTTTTTCAATCCATGCCTAATGTAATGGGGGCGATATGATTTAAATACCAACTCAACATTTGAGATTGCTAAACCATCTATCCGAGAGTAATCAGGAACGCTGCGCTTTAAAATATTACACTCAGCATAATACGCAAATGTATACAATCCATAGAAAGATTTGTGCGTTGGATCTGAGTAAAAAAATGGGTTTGAATGATGAGGGACTACTATATCGATAGTTCCACCAGACTTTAATACTCTGATACATTCATTTAAGAGACGAGGTATATCTTCAACATGCTCAAAGAAATGTGAGCTATAAATTTTGCTAATGGCCGAGTGTGGAATTTCAGCTAGAACATCAAACACATCTCCAATAATATCAACCTCAGGATTTTCGCTTAGATCAATGCCAATGGCAGAGGGTGAGAATTTTTTTGCGCCACAGCCAAGATCGAGAGATAAAAAATCACTTCCGGTTGATTCTTTGAGTATTTTTAAACACCCACTTCGATCATTTATTAATTTAGACATCCACTTCTCCATCTAGCGCTGCGATCATTTTGACGAATCCTTTCCTCCATTTATCAACGGTAAATTTACTCACGGCCGTTTTTATTGCATTTTGAGAGAGGTGATTCCAAGCAAATTCATCAATCCCCGAGGCTTTTTTCATTGCTTCATAAAGACCGAGTTCGGTATTTTCGGCAATAATTCCATTTACCCCATCTTCGATGATTTCATCAACGCCGATTGATTGGGTTACGATTGGCACAGAGCCATGTGACATCGCCTCTAACAATGAATTATTCCCAAACACTTGTTCTGCGGCCAACACAAAAAAACGAGCTTGTGGAAATAGTGAATATGAATTTCCAAAATTTATTAACTCTATGCCATCCGAAGCTAAATTTCTGCAACGCTCCTGCATTTTGTCATCTACCATTCCATCTAAAAAGCCCATTAAAACAGCGCGGTGGCCTGAATTTTTATATATTTTGTTCGCCGCATTTACATACCAATCTGGGTAGCGGCCCTGAACCAGCCTGTTAGCCCACAAAAATGTAATACTTCTATCCAAAAATCTTATTGATTCAGATGATACGATTTCAACTGCATTTGGTAAAAAAAATAGAGGCTTAGAAGTTATATTTAACAGTAACGGCTTCATATAAGGTTCTTTGTACCAAATTAAATTCGAATATTTGTAGCATAAATACATTGCAACTCTTAAACTTGGTGATGATTTCATTATGTTTGCGACCCCCCCCCATTCAATGCAAACAATATGAACCCTCATAAGCTTCAATAAAATTAATGCAAATATGGAGTAGCGTCCTTCAGGTGCCAAAATTGCGCATTTAATTGATTTTTTGTTATCAGCTTCTTTGAGCAGGTTTCGTATTCGAGCAAGTAATTTCGGTGGTTGTTTAATGTATTTTGAATTCGACCCCGTCTGGTTTATCCAATATTCGGAATCACCCAGCATGTTGTTTGTAAAAACACTAATTGAATAGCCGCAATCATTTATAGCTTTTAGTTGGTAAACCTGCTTTCTGGATATTGTTACCCAGTTAATTAACAAAATTTTAGCCATTAAACCCTAATCTATTTTTTTACTTCTCTTATTCGAGAAAATTTGGATTTTATTTTGTAAAGAATATCCCAAAATTTCTTTTCACTTGGGTAAAAATCATGACTGATACCTGGTCGTTTTAAATATGAAATCAAATTATCTTCGGACCAATGCATTTTTTTTAAAAAATATTTTTTATCTGCTTCCAGGTCGGATAAGCAAGGATATGCCACATTGGATAGATCTTGTATAGCTTCATATCTGTTCAGTTGTTCTGATGATATTAATGAACTAAAATGAAGCTTTCGTTTGTCAATTTTAAATTTTTCCGGCAAGATGCATCCTTGATAAAATCTTGTGAATATGGATTCATAGTGTTTATATGGGTATCGTTTGTATCCGTATGTTGATTCAAGCTTCTCGATGGCTTGAATCTTGTTGAATGGCAAATAATCCAAAAAGGATTCCCACTTAATGCCTTTTAAAAACTTATTCGCAACGTAGTCAACTGTACCGATTGACGGAAATGACTCAATTTCGACATCGTTGATTTTTGCTATTGCCTTGATATTTTTCTTGTCGTATTTAAACCAATTCCATCCTGGCGGCATCTTCATACCCTCTGTTACTTGATTCGTTCCAGACAATATGTATTTGAGATTGAACTTATTTGCTTGCGAATAATTAACCGCCAGCATGGCATTGTCATACAAGAGCTCCACATCCACCACATCCGCATCAAAGAAGGCTTGCATCAGGGCACGGTACTCCTCCCAGTCAATCACATGTGTGTACAAGTCGACACCGAGCGTCTGCACCAAGTTCGAAATATTATTTTGAGCCAGTTCGGAATTCCAACCGTTGTCCATATGAACCGCTAGAGGGCGCAATCCTAAACGCTTTACTTCAACCAAAGTCCAAGAACTATCAACGCCACCCGAAACACCCACGATGCAGTCGTAGGGCTTACCTTTGCCTTGAGCTTTGACCCGAGTCACCAAGGCATTCAATCTAGCCTCCTTATGGTCGGTGACTTCGTGAATAATGTGGCTGGAGCGCTGCAAAAATTCGGTGCAGTAACTGCACACGCCGTCTATATCAAAAGTGATATCTCTAGCGCTTGTGTCCATTACACATCTCGTGCATTGTTGATAGTTTGAAGTGGTTTTCATAGGCCAAAAATCAGGAAAAAAGGGTTTCCAGCTCCGCGTATTTGGGGTAGGTGATCAGAACAGCTCTATGAGGCCCGTGATACACAAAAAACGCACCAGCGGCCACCGCACTGGCACCTGCGGCTACAGCTGCTTTAATATCCCCCATGCTGCCCACACCACCGACCGCAATAAGCGGTACTTGGATGGCTTTGCTCAGTTGCTCAATCAGTGCCAAATCGGGCCCCTGCAAAGTGCCGTCCTTATCGACCGCATTGAGCAACACTTCCCCCGCCCCAGCATTCACAAGTTCCTGGGTGTGCTCGATCCAGTCTGAGTCAAGCGAACTGGCTTTGGTTGAGCTGTATATCTGCGGCTTGCCCAACCAATTTCGTTTAACATCAACGGACACCATGACGCTCTGACTACCAAAGCGCTGAGCCAGTTCGGTGATCAAACCCGGGTTATTAAACGCAGAGGTTTGAAGGCAAATTTTTTCAACACCCAAAGCATAAATACGTTGGGCCTGCTCCACCGTACGAACACCCCCCCCGTAAGACAAGGGCATGAAACATTCTCCCGCAATCTGTTCGATCATCTCGAAATTGGGTTCTAGATTTTCCTTGCTAGCGGTGATGTCCAGCACCATAAGTTCGTCAACTTCTTTTTCGTTAAAGATGCGTATGGCATTGATGGGGTCGCCCACATATTTGGGGTCTTTAAAACGCGTGGTTTTGACCAAGCCATTCTTGCGCAAGAGCAGGGCTGGTATCACTCGATGTTTCAGCATGCTGAGAGTTCCACAAAGCGCTTTAATAAAGCCATACCAAAACGGTGACTCTTTTCGGGGTGGAACTGTACACCAAACACATTAGCTTGCTGAAAAGCCGCACAAAACTCACCGCCATAATCTGCTGCGCCAATCACAATGCTCGGATCATCAGGAACAACGCGATAAGAATGAACAAAATAAAAGCGCTGCTCTTTTTCTGTATTAGAAATGAGAGGATTAGAGGATGCCTGACGAACTACATTCCAACCCATATGGGGAACTTTTAGTTTATCGTTAGCTGGAAAATAAAACTTTTTTACATCAGCTGCAATTAATCCCAAGCCCATCTCAGAGCCCTCATCGCTCACTCGGCAGAGAATTTGCATACCAAGGCAAATACCAAGAATTGGGACTTTATCATCACACACACGTTTCTTTATTGTTTCAATTAAATCCGCATTGCGTAATGCTCGCATTCCCTCATCAAAATGTCCGACACCCGGAAGTATCAATGCGTCAGATTCCATGCATTCTTTACTAGATGAAACAAGAACCCCATAACCTCCGACTCGTTCCAACATACGTTGGATTGATGCAACATTACCCAAGCCAGAATTGATGATTCCAACTTTCATCTCTGATCCTTACGTTTAGCAGGCTCTTCAAGACCACTCTTTTGAAGCATCCATTTTACAGCAACCTCCCAGGCGTCGTCATCCTCCAGATTCGATAGCTTTGGCTTAACCTTGTGTGTTTGTTGCACCCAGTTTCTAAGCATTTCCTTTTCAAACTTTGCTTTTGTTACGTAGCCTTCATTTTCCAAATCAACAAACCAATCCTGATGAACATTACCTTTTTGAACAGTGGGACACAACATAAGGGAGGGTACGCCACTTGCTGCCGCATCGTAACAGGACATTGAAGACATGCTGACATTTCCATCACAATGCATTGCGATACTCGGAAAGGGTAGACTAGATGCCACTCTCCAGTCCACATTTGATTGCGACAAAACTAAGTCGTCCATGAAGTCTAAAAGTTTTTTATAGCGTAACTTACGTAACTGAACAGGATGCATACGAAAATGCCAAAAAACATTAGACTCCTCTTTTACCAAATCAAAAAGTTCCTCGAAAAATAATCCATTTGGAAGGATATCTGCAAAGTTTACATGTGGCCCATGATCCCCTGCGTAACCCCAGGTTAGCGTCACAAGAATATTTTTTGAAAAATTGCTTGATTTACTCAAATCTATGACCCACTCAGGCGGTTGTGAATTTAGTCTATTAGGGGAAAATCTTTTAAGAAATGGATGGGGGATAGTATGAATGTCAACTTTTTCATCTTCGAGAGGAGAAAAAGATTTTGTAGATACCTCATCTAGGGACAATATTCCATTCGGTAGAAAATCTGAAGATAATTTATCCCACCCCCAAGGTAAAAATGCGTAACCAATTCCATGCAACAACTCCACATGAAAAACTCCTTTAGATTTTGCAGCTATCGCTAATTCAGCCGGAAATCCAATAGTTAAAATCATTTTAGCGCCTGATTTTTCTAGAATATCTACAAATGGATTACTTTTAAATCTTGAATTAACTCCCAATAGATTCAATATTTTTCTTTTTAAGATATAGAAAATATAAGCGCGATTCAAAGAAATGGGCTCACCATATCCTTTTTTTCCAGTTAGCAAAGAACCGAAATGAGCAATTGATTTGCATGATAGGCCACGTGATTCAAAATCCTCTCTTACACTATCAAGTAAGGGTGAGTATGCCTTGCCACTTAAACTGATAGGTCGATCCACATCATGACAAAATAAAAGCACATCACAAATGTCAATATTTTCGATTTCATTTGAATAATCAAGATTCAATAGTAGTAAAAGTTGGTGTTTCAAGCGCATAGTTTTGATTCAATAATTAAGCCTAACGACCGTCCAGCGAGATACTGCTTTAGGAACTCAATACTAACAACTTACAACCCAAGAGTGAGTCAAGAACGCAATCATTCAATTATGTTTTCAATTAATGAAGTTGTTTGACATTTCAGTCTTAACGTAGATCGAAGACGAATAGTATTTCAGGAATATTTGCAGCGTAGGTAAGCTTATGCACTCAAGAAAAGAGTTTAGCGAAAGAACTCAAAAAATTTAATGTGATTCAAAAAATCTCAATCACCGGCGGTAAATGAGAGGTGGAGTTAAAAATTCATGGTAATTGGAACCCTTCTTGCTTATACGAATTGCTTGAGTGTTTTATGTAGGATTTCAGCCTGCTCATACGCCTTTGAAATATTCCAGTAGTTAGTTTTGAATTGCATTAAACGCATTTGTAGGTGTTCAGCAATCGGACACAAGCCCTGCTTGTACTGCGCAATATTATCGGCTGAGATAAACCGTTCACGACCCAGTAAAGTTAAATTCACAAACATCGGTTCAAGATAGGTAAGCTTCCATGCCGCATATAAGCCGTCACCTCCGTTGGCAACAAATGTATCGCGCAGAGTGTGCCAACTAATGCTCGGATGTTCGTTGCGACATACCCAACTCCAGTATGAGTGAATATACTCCGGACCTGTCTTTTGCGGCACAAACCAATCATGAAATTCACTTGTAGCCTCTGTAAAAATTCTACCTACATCAACTCGCCTTTGCACGAGATTGTCTATATTTTCTGTCTGTGCTAAAGCAACTGCGCAGCATAGTTCTGGCATTCGGTAATTCCATCCCATAGTGACATGTCTGGAATAATTTGGATCTTGGATATCTTTTTTAGTAATTTTCGCTTTAGTTGCTCCAACACCAGCATAACCAAGGGACTGTATCTTACGTATTTTCTCTGCTAGCGCCTGATCCTCTGTCAACACGATGCCACCCTCACCACTTGTAAGATGCTTAGAACTTTGAAAGCTAAAACTTGAACAGTGGCCAAGAGTTCCCACGAGACGACCTTTATACTGCCCAAGAAAACATTCTGCATTATCTTCAATAACCTTCACCCCATTTTTATTGGCTAGCGTCAAAATTGGATCCATGTCTGGGCTTAGACCGTACAGGGCAACCGTTATGATAGCTTTTGTTTTTGGCGTGATTCGTGCAGCTATTGACTTTGGATCAATTTGAAATGTCTGCAAGTCAACGTCGGCAAAAACTGGTGTTGCATTAGCCTGCAAGACGGCAAATGTTGTTGCGGACATAGTTAATGGCGGAACTATAACCTCATCACCAGGACCAATGCCCATGGCCTCAAGCGTGGCATGCATCGTAGCTGTTCCATTAATAAAACTTATAGCATAAGTTGAATCGAAGCGCTTCGAAAAAGCTTCTTCTAGGCGTCGTATGAAAGTGGATCCACTTGAAGTTCGAAATTCAGAACTAAGGACCTCTCTTACGTAAATGAGTTCTTTCGCACCAATACGGCTCTTTAATTCTTCTGTCATATGTTTTGCTCCCTAGCAATAAACCAGCTTTACTCAGTATCCCAATAGCTTGTCCCGCTCTAACGCGGGAATCCACCCCACACCATGCTTGTATCTCGCATTCAAGCCGAAGATATCGGGATTGGCAGCAAGGTAGTCAATAATCTCATACATCGATACACACTTAACATCCGACGATAAGTTCTTGTAAAAATGTTCTATTATTGCCTTGAGCACTTCAAAGTCCTCGGGGTAGTCAATTGTTACGCGGTAATTCGATAAGTTTGGAACATGGTCAACGCGTTTACATCGGAATGCTTGAGAATTATTCCAAAAATAAAAAGTTACATGCTCTCGTTCGGATGGCTTTAGAGCCTTCTCCCAGGCGTTCTTGAGCGCCGCAAATCTAACGATGGAAACATCCATGCCGTCGGGCCAAGAGGAAGGTGGTGGCTCGGAGTTTGATAGGAAATCCAACTGATTACCTACGTATTCTTGAATTAAACTGTCCAAAATACGGGGGTCAAGTAATGGGCAGTCGGCCGTAAGACGGACCACGGCATCGGGCATTACCATACAAGCCGCCTGGTAGTATCGATCGAGCACATCGTCCTCACTACCACGGTAGAGCTTGCAATCTACATTCTGGGCAAATGTAGCAATCACATCATCGCGTGGGTCGGTGGTGGTGGCAATGATTATTTCATCAACTTCGATACAGGTGGCTACCCGATCAAGCATCCACCCAAGAAGAGGTTTTCCAAGCACAGGCATTAATACCTTGCTAGGCAAACGTTTAGAGCCCATTCTGGCTTGGATAATAGCTACGATCTTCATATTGTAGGCTCACTCTTTTGCAACGTGTAAATATAGTCGCGCACCCTTTGGAGGCGTCGCGCCTGCTCATCCGTTAGCGATCGCACAAAATCGCCAAAGCCGTTAGCCAGGCCAAAGGTGACACGTGGATTGGCAATGCTGTCAACAACAACCTCGCCTGCATGAGCTAGCAAACCACCTGAGACCACAGGTATACCGTCAAATATGGCTCGACCAAAAGTTGACTGAATGATTCGCTCAGTCTCAAGCGCCATACTTATATGCCCCTCAAAACCGGAACGAATATCGGCGCGGTAAATCGGAATGTTTAGTTCTTGCGCACGACCAATGGCTTCAACCTCGCAGCAGCCTTTTCCACCGTCTAAAACTATCGCATCCTTCGCGAGCGTATCCAACATTGACGATGTAATAACTGGGTTACCGCCAGACATACCAATTAGCAGATGTGCGTCCTTTGCGGCCGAAAGCGCATCTCGTGCAGCGTATACAGTTGCAATAGTTTCAGCCGGTTTGATAATATTTAGAGCTTCAACGATTGTTTGCAGCTTAACTGCGTCACGCCGAAATAATGCCACGCTCATGCCGCGCTCCACCAACTTAAGTGCGAGCTTCGACCCAACATTGCCTGCGCCGATGATTGTTGCTTTTTTCCCGCCGAGGCCGCGCGGGAAAGTAGATAGCATCTGTACAATAAGAGTCTCAACTGAATCAACCGTAAGGTCGTTACCCTTGTAAGTTAGCACACGAGATTGCTTGACTATCTCTCGCACCGCACGCTCGACGTTACCTACATCACTAACGCCGTAAAGCTCAGTGCTAATTTTTTTCTCGGTATCAACTAACACATAGTCTACTAAGCCATCTACCATACTAGCTATGGCTTCTGCTTGAGATATGTCGTAAACGATCACACTCCCAGCGACTAGCCGGCTAGTGTTTCGTATAGGAGAGAAATACAAACCAGTTTCGTTGATTTTTCTAGTATTACCGATGCAAAACCCGGAGAGCTTACCCTCCTCGCGCGCAAGGCGGAGCACCTCAGCCACAATGATATTTACTTCCTCGAGATGTTTCCACATCATATCGCATCCCAAGTAACAGGGTGGTCAGCCTCGATCAAAGTACGAGCTTCACGACCTATAATTAGGTCGATGTACTTGGGAAGAATACCGATGCCAGGAGACTTGATTACCAGCATGTCTCGGGTAATGGTAACGCCTGCCGGGATTTTAACCCGCGCAAAAACACTACGGCGCAGACGTTGTACGGTACGGTATTCGCTAGGCGAAATGGCCTTAATTCCGCTTCCTAGTGCTGAGAAGGTAGCCTGAGTCTGCTCTACAAGTATTTTGAGTTCAGTCGGCTCTAGCGAAAAAATATGATCTGGACCTTTCATCGAACGATTGAGTGTGATGTGCTTTTCAATTACCCTCGCACCAAGCGCAACGGCAGGTGGGACTAGGAAGCCTTCAGGGAAGTGATCCGAAAAACCGCTCACAACCTGAAACGATTCCGCGAGCCGCTGAATCATGCGCAAGTTACTCTCGGCTGCAGAGGCAGGATAGCTCGATACGCAATGCAGCAAAATCAAATTAGGATTACCTGCTTCCAGTACAGCGTTTACCGCCTCCTCAATATCACCCAGTGTGGACATGCCAGTGGAGATTATCATGGGTTTCATCTTAAGGGCTACTGCGCGAATCAGCGGTAAGTTGACTAAGTCCATCGATGCGATCTTATAGGCCGGGACGTCGAGCTTGTCGAGCATCTCAAGAGAATCCAAATCAAAAGGAGTAGAAAATACATCAATATTACGCGAGCGAGCATACATGAAAATTTCCTTCATTTCTTCCCATGAAAAAATCAGCCTACTAAAGAGCTGATGTAGATTTTCTTCTAGGTCCAAAATATCTTCGTTGTAACGTGCGTCCAAAACCTTGGCTGAAATGCGATCGGTGTTGAAAGTCTGAAATTTTGCAGCATTACAGCCAGCTTCCACACACACATCAATCAACTGCTTAGCCATCTGCACGCTACCGTTGTGATTAAGGCCAATTTCACCAATTATGTAGGGTGCATACTGCGGGCCAACCAGGTTTTTACCAATCTTTACAACTTCGTTAAAACGCTTGACTCGGCGCGTGACTCTCTGTACACGGTTGTAAGCAGCGCCAGGGTCCTGAATCATTTCGACAAGGTCTATCGCCTTTGCACAAAGTATCTGGAAGTCAGCATAAGAAAAATCTGCTAGCGTGCCAGTAAAATAAAAGTTACTCACCTTTTCTAATTCACCACGCACGCGCTGCAACTCGGTTTCAAAGCCTACGCGGTAACTCGGGTAAAGTGGACCAAGATCCATGTGGTGGATCTTGACAATATCTATCCGGTTGACAAGACCAATTCGTTCTAAATCAGATATCACCCGCTCGCTGAGTTGGGAGTCGTCCATTTGCGAGATAGAATCACCGGAAGTGTAAGCAATCTCGCAACACATAATTGTCCAACCCTCTGGAATGCCAATATCTGAAAAGCGCGTCTGCAGCCCCGCACGATGGAAAATGATGTTGCGATCCTTGAAATACAACCAATCTGCATCCTTGGGGAAGGGGTCAGCACCCTTTGTAGCAATAACAACCAGCTTAACGTTACGAAACCCCAGTTGACAAGGTACATTAAGAAACTTAGAGTTTACTGTGATGGGGAGTGTTGACACGATGATATCGTTACTTTTGAGCTGCACCTCGCCGTCACTGGTAATTATGCGATCAATCACATCACCTTTAAGATCAAAACCCTTTACCTCGACGTTATATTCAATGGATCCGCCTAGCTCAGTGATTTTATTGGCTAATATTTCCATGATATGACCGCAGCCGTTTTTAGCGACAGCAGACCACTGGTCAGCATGGAAGGGCTTTTTCTCCTTACGAATTTCGATACGCTGGGGTGCCCAGTTGGCCGACAGCTCTGATGCCGGAATGCCCCAGAGCTTTTCAGGATATTCATCGTAAAAAATCTTTTGTAGAGTCGGACCTGCAAGCGCTCTCATGTAATCACGATAGTTTCTTGCATCGCTTAATTTAACTGGATCCTTGTCCGCCATCTCTTTCATGATATTGTCATAAAGCTCTGGCGGGAATTGACGAAGGGTCTCCTCAGTCAACGGATAGTCAAAAAACTTGCCATTTACATAGTTTTTCCCATACAACGCTGGCATTCGGAATGCTCCCGAAAAGATGTCTTGCCAATAGGAAATTATTTCTGGGCTAGAAGTGTGAAATAAGTGCGGCCCAGCGTCAATGTAATAGTCATCGAATCGCAATGTGCGAGCCAATCCCCCTGGGATAGATAGTCGTTCAAGCACCCGTACAGATACACCACGCTTAGCGAATTCGTAGGCTGTAACAAGCCCCGACATGCCCGCACCTAAAACAAAAACTGAATGTTTCACCATGCTGTAAAACCTCCATCAACAATAATATTTTGACCAGAAACATAATTTGCATCAGGCGTGGCCAAAAATATCACTGCTCCGCAAATATCTTCCTCGCTAGCCATACGATTCATCGGTGTACGCTGAGAATAGTTATTCACGAAATCATAACCTTGATTATTGAAGACGCCACCCGGGCTAACGCAGTTAACTCGAACACCAAGTGGTGCGGCATGAACCGCAAAATATTTAGTCATATGAATCACTGCAGCTTTAGAAGCGCTATAAACTTCCGAATTCATGCGATTACAATCAGAGTAGATGCGGGGGTCACTACTGACAACTCCATACACAGAACCAATGTTAATTATGGCACCATTCCCTTGCTCTTTCATAAGAAGCAAAGCAGCACGTGTGCATAAGAAAGGACCTCCCACATTGACAGACATGACCTTCATAAATTCGGAATAATCTCGTTCCCAGAATGTTGTGAACACACCTATGCCTGCATTGTTTACTAGGACATCCAGTGTTCCAGATGCTTTAATTTGAGTAAAGGCTTGCTGAACTGAATTGGGATCTGTTACATCCAACACTAACGTGCCGCGAAGGTTTGCTGATGGCAAGCGATTAGCAGCCAAGGCTAAACGCTCAGGACAGGAATCTGCTAGCCAGAGCTCAGCACCTTCAGCAGCGAAGGCTTGAGAAAAACGAATTCCAAGTTGGCCACCCGCTCCGGTAACCATAACAATTTTTTGTTTTAATCGCATTAATGATCCCTATCATAACTTAGTGGGTATTGAATACTAATCTCAGTACCAGAAAATTCAGAAGCATTTATTTGGGGCGGACTCAAGAATGAGCTGCAACACATTTTAACGAGACATAAACACTTCACAGGAAGAACCGCTACCTTTTCAAGTTTAGTGGTTTAGTCGGCTCTCAATCATTACTAATTCCTCTCATGACTGTGCTCAAAGCGCTATTCTTAAACAAGAATTGCATAACTAATTGGTCGAAGTTTTCATTGTTGATTGTCTGCGAGCAGCTGTAAGGGTTAGCAAAGTGCATTCGTCGGCTCAATAATACATTGTTGTTGCAAGAGCTTCTGCGTTATCTACGGCCACTATTTTTGATGGGAGTACACTAAACTAGTCTTAGGCTATGGATGTTCTTATAATTCTTTTTGGCAAACTTTTGGACATTGAGAAATCTCAACTTACCCGTTAAAGTTACAGTTTTACTAAATACTTTAAGACGCTTTACTCGCCTAATCTTTATTGCCCCTCAAACTTGAATCAGCTTGCCAATACTTAACTTTTTGTTGCCATCTGCCTAAATCGCTCGTTAGTTTTTGTAAGTTCATCGAAAGTCCCTTGCGCCTTCAGTTCACCCTTATCCAGCAAGAAGATTATGTCGCAAGCTTTTACCGTGCTCAGCCGATGTGCGATCAGAATAACGGTGATTTCATTACCTAGGTTATGCACCGCATCCATTACCGCCCGTTCGGTCAGATTGTCCAGCGCGCTGGTGGCTTCATCCAGAATCAACACCTGTGGGTTTTTATATAGCGCACGAGCAATTCCGATACGCTGGCGCTGCCCACCTGAGAGGCGAATACCGCGCTCACCCACAGTGGTTTGGTATTGCTGAGGAAGTTCGTTGATAACAAACTCATGCAGGTTGGCGATTTTGGCTGCACGTTCCACAGCGGTTTGGTCGATATCTATGGCGTCAAGGCCAAAGGCAATGTTGGCGGTCACTGTGTTGTCAGCCAAGTAAATCTGCTGTGGTACATAACCAATCGTGCGTTGCCAGGCGCGGCGATTATGTTCTTTGATTACCTGACCGTCGACTACTATAGTACCTTCTTGCGCTACAAGTAGTCCAAGAATCAAATCCACTATGGTAGTTTTACCGCTTCCTGTGACGCCCACAAGTCCGACAATACTTTTGGCTGGGATGGACAGGTTTAGATTCTTGATCGCCGGCCTCAGTGCGTTGGGGTAGCTGTATTGAATCTGGTTAAGCATAATGGCCTGCTTAATCGAGATTGAGTTTTGGTTTGGGTTTGAATGGGAGGGTTGCAGACTCATCAGGTCAGCGTGCAAGGCATCGAGAGCTGAGCCTGCAAAGCGCAGTTGCGTTGCTGCGCCATAGATATGTTGCAGTGCCGGCATTAAGCGGTAACCGGCAAAAGCGTAAAGCGCGATGATAGGAAGAGTGTTGGCAAAGCTGCTACTTTGCGCCATCAAATACAATATCACTAATAGCATACCCCCAAATGCAATGGCTTCAAGGGCAAAGCGGGGCAGTTGGCTAATGACTTGGGCTGTGGCTTGGTGGTGGGCATAGGTTTGCGCGGGGGCAGAAAACCGTTTTATATAAGCCTTCTCCAGCCCACCCAACTTGACCTCTTTAAAAGCGCCAAAGGCTTCGCTTACTGCAGTGAAACGCTCTTGGTTGGCTTTGACACGCTCTTTGCCGATGCGGGAGAGGAGGCTACTGTTGGCTTTAAAAATGGCTGTGTAGGCTACAGCGAGTGTTAATCCCACAATGAAGGCGAGTTTGGGGTCAATCAGGATCAAAAGCATTAGTAGCGCAATGGCGACAGCGCCATGGGCAATAAGGGTCATCATCGGGGTCATGATACCGTGTATGACGGTGTTGACTTCAGAGAGGATTGTTTTACCCAAATCAGCGCTGTGACGTCTTAGAAACCAGCTGTAGGGCTGGTGAAGATAACCTTCTACCAAGCGCTTGCTGATGCTGTACTCGCGCATGAGAGTGAAATGCAGTTGTGCGTAGGTGGTTAACGCCTTGAACGCCAGAGAGAGCACTAGCAGCACAAACACTAGAATACCCAGCATTAACAGAAAAATCTGGGGGTCACTTAACCCTAACTTTGTGTAGATGGCGTAAAGAAATGTGTTGGTCTGAACCAGGTTGGGATTAGCCAAAACAGCCATAAACGGCATAATCGACGCCACGCCAATCATATCTAGCATAGCCATCACCAAAATCATGCTTAACAGCAAACATGCGCGCTTACGCTCTGATGGCGTGAGCAAATCTATTAAACTAAGTATAGTTCTCATATTTTATAGCTTGCCAAGATAGCTGCTATGTGATGTTGTTGGTCAGGCTTAATTTCTGCGCTCATAGGCAAACTCATAACTCGCTTGGCCAGTTGCTGCGCAGCAGGAGTACAGTCTGGGCAACATATATGTTTATAAGCAGGCTGCTCGTTCAGCGGCAGAGGATAGTGCACGGCAGTCGGAATGCCAGCATCTAACAAGCCTTTTTGGAGCATTTGGCGGTTGGACACCATTACGGTATATTGGGCATAGACGCTAGTGCGTTCAGGACGTTGCTGGATTCGAGCAATTCCTGCCTGATCGAGTATCAGGTTGTAGCACTGGCCAATTTCTTTACGTTGTTGCACTTCCCATTCAAAGCGCTCGAACTTGGCTAACACGATGGCGCATTGCAACGTGTCCATGCGGCCACCTAAGCCTAGACGGGCGTGAACGTAGCGCTGACTTTGGCCGTGAACGCGAATCTCTCGCATGGCTTTTGCCAAGGAATCGTCGTTCGTAAAAATGGCTCCGCCGTCGCCGTAGCAACCCAAGGGCTTGCTGGGGAAAAAACTGGTACAACCAATTGTGCTGAGGTTGCAGCTTTGGCGACCTTTATAGGTGGCGCCGAAGCTTTGGGCGGCGTCTTCAATAACAGGCAGATTGCCGTATTTGGCGGCAATAGCGTTGATGGCATCCATATCGGCCGTTTGACCATAAAGGCTAACTGGCATAATGGCCTTTGTCTTGGATGTGATCTTGGCCTCAATCAAGCTCGCGTCGATGTTGCCCGTATCGGTTTCGACATCAACAAATATAGGCTTGGCTCCGAGCAACACGATCACCTCAACTGTAGCCACAAAGGTGAAGGGTGTGGTGATGATTTCATCACCCGGGCCAATGCCCAGCGCCATCAGGCTCATGAGTAAGGCCTCAGTTCCACTGGCGCAGGTGATGCAGTGCTTGGCACCAGTGAAGGCAGCAAGTTTATCTTCGAGCTCCTTAACCTCGGGGCCCATGATGTACTGACCGTGCTCCAGCACCGCATCAATTCGGGCTTGGATCTGCGGTTTGAGTGCTTGGTATTGGGTTTTGAGATCGATGAAAGGGATGGACATATGATTTCGTTTCACATGCTGCTGTTGCTGACAGTCAAGGTCTTACCATGAAGTTGGTACTGGTGGCCTGTGTTAGGACAGGTGTAAACACCTGTTCCTTGGATCGGCAGCGGGATTTGTTCGCCATATTGGCTCATCCAACCAATTTGCTTAGCGGGCACGCCCACCATAAGTGCGTATGGCTTGACGTCTTTATTGACCAACGCACCTGCACCCACAAAGGCAAATTCGCCAATAGTGATTCCGCATAAGATGGTGCAGTTAGCCCCCAAGGTGACCCCTTTTTTGACCAAAGTGTCGCGGTATTCGCTTTTGCGGTCGATGAGCGAACGGGGGTTGTAGACGTTGGTGAATACCATACTTGGGCCACAAAAGACCCCCTCCTCCAGGATGACATTGTCGTACACGCTCACATTGTTTTGGATCTTACAGTGGTCACCAATGACGACTTTATTACCCACAAACACGTTTTGACCCAAGGACACACCGCTGCCAATTTGGGCGCCGCCGCAAACGTGCACAAAGTGCCACACACGGCTACCCATACCAATTTGGGCGCCGTCGTCAATAATGGCTGAAGCGTGGATAGTTACGTTGGGGTATTTCAATATTAGCACTCCAGCGGCAACGAGACCTTCATGCCATCTTTGGCCGACCGGTATATGGCCACCAACAACTCCAAACTCTTGAGGCCAGAACGTCCATCAGTCTCTGGCTTAGCTTGTCCGCGCAAAGTGTCAATCACGTTAGCATAATAAAGTGGGTGACCAAAGCCATAGACGCTCGTGGTGGCATAACTGGAGGCTTGGATTTGTTCGTCTTCGGGCAAGGAATGTTCAAATTGCCACTCTTGAATTTCGTTGACCGCCACACCACCGATACGGGCAACGCCTTTTTCACCCAAGATAGTGATAGATCCCTCTAGGTTTTTAGGATAAGTCAGCATACTCACATTGAGCGTACCCATGGCGCCGCTGCGCCACTTGATGGCGGCCACGCCACTGTCTTCGGCCTCAATGTGACGAGCTTGAGTGGCGGTATAGGCCATCACACTCTCGACCGGGCCAATGATCCAGTTTAGCAGGTCGACATAGTGACTGGCTTGGTTCATGAAGGCACCACCGTCAAACTCCCAAGTGCCCCGCCAGCCGCTCCCTTGGTCGTAATAGTCCTGCGGGCGAGTCCAAAACACATTAATTGCCACATTATAGATGCTTCCAAAGCGGCCATTGTCCACTGCTTGTTTAAGCAGTTGCAAGGTGGCGTTGCGGCGATTTTGCTTGACCACAAACAAATGCACGCCAGCCTCGTCACAAGCCTTGACCATGCGAAGGCCATCCTGCCACCTTGTGGCCATGGGCTTTTCCGTCATGACATGCTTACCAGCACGGGCTACTGCAATAGCTTGATTGGAGTGCAAACCACTAGGGGTGGTCAGGATCACTAGATCGGCTGTGGTTTGGGCCAACATATCCTGTAGGTGGGCGTACCCCTTTGCGCCAGTGCGAGCAACTGCCGTAGCCAAAGCAATGGCATCAATATCACAAACATCAACTAACTCTACCCTTTCGGAATGGCCTTCGATTGCACCAAAGTGGTTGTTAGCAATACGTCCACAGCCCACTAGGGCTAGGCGGATTTTACGATCGGTGATAGGGTTTTGAATGTTCATGTATGGGCAATCAAAAGCGGAAAACGGTGCAGTCGGTATCGGTCAATGCATGACGATTGTAGAGGCACTTCAAGTCCCCAATCACAGGTTGGTGCTTGCTGCCACATAAAGCCCGGATTTCTGAAGGCTGCATTTGTCGGTATTCTGTATGTCCAACAGCCACAATCAAACTGTCTACAGGGTCATCGGGCGTGATTGCTTCTAAGGTGATGCCGTATTCGTGTTGAACTTCGACCGCATCGGCCCACGGATCGGTCACCACCACTTGCGCACCCCAAGCTTTTAACTCTTTAATCAGATCAACCACCTTGCTATTGCGAATGTCAGGGCAGTTCTCTTTGAAGGTGATACCCATCACGCCAATCTTGCTGCGCGGTACGTCAATACCGTTTTGCAGCATGCGCTTGATTATGTTACGAGCGGCATAGCGCGCCATGTTGTCGTTGATGCGGCGGCCTGCCAAAATCACTTGCGGGTGATAACCTAACTCTTCGGCCTTGTGCGTCAGGTAGTATGGGTCGACACCAATGCAATGCCCACCTACCATGCCTGGACGAAATTGCAAGAAATTCCACTTACTACCAGCCGCCTCCAACACCTCCAGAGTGTCGATGCCGATGCGATCAAAAATCACCGACAGTTCGTTGACGAAGGCAATGTTCAGGTCACGCTGGCTATTTTCAATCACCTTGGCTGCCTCAGCTACCTTAATGCTACCAGCCTTCCACGTGCCTGCTTTGATGATAGTGTTGTATAGAGCATCGATTTCATCAGCGATCTCGGGCGTGCTGCCACTGGTGATTTTTTTAATTTTAGTCAGCGTATTGACCTTGTCACCGGGATTGATTCGCTCGGGGCTGTAACCACAATAAAAGTGCTGGTTGAACTTCAAGCTACTGAACTTTTCTAACACGGGTACACACACTTCTTCAGTGGCCCCAGGGTAGACAGTGGATTCGTAAATCACGACGTCGCCAGGCTTGAGTACTTTGCCTACGATTTCGCTAGCTTTAATCAATGGGGTCATGTCAGGGCGATTAGCCTGGTCGACCGGGGTTGGTACCGTGACGACGTAGATTTGCGCGTCTCTAAGATCTTCCAGCATATGACTGTAGCTCAACTGCTTCGCACTGGCTAGCTCTTCCTTAGAGCACTCCAACGTATGATCGGAGCCGGCACGCAATTCGTTGATACGCTTAGGGTTGATGTCAAAACCAATAACAGGGCGTTTGCGTCCAAACTCAACGGCCAAGGGTAATCCCACATAACCTAAACCAATGACAGCAATAGTGGAATTTCGGAGGTTCATGACATTTTCACTGTGATTAGCTATAAAAAGATTGGTACCAATCGACAAATTTCCTCACTCCATTTGTTAATGTAGTGCGGGGTTTGTAGCCTGTGGCTGCCTCAAGCGCCGTTGAGTCTGCAAAGGTGTCTGGAACATCCCCTGCTTGAAGCGGTAGCATTTCTTTGATCGCTGGCTTGCCAAGAGCTGATTCAATGGCTTGAATGTATTCAAGCAACTGAACAGGTTGATTATTTCCAATATTGAAAACTCGGTAGGGCCAATTGCTGGTGGCTGGGTTGGGCTGGTCGCTGCTCCATGTTAAATCAGCCTGCGCTATTTGGTCGCTGGCACGAATGATGCCTTCGACAATATCATCGATATAGGTGAAGTCACGGGAGTGCATTCCGTTATTAAACACAGAAATGGGTTCGCCAGCGATAATTTTTTGAGTGAACTTGAACAAGGCCATATCGGGTCTTCCCCATGGCCCATAAACTGTAAAAAATCGAAGTCCTGTGGTGGGTAAATGAAACAAGTGGCTGTAACTGTGAGCCATGAGTTCATTGGCTCGTTTAGTCGCCGCATAAAACTGCAATGGATGATCAACCCCATGCTGTTCAGAAAAAGGCATGGTCGTGTTCGCACCGTAAACGCTGCTGGTGCTGGCGTAAGTAAGGTGAGGTACTTTAGCGTGGCGGCAGACCTCTAAAACATTGGTGAATGCAACGATGTTGCTCTCCACATAGCTGTGCGGGTTTTCAATTGAATAACGAACGCCGGCCTGAGCTGCAAGATGAATCACGCGATCAAACGTGTGTTCTGTAAAACATTGATTAACCAATTTCAAGCTAGCCAAGTTACCCCTTATGAAGGAGTAACTGCTGCCAGTTTCTTTCGCTGTTTGCTCAAGCAAAGCCAATCGGGATTCTTTTAAAGATGTGTCGTAGTAATCGTTGACGTTATCAATACCCACAACTTCATCTCCACGCTGAAGCAATTTTACAACGGTGTGAAACCCTATAAACCCTGCATTGCCCGTGACCAAAATTTTCAAGAGTCCCTCCCAAATAAATCTCGAGTAAACAACTTTGTTGACACGTCTTTCAAATCGTCTGTTTTTCTGTTGACAAGAACCACATCGCTGATGCGCTTGAATTCTTCGAGGTCACGCACCACACGGGAGTGAAAGAAATGCTCATCACTCAGATTAGGTTCATAGATTACGACCTCGATACCTTTAGCCTTGATACGCTTCATGATACCTTGGATGCTAGAGGCGCGAAAGTTATCAGAGCCAGCTTTCATGATTAGGCGGTAGATGCCGACGACGGGAGGGGTTTGCCTCGTCCCCTCACTACTCGCAATGACAGCACGGTTGATGACTTCGTTAGCGATAAAGTCTTTGCGAGTGCTATTAGCACTCACAATAGCTTGTATTAGTGTTTGAGGCACCTCGGCGTAATTGGCAAGCAGTTGTTTGGTATCTTTGGGTAAGCAGTAACCGCCATAACCAAAACTTGGATTATTGTAGTGCGCTCCGATTCGCGGGTCGAGACAAACGCCATCGATAATTTTACGAGTGTCCAAGCCGTGTGACACAGCGTAGGTATCGAGTTCATTGAAGTAGGCCACGCGCATGGCTAGATAGGTGTTGGCAAAGAGCTTGATGGCTTCCGCTTCGGTGCTGTCTGTGAACAACACGTCAATACTCTGCTTCACAGCGCCTTGCTGCAACAAATCTGCAAACATACGAGCACGCTCACTTTGCTCGCCCACGATGATACGGCTGGGATGAAGGTTATCGTAAAGGGCAAGGCCTTCGCGGAGAAACTCAGGACTGAAAATCAGGTTAGATGTGCCCAAAGCTTGCCGAGTTTTGGCGGTATAACCCACCGGAACGGTGGACTTAATAACCATCACCGCTTTTGGATTGATGGTCATCACGTCGCGCACGACTGATTCAATGCTTCGAGTGTCAAAATAGTTAGTCTCGGGGTCGTAGTCGGTAGGGGTTGCGATGACCACGTAGTCTGCCCCCCCGTAGGCATCAGCCTTGTCGAGCGTGGCGCGAAAGTTCAGCGGTTTATTAGCTAAGAAGTCTTCAATCTCATTGTCTTCGATTGGTGACTTTCTTTGATTGAGTAGCGTAATCTTTTCCGGAATGATGTCGAGCGCTACAACTTGATTATGCTGAGCGAGGACAACAGCATTAGACAGGCCGACGTAGCCAGTACCCGCAATGGCAATCTTCATTGAATTCGATTTCCCTTGTTATCCAAATGATCTTCACCCACTTCAAACCTCAGCCTTTCAATTTCAACTTTCAACTTTCAATGCCTCATACTCATCCATTTTTCTTTTCAAGAAACGATGAGTGATCACAGCTTTTTCATTGATACCGCTGGGTGTTAAAACATACACATAGCCAAATTTATTTTTAGAAGTCGCGAAGTTTTTCATCTTCAACATTTCTTTTTCCATCATTGCCTCGATGTAGTAATTGATACTTACCACGCTTAAACCCAACTTTTTGGCGAGCTCCGATTGAGTCAAATCTGTATTAGCCTCCAGAAGTCACATCACTTTGAAGTGCGTTTCTTCCTGGGCTGTAGTTTTAAAATTGGTCACTGTGGATGTTTTTAAGGGGCTATAAAAACAACGCTACCACTCTGCCCGATGCAGCTACTTTTAAATATTGACTTGTCAGTATGCAGTTGACATTTTGTTAATTTTAATGTTTTGTTCTATGACTGAACAGTTAACACATAATGGATATTCGATTCCACTCTTAAGTAACTGATTTAAATCAATAAAGTTAGGAAATTTAGGAATTCTAATTCCCAATCCTGCCCTTTTGACCCACCTCATTATTCAAAGCCACAATTTCTTCCTTCAAAGACTGGTACTCCAGCATTTTACGTTTCAAAAAGGCTCCAGTGAGGGCTGTTTTTTCAGCAAAACCCTGCGGAGTTAGCAAGTAAGCGTACACCCATTTATTTTTATTGTTCTTAAAGTTTTGAATTTTGACTGAACCTTTTGCCACCAAAGCATTCAGACAATAGTTCACTCCACCCAAACTAACCCCCAAAGATTTAGATAGCTCTCTTTGGGTTAGATGAGGATTTGACTCTAAAAGTCTAAGGACTCGAAATTGAAGCTCTAAGGACACAGGATGATTAATGGATATTTAACAAAGAATTATTTGGGAACGCTACCGCCATGCCAAATACCTTAGCAGAACATATTTTATTTTAATAATTTCAATAACTTAAACTAAGTTAAACTACCAAAACTGTACTGTTAGTCAATCTATAGCTTTAGCGTTTAATTATGAACATTATAACTAAATACTTTTAATTTATGCCTTTTTTATAGCTCTAAAAACTATAATCATAATTTATGGAATTATTTGTTCTCGCTTTTTTTATCAGCCTCATCAGCACTCTTACCCTAGTCAGATATCAACATCTTCACGAGAAAATCAGTAGCGATCATGATTTATCAGGTCCTCAAAAGTTTCACACCAAGGCCGTTCCCAGAATTGGTGGTTTAGGTATTTTTCTTGCGCTGATAAGCAGTGCTTTATTTTCCTTTTTATTTCTATCAACAGAGCGCGGATTACTTCTTTTACAAATCTCGACTTGCGCACTGCCTGCTTTTGTCATTGGTTTGATTGAAGATCTAACAAAGAAAATTGGGGTAAAGACTCGTCTAATCGCCACAGCATTTTCTGCTTATATGGGTATTTATCTTTTAAATGCTCTGATCACCAAAATACAGATACCCGGTGTTGATTGGGTATTAAGTATCGGTGTCATAGCAATCATCTTTACCGTCATTGCTGTCACAGGACTGGCAAATGCCTACAACATCATTGATGGCTTCAATGGTTTAGCCAGCATGGTTGCCATGATCAGTTTATTAGCCATTGGATATGTGGCTTTCAAGGCCAATGATCCTATCTTAGCTTCAAACTGCTTGATCGTGATTGGGGCTATTGCTGGTTTCTTTATCTGGAACTACCCAAAGGGCTTAATATTTTTGGGTGATGGTGGCGCTTACCTGATTGGATACTTAATTGCCACCCTGTCTATTCTGTTGGTGATTAGAAACCCAAGTGTGTCTCCTTGGTTTGCACTACTCGTGAATGCTTACCCCATTTTTGAAACACTCTTCACCATTTGGCGACGCAAAGTTCATCAAGGGAAAAATCCTGGTTTGCCTGATGGAGCTCACTTTCATTCTTTGATTTATCGAAGGATCATTCGTTGGGCAGAGGTTCACGAACTTAAAGATACGGCCTCTTATGCCAAAAATGCTAAGACATCACCATATCTTTGGTTGTTATCAAGCTTGGCGGTTTTTCCTGC
>JACCDV010219124.1_pt1 | contig 30332 bp, 33 predicted proteins | sample 7446131 | NCBI WGS metagenome assembly JACCDV01 (sample SAMN15323448, study PRJNA562643) | freshwater metagenome | isolation source: river surface water | place: USA:Blue River Watershed | collected 2017-08-17 | reverse complement strand
CGCTACAAGGAACTGCGCGACATCATCGCGATTCTGGGCATGGACGAACTGGCTCCCGAAGACAAGCTGGTCGTGGCCCGCGCTCGCAAGATGCAGCGTTTCCTGTCGCAGCCTTTCCACGTGGCCGAAGTGTTCACTGGTTCGCCCGGCAAGTACGTTCCCCTGTCTGAAACCATCCGTGGTTTCAAGATGATCGTGAACGGCGAGTGCGATCACCTGCCCGAGCAGGCCTTCTACATGGTCGGCACGATCGACGAAGCCTTCGAAAAGGCCAAGAAAGTCGCCTAAGCGGACCGATGGGGCGGCCCCGGTCGCCTCACCGCTGAAACCACTTTCCCCTTTTTGAACTGGAGCAAACATGAACACCATCCACGTTGATGTGGTCAGTGCAGAAGAGTCCATCTACTCGGGTGAAGCCCGTTTTGTGGCTCTGCCTGGTGAGTCTGGCGAGCTGGGCATCTACCCCCGCCACACACCGCTGATCACCCGCATCAAGGCCGGTTCTGTTCGCATCGAGACGGCTGACGGCGGCGAGGAATTCGTCTTCGTGGCCGGCGGCATCCTGGAAGTGCAGCCCAACTGCGTGACCGTGCTGTCCGACACCGCCATCCGCGGCAAGGACCTCGACGAAGAGAAAGCCAATGCGGCCCGACAGGCTGCCCAGGAAGCGATCCGCAACGCCAAGAGCGAAGTGGATCTGGCCACGGCCCAGGCCGAACTGGCCGTCCTGGCTGCCCAGCTGGCTGCCCTGCGCAAGTTCCGCGGCAAGAAGTGATCCTTCCTGCTTCGGCCAAAGAAACCCGGCACAGCGATGTGGCCGGGTTTTTTGTTGCCTGGCGCACGCAAGGACGGCAAAACGGCAGGGCAAAAGTCACTGGGGCACGGCACAATCCAAAGCTGAATCGGAGCAGTGAATGAAACGCGCAAGCCTTCAGGCCGCCACGGTGGGCGGCACCCCTGACGACATCGAGCAGGCGTTCTATGAAGCGCTCAACCAGGCCAACATCGAGCAGCTGATGGCCTGCTGGGCGGAAGAAGACGAGATCGTCTGTGTGCAGCCGGGCGGTGGGCGTCTGATTGGCGCAGGGGCCATCCGAAGCGCCTTTGAGGCGCTGTTTGCGCGTGGTCCGGTGACGGTGCAGCCGCAGCAGGTGCGCCGCATCGATGCCATGGCGTGTGCCGTGCACCACCTGGTCGAATGTGTTGCGGTGCAAACGCCAGAGGGCGAGCGCACGGCCTGGGTAACGGTGACCAACGTCTATCACAAGACCGCGCAGGGTTGGCGCATGGTGGCACACCATGCCAGCCCGGGCACGCCGCAGGATGGCGCAGGTCCTTCGGATCGACCCACGGTGCTGCACTGATGCAATACCACTCGCCCTGGTGGCTGCCGGGCGGGCATGCGCAGACCATCTGGCCTGCGCTGTACGCCCGCAGGCGCCATCACCCGGCTGCGCCTTTGGTGCGTGAGCGCTGGATCACGCCGGATGGTGACTTCATTGATGTGGACAGGCAAAAGGCCAGCACGCCACAGCGCCCGCAGATGGTGATGTTCCATGGCCTGGAGGGCTCGTCCGACAGCCATTACGCGCAGGCTTGTGCGGACTGGGCTGCGCAGCACGATGTGCATTGGGTGATGCCGCATTTCCGCGGCTGCAGTGGCGAGATCAACCATGCGCCGCGCGCCTACCATTCCGGCGACCATGCCGAAATCGACTGGATCCTCAAGCGACTGCGCCAGGAGCATCGCCAATGGGGTGGGCAATGCATGGTGGCTGCAGGTGTTTCCCTGGGCGGCAATGCGCTCATGCGCTGGGCCGGGGAGCACGGTGAGGGCGCTGCAGCGCAGGTGGATGCCACCGCCTCCATCTGCTCACCACTGGACCTGGCCGCCAGCGGGCGAGCGATTGGTCAGGGCTTCAACCGGCAGGTCTACACCCGGATGTTCCTGCGCACCATGAAGCCCAAGGCATTGGCCAAGTGGGCGCAGTTTCCCGGCCTGTTCCACCGTGAACGCTTGTTGGCGGCGCGCGATCTTTACGAGTTCGACAATGTGTTCACTGCGCCCCTGCATGGGTTCAGGGACACGCCCGATTACTGGGCGCGCGCATCGGCCAAGCCCTTGCTGCAGCACATCCGTGTGCCGACGTTGCTGGTCAACGCGCGCAACGACCCCTTCGTGCCCGCCGCCAGCCTGCCACAGGCGCATGAGGTTAGCCGCAGTGTGACCCTCTGGCAGCCTCGCCAAGGTGGGCATGTGGGCTTTGCCAGCGGCAGCTGGCCCGGCCAGGTGCGCAGCCTGTCGGACCGTGTGGGCGGCTGGTTGTTGAAAGCGGCAGGTGTCCCTGCCGAGGAGAGCATTTGTGGATGATTTGGTTCGTCAGGCCATGGCCAAGTGGCCCCATGTGCCCGACTGTTACGGCTGGCTGGGCCTGGACAGCCGTGGGCAGTGGCACATGCGCGATGACCGGGTGCAGGCCTTGGGCATCTTCCAGTCGGGCGTGCCGGGTGCCAAAGGCTCGGTACTGCGGCATGACAAGCTGATTGAATTCATCCATCGCAATTACGAGGCCGATGCCCAGGGGCGATGGTATTTCCAGAATGGGCCGCAGCGGGTGTATGTGGAGCTCGAAAGTACGCCGCTGATCTGGCGTGTGGCTGTGGACGGTACCGTGCAGGCACACACCGGCCGGCATGCGCAGGTGCTCGATGGCCTTGTTGACGAGGAGGGGTACCTGTACCTGAACACGACCCTCGGGCTGGGCTTGGTGCACACGCTCGATGTGCTGGTGGCTGCCGAACTGATCGAACAGGGCCGCTGGGCGCTCCAGGCTTGTGAGCGCAGCAGCCTGCCCAGCCGCTTTGGCTTTGTGGTCAGCCCCCTGCAGGGCAGTGGCCTGGGCAGCTGAAAACAAAAAAAGCCGACCAGCAGGTCGGCTTTGTTCGGCGGGCGATAAAAGATATTACTTCTTGTCGCCTTCGGCAGCTGCCGGAGCCTTGGGCTCTTCGAACTTGCCGCCGGCGTTGTTGGCCATGTAGGCCACGGCACGAGCGATCTCGACATCGGAGAAGTCGCCGCCACCTTGGGCGCCCATGGCACCTTTGCCCTTGAGGGCTGAGTTCACGAGGGTGTCAAAGCCTTGCTTGATGCGAGCGCCCCAGGCGCCTGCGTCGGCAAATTTGGGTGCGCCTGCAGCACCTGCAGCGTGGCAGGCTGCGCACTGCGCCTTGTAGACTTCTTCGCCGGCTTTGAGCGGGCGGTTGGCGTCACGCACTTCCACCGAACCTACCTTCTGGATGCGCTCGGCCACAGCGCGCTCGGCATCGCTGGCACCCGGTGCTTCCTTGTTGGCAGAGGTGACGTAGAACACCAGGCCAATGATGATGAACACGGGGATCACGAAGGATGCAATGCTGGCCCAGACCAGTTGCTTGGCGTTCTTGATGGGACCGGTGTGGGCTTCGTGCTGATCGTGTTGGCTCATGACATCCTCTGATGGGTGGGCCCTGCATCAGGTGCAGGGTATGGATTGACCGGAATCAACCGGGCATTATAGCGGCCCGCCCTTCGCGGACCTTGCACCTGCGGCCCGGCAGCGGTGGGCATGCGATAATCAAATCTTTGAAGAAACGCGGCTGTAGCTCAGTGGATAGAGTATTGGCCTCCGAAGCCAAGGGTCGTGGGTTCGATCCCCGCCAGCCGCGCCAGACACCGTGTGTCCATCACGTCAGCGTACGTTCTTCCGATTGGACATCAGACGCGCCAGATGGCCTGCACACCTGTCAGAAAAGCATGAAGCCAGATGGGCGAGAGCGGCCCGGGCACGACTTGCACAGAGGTGCTGTTGTTCGATGGCTGCGCGACCAGGCCTGACTCCTCCGTCACCAGCGCAATCGACATCGTGTGCCCACGGGTGTTGAAGCTCTGAAGGGCGGCCAGGGTTTTTTCCTGTTGCAGGCGCGGCATGGCCATTTCGACCACGAGCATGTCCGGTTTTTCCTGAGCCAGGTCCAGCAGAGTCGCAGTCACCGATCCCATGAACTTGAAATCAAAGGGGAACTGCCACTGTGTGCTTGCCTGCTGCAGTGACTCCAGCAGTTCCCCTGTCTCGGCAACCACCATGATTTTGGGCTGACTGCGGATTTTGTGGACCAGACTGCGCCCGGTTTTTGCGCTGTTTTGATAGTCAATAATGGATTGCAAGGCGATGCGACGGTGTCCGCCACGGGTCTTCCAGCCGCTGAGTTCGTTTTTGTCGACCAGAGACTGCACCAGTGTCGTGGACAGCCCCAGCATGCTGGCTGCTTCGGCCGTACTGAGAAATTGTGGTGTGGTGTCGTGCATGCTCATGGAGTCCTTACCCCGGGCAATGGTTGGGCTCGGTGTAGAGGTTTTCACAATCAGTAGCGCCTGTTTGTGAAATTGATCAATTTTCACAATGAGTGTTGCCAAAAAAACCAAATTTGTCTCCCCCTAATTGGGGACATTTCGGCCCAAAAGGTATCAACAAAGCGCTAGCGCTCGTCAACCAGTAGGCCTGGCCAGCGGGTCGCCGGGTAGGATGCGTGCATGCAAGCTGGTCAAATGCCTGGCAGACCGATGGTTCAGTGCCATGGTGATGCCAGAGAGGTGTCGTTGAGGAGGCCCGTGTGATGCGCAAGTGGCTGTGGGTGGCTGTGCTGGTGTTGTGGCACGGTTGGGCCTGGGGGGCGTCTTCGCCCCATTCCGGGCCGGGCGTTGTGGTGGTGCTGGCGGGCGGGGGCGCCAAAGGCTTTGCACACCTGGCGGTACTCAGACGACTGGAGCGCGATGGCGTCAGGATTTCCCGGCTGGTGGGGACGAGCATGGGCGCTGTGATCGGTGGTCTTTACGCCAGCGGGCTGAGCACCGATGACATTGAACGTGTGATGGGCGGCCTGGACCCTGCCAAAGTGGCGCTGGATCAGATTGACCGCCTGGAATTGCCCTTGCGCGCACGAGAATACCAGCGGCAATACCCGATTGACCTGGAGTTTGGAATCCGTGACGGTCAGTTGAGCTTTGCACGCGGTGTGAGTGATGGTCAGCGCTTCCTGGCCCTGCTGCAGCAGTTGACCGCACATTTGCCGCCCCATGTGGATTTTGATCACTTGCGCATTCCTTTCAGAGCCGTGGCCACGCGTTACCGCGATGGCGAATTGACCGTCTTTCGGGAGGGGCCACTGCACCTGGCGATCCGCGCCAGCATGGCGGCCCCGGGCGTGTTTGCGCCGGTCGAGGTCAACGGCGAAACCTATGTCGACGGCGGCCTGGTCGCCAATCTTCCGATCGAGGTGGCCTTGCAGGAGGGCGCTTCCGTCGTGGTGGCTTCCTACCTGGGCCAACAGGAGGAGCAAGAGCCCGCTGCAGGCAATGCGCTGGCGGTGGCCAATCGGATGCTGGACATCCTGATCCGCCAGAACGAGAGGCGCAACCTGGCGCTGCTGCGCGAGCAGGATCTGTTGGTTCAGCCACAGCTCAAGGATGTGGGGTTCACCGATTTTCGCCGGGCACCCGAGATCGTGGCCATGGGCGAGCAGGCGATCCGTCAGCAGGAGGAACGGTTCATCCATTTGGCCCGCCAGTGGTCCGCTGGCCTGGACTCGGATCGGGTGGCGCCTGCTTTCGATGGTCGCGAAATTGTCATCGAGCAAGTCCGCGTGACGGGAACGACCCATACGCAGGAAGGGTTCGTTTCAGCCGAATTCAGGGCTCTGCAGGGGCAGACGTTCTCGACCTCGGCGGTGGCTCGCGTGATCGACCGCCTCTACACCAGCGGTCATTTCGAGCGGGTGAGTTACAGCCTGGAGCAGATCAAGGATGGCCGCTATGCGCTGGTGGTGGATGTGCAGGAAAAGCCCTATGGCCCTCACTATTTCAAGACCAGTCTCGGCTTTTCTGCTGAGCGAGGCGGCATCAACCAGTTTGCGGTCGGGATGGGCTACCGGCGCCCCTGGCTCAACGCCTCGGGGCTGGAGCTGGCTGTGGATGCCCAGGCAGGCACCCAGACGGAGTTGGGGGTCAAGTTTTACCAGCCATTGAAGCCGGGGCTTGGACTCCAGGCCCATGTTCGCTACCAGAGCACGCTTTGGCCGGTCTACCCGCCTGCGGATTTGCCAGCCCGTGGCCAGGACAAACTGGCCTATGCCCTCTTGTCCAACCGCTCTGCAGGCATGGATCTGGCGCAGGATTGGGGCCGGGGGGCGGTGTTGCGTGTGGGTTGGGTGGCGCGCCAGCTCGACTACCAGCTCGACACCGCCTCCACCGTGGGTGTGCCCTTGCAGGACGGCTCCATGTACAGCCTGACACTCGACCCGCAGCGTGTTCGCTATGCAGGCTGGCGCTTGCAGTGGCTGGTGGACAAACTCGATTCAGTCAGTTTTCCCGAGCATGGCCACTACCTCAACGCGGTTGCCGAACATGCGCTGACCGGGACCGAAGTGCGCAGTCATGTGCTCAATGCCCGTTGGGCTTATCCCTACCGCACCCATGTGCTCAACCTGGGCTTGAACCTGGGGCACATCCAGGCGCAGTCGGGCTGTGTGGGTTGCCGCAGTGCTTCGGCGCTTTACCTCGGTGGATTCCAGAACATGGGCGCTTACCGCATGGGACAGCTGGTTGGGGATCGTCTGGTGCACGCCTATCTGACCTACATGTACCGATGGTCGGATGGCGGCTTGCTGCGCCAGAAGACCTTCCTGGGGGCCGTTGCCGAAGCCGGGGATGTCTGGTTTGCCGGACAAGCCCATGCGGTACGTTACAGCGGTACGCTGTTCGTGGCGGTGGACAGCAAGATCGGTGACATCTACATGGGCCTGGCGCGTGGAACCGGGGGCATGACCAATGCCTTTGTTCAGCTTGGCCGACGATTTGGCTGGTAACCGCCGTTTGTCCCGTCAAGCTCAGGGCCTGGGGCTGTCCAGCTTCACATCGCCCTTCAGGCGGGGTGTACCGACCGGGCGGCTGGTGAGCCCTTTCTGGGTGGCGGCGATGTCTTGTTCGCTGGGGTATTGGTCCAGCAACCAGTAATCGAAGATGCGGCGCACGATCGGGGCCGCATGGGCTGCGCCAAAGCCCGCGTTCTCCACAATGGCAGCCACCGCAATTTTGGGGGCATCAGCAGGAGCGAAAGCCATGTAGAGGGCGTGATCGCGTTGGTGTTCCGTCAGCTTGGCGGCGTTGTATTTGTCTTTTTGCCCAATGGTGACGGCCTGGGCTGTGCCTGTTTTGCCTGCGCTCAGATAAGCTGCGCCGGCAAACACCTGTGCGGAGGTGCCGCCGGTGGTCACACCGATCAGGCCATTGCGAATCACATTCAGGTGTTCCGGGCTGAAGCCCAGGGTGGTGGGCGCAGGGCCCGCCATGGCCTGCTCCTGATGGGTCAGCGCATCCTGGGTGGCGCGCACGGTTCTGGGCGTGTGCCGCAAACCCCCATTGGCCAGCGCCGAGGTGGCGGTGGCCAGCTGCAGCATGGTGAAGGTGTTGTAGCCTTGGCCGATGCCGAGCGAGATGGTTTCGCCGCTGTACCATTTTTGTTGTTCCGGGCGCTTGTAGGTTTTGCGTTTCCACTCCGTGCTGGGCAGCACACCACGCACCTCGCCCGGCAGGTCAATGCCGGTGATCTGACCAAACCCCAGCGGTTTCATGAAGTCGTGGATGGTGTCCACCCCCATCTCGTTGGCCAGCGAGTAATAGTAGACATTGCTGGACATGACAATGGAGCGCACCATGTCCACCGCGCCCAGCCCCTGATCGCCGTGGCTGCGAAAGGTGTGGCCGCCATAGGTCCAGGAGCCTGTGTCGTTGATGACGGTGCTGGCGCTGCGCTTGCCGGTGGTCAGGGCGGCCAGGGCCATGAAGGGCTTGTAGGTGGAGCCTGGCGGGTAAGTGCCGCGCAGCGCACGGTTGAGCAAAGGCTTGTCCAGCGATTCGTTGAGCATTTGCCAGCTGTCCTGGTCGATGCCATCCACGAACAGATTGGGGTCAAAGGTGGGCTTGCTCACGAACGCCAGCACCTCGCCGGTGTTGGGATCGATGGCCACCAGTGCGCCGCGCCGGGGCCCATACAGGTCTTCGATCAGCTTTTGCAGCTTGATGTCGATGGACAGCACAATGTTCTTGCCGGGGATCGCCGGTCGACTCGAGAGCCTGCGGATGGCGCGCCCGCCTGCCGAGGTCTCCACTTCCTGCACACCCGTGATGCCGTGCAGTTCGCGTTCATAGCTTTGTTCGATGCCCAGCTTTCCGATGTATTCGGTGCCGCGGTAATTGCCGTCTTCGTCCTCCTCCTCGAGGCGCTCTTTTTCGCGGGCATTGATGCGGCCGATGTAGCCGATCAGATGGCTGCCCAGTTCGCCATGCGGGTATTGACGGAACAGGCGCGCCTTGATGTCCACGCCGGGGAACCGGTAGCGCTGAGCAGAGAATCGCGCGACCTCTTCGTCCGTGAGCCGGTTGCGAATGGGCAGGGAGTCGAAGCTCTTGGATTCTTCGCGCAGTCGCTTGAAACGTCTGCGGTCGCGCGGCTGAATGTCCACGATCTCGCTCAGCGCCTGGATGGTGGCTTCCAGGTCGGCCACCTTGGCTGGCGTGATCTCCAGGGTGTAGGCCGAGTAATTGTTGGCCAGCACGATGCCGTTGCGGTCCAGGATCGAGCCCCGCGGAGGGACGGTGGGAAGAACCGCCGTCCGGTTGTTTTCGGCTTGCTCGAGCAGTTCCTCATGCTCGACCACCTGCAGGTACACCAAGCGGCTGAGCAACAAAACAAAACAAACGAGGACCACGCCCTGAAGTGCCCAGATCCGTTGGTGGAAACGGTGGATCTCGACCTGGGTGTCACGCAGTTCTGCGATCGTTGGCAGGTGCAGGGCCATGGTCAGAGGGGACGGATGTCGTCACGTGCGTGAGGCCGTCGCTGAGGTGCCAGAAGCAGCGCGCCGATCAGGGGCCACAAGGCGGTCTGCAGCAGCGGGGCGAGCAATTGTGGCCAGTGTGGCCAGCTTTCGTGAGCGATGAGCCGGGTCAGCCATTCCAGCAGCCCAGTGCAGACAAACACGGGCAGGATCTGCAAAGTCTGTTCGCGCAAAGGAAACCACAACACACGCCGATGGATGGCGGTGGCCATGAAGCTCATGCAGACATAGGCCAATGCGTTTTGTCCAAGCAGGGCGGATTCATGGACATCCAGCGCCAGCCCCAGAAAAAACGCGGTCGCGATCCCGACCCGAAGCGGTTGCTGGATCGTCCAGAACACCAGCACCACGGCCAGCACGTCAGGCAACCAGGCCTGGCCGGTCAGGTTGAGCATCATGTTGACCAGCAGGGCCAGTGCCAGGCTCAGCACGATGAAGCGGGGGTTCACAGGCAGCAGCAAAGGCTTGCCAGCGGGCATGATCATGGGGTGCCTCCTGCTGACGATGCGGCCTTGGCCGGGCCCGCAGCCGCTTTGCGCGGGCGTGCTGTGGGCTCGACTTTGGCTGGCCGTTCGGGCCATTCGCTGACGGGGGTGAGCACCAGCATGTGGCGGCCGCGGTGGACGGCCATGGGGCGGGCATGCACCTTGGCAAAAGCCGTGTCGATGCGACGGTCAATCGTCTGGATGCGGCCCACGTGCAGGCCTGCTGGATAAATGCCGTCGACGCCACTGGTGGTGAGCAGGTCATCCATCTGTAAATCTGCACTGGCCGGGACGAAGCGCAATTCCAGCGACCCAGCCAGCGTCACCGGGTCACCGAACGCGATGAAGCGCTGACCGGTACGCGCATTGATCACAGGGATGCTCTGATCGCGATCGGTCAGCAGTGTCACCTCGCTGGAGAGCGGGTAGACCCGGGTGACCTGCCCGACAACGCCCGCCACATCCATCACCGCTGAGCCTGGTGCGATGCCTGAGAGCTGGCCTTTGTCGATCACCACGCTGCGGCTGTAAGGATCGGCGGTTTCGTAAAGCACCTGCACGGCTTTGGCCGGGCCGGGGGTGTCGTTGCGCAGCTGCAGCAACTCGCGCAGCTGCTGGTTTTCCTGCAACAGCTGCTCGGCCTGCTGCAGGCGCTGCGCCTGGGCGATGGTGCGGATCTGATATTGGTGCGCCGCGTCGCGCGCCTCATCCACCCCCTTGAGGTACGCCTCCAGGGCCGAGGCGCCTCGCGAGGGCAGCAGGGCCAGCCACTGGATCGGGGAGAGCACCACGCTGATGGCCGAGCGAATCGGGCCGGACAGGCCCAGCCGATGGTCGGCCGACATCAGCAAAAGGGAAAGCAGCCCGAACAGCACCAGCTTGGACAAGGCCGAGAGGCCTTGCCGGAAAAAGGGGGGCGGGCTGCGATCAATGGAGTCCAGGGCCATGGGTGTGCGTCTGTGCAGAGGCCGAAGGGACCGGAAGCCGGCAGCCACAGGCTGCCGACGGCGGGCTTTACTCGCTGGTGAAAATGCTGCCGAGCTGGTCCATGCGTTCCAGCGCCATGCCGCAGCCGCGTGCCACGCAGGTCAGCGGGTCTTCGGCCACCAGCACCGGCAGGCCGGTTTCTTCGGCCAGCAGGCGGTCGAGGTCGCGCAGCAGGGCGCCACCACCGGTCAGCATCATGCCGCGCTCGGCGATGTCGGCACCCAGCTCGGGCGGGGTCTGTTCGAGGGCGGTTTTCACGGCCGAGACGATCTGGTTGAGCGGATCGGTCAGGGCTTCGAGGATCTCGTTGGAGCTGATGGTGAAGCTGCGCGGCACGCCTTCGGAGAGGTTGCGGCCCTTGACTTCAATTTCCTTGACTTCGCTGCCCGGGAAAGCAGAGCCGATGTTTTTCTTGATCGATTCGGCCGTGGGTTCGCCGATCAGCATGCCGTAGTTGCGACGGATGTAGTTGATGATGGCTTCATCGAACTTGTCGCCACCGACGCGCACGCTGCCCTTGTAGACCATGCCGCCCAGCGAAATCACGCCGACTTCCGTCGTGCCGCCGCCGATGTCCACCACCATGGAGCCCGAAGCTTCGGACACGGGCAGGCCAGCGCCAATGGCCGCTGCCATCGGTTCCTCGATCAGGTACACCTCGGAGGCGCCTGCACCGAGCGCGGATTCGCGGATGGCACGGCGCTCGACCTGAGTGGAGCCGCAGGGCACGCAAATGATGATGCGCGGGCTCGGACGGAAGGTGCTGCGCGGGTGGACCATGCGGATGAACTGCTTGAGCATCTGCTCGGTCACGGTGAAGTCGGCGATCACGCCGTCCTTCATGGGGCGAATGGCTTCGATGTTGCCCGGCACCTTGCCCAGCATGGCCTTGGCTTCGTGACCGACGGCTTGCAGCGTCTTTTTGCCGGAGGGACCGCCTTCGTGGCGGATGGCGACCACCGAAGGCTCGTCCAGAACGATGCCCTTGTCGCGAACGAAGATCAGTGTGTTGGCCGTGCCCAGGTCAATGGCCAGGTCACTGGAAAAGTAACGGCGGAATGAGGAAAACATATGGCTGCGGGTTCAGGGAAACGACCGACTCGGCGTGGCCGTTTCCGGTGTATCGGATGGAGGGGGCACCTGGCAGAAAACGCCAGTACTGCGGCGCTTGCTCCAAACACAGGATAATACCCGATCCCCCCGCCAGAGCGGGCCCGAAACGTTCCGTTACGTCATCGGGAACGGCCTCGGGATGACGACTTTAAGACTCTTTATTGCACCATGTCCCTGACCTCACAGGATATCGACCGGATCGCCAATCTGGCCCGGCTGGAATTGCAGCCGACCGAGGCCGATCACATGCGCGAGCAGATCAACGGCTTTTTCTCCATCGTCGAGGCCATGCAGGCGGTCGACACCACCGGCGTGCAGCCGCTGGCCCACCCCGTGGCCGCCATCCAGGACGTGCAGCTGCGCCTGCGTGAGGACGTGGTGAGCGAACCCAACAACCGCGAGGCCAACCAGCAAAGCGCCCCCGCCGTCGAGCGCGGGCTGTTCCTGGTGCCCAAAGTGATTGAGTAAGGCAAGTAATGAAGCCCCCACGCTATTCACTCCGTGTAACCGCTGCCCCCCAAGGGGGCGCAGGTCTCCCTTGGGGCGGCCCGGCGGGAGACCTGACATGACCCCATTGCATGACATGACCGTGGCCGAATTGGCCACCGGCCTGAAGGCCAAAACCTTTTCCGCCACCGAGGTGGCGCAGCACTTTCTGGCCCGTGCCCAATCGGACCAGACCGGCAGCTTTCTGGCCCTGAACCCCGAGGCCACGCTGGCGCAGGCCCAAGCCGCCGATGCCCGCCTGGCCGCAGGGACTGCGGGCGCGCTCGAAGGCGTGCCGCTGGGCCACAAGGACATCTTTGTCACCCAAGACTTCCCGACCACGGCGGGCTCCAAGATGCTCGAAGGCTACCGCTCGCCGTTTGACGCCACGCTGGTGCGCCGCCTGGCCGAGGCAGGCATGGTCACCGTGGGCAAGCTCAACTGTGACGAATTCGCCATGGGCTCTGGCAACGAAAATTCGGCCTATGGCTCGGTCAAAAACCCTTGGGACATGGCCCGCGTGCCCGGCGGCTCGTCGGGTGGCAGCGCCGCCGCAATTGCCGCGCGCATCGTGCCCGCTGCGACTGGCACCGACACCGGCGGCTCGATCCGCCAGCCCGCCAGCTTCTGCGGCATCACCGGCATCAAGCCGACTTATGGCCGCGCCAGCCGCTACGGCATGATCGCCTATGCCTCCAGCCTGGACCAGGGTGGCCCCATGGCCCGCACCGCCGAAGACTGCGCACTCTTGCTCAGCGCCATGTGCGGCCCTGATGCCGACCGCGATTCCACCTCGCTGGATGCGCCTGCCGAAGACTTTACAAAGTCGCTGGGCGCCGACCTGAAAGGCCTGCGCATCGGCATCCCCAAGGAATTCTTTGGCGAAGGCCTGGCCGCTGACGTGCGCGCTGCGGTGGACGCTGCACTGGCGGAGCTGACGAAACTGGGCGCCACGCTGGTGCCCATCAGCCTGCCGCGCACCGAGCTGTCGATTCCGGTGTACTACATCATCGCCCCGGCCGAAGCCAGCTCCAACCTGAGCCGCTTTGACGGCGTGAAGTTCGGCCACCGCGCCAAGGACTACACCGACCTGGAGAGCATGTACAAAAAGTCGCGCGCCGAAGGCTTTGGCAGCGAGGTCAAGCGCCGCATCATGACCGGCACCTATGTGCTGTCCCACGGCTACTACGACGCCTACTACCTGCAGGCGCAAAAGATCCGCCGCATGATCGCCGACGATTTCCAGAACGCGTTCAAACAATGCGACGTGATCGCCGGTCCGGTGGCGCCCAAGGTGGCCTGGAAGCTGGGCGAAAACGCCAACGACCCCGTGGCCGACTACCTGGCCGACATCTTCACCCTGCCCGCGTCGCTGGCTGGTTTGCCCGGCATGAGCGTGCCCGCAGGCTTTGGCGCCTATGGCATGCCCGTGGGCATGCAGCTGATCGGCAACTACTTCAAGGAAGCCCAACTGCTGAACGTGGCGCACCGCCTGCAGCAAGCGACCGATTTCCACCTTCGCAAACCGGAGGGCCTTCAATGAACAAGGGCATTTGTAGGAGCGAGCCCCTGCTCGCGAAAGCTTTCGCCGCAAGGACGACCGTCTACTTTTGTAGGAGCGAGCCCCCGCTCGCGAATCCATCGGTTGCAGGGGCAGCCTCCTACAGGTCCTGATTCAGCAGGTACACAACACATGAGCAAACTCGTTCAAGGCTACGAAGTCGTCATCGGCTTCGAAACCCACGCCCAGCTGTCCACGAACAGCAAAATCTTCAGCCGCGCCAGCGTGGCCTTTGGCGCCGAGCCCAACACCCAGGCCTGCGCCCTGGACATGGCCCTGCCCGGCACGCTGCCCGTGATGAACAAAGGTGCCGTCGAGCGCGCCATCGAATTCGGCCTGGCCGTCAACGCCCATGTGGCCGAGCGCAGCATCTTTGCACGCAAGAACTACTTCTACCCCGACCTGCCCAAGGGCTACCAGATCAGCCAGTTCGAGATCCCGGTGGTGCAAGGTGGCGAGGTGTCGTTCTACCTGGGCGACGAAAAGAAAACCGTACGCCTGGAGCGTGCCCACCTCGAAGAAGACGCGGGCAAATCGCTGCACGAGGATTTCATCGGTCAGTCGGGCATTGACTTGAACCGCGCAGGCACGCCGCTGCTCGAAATCGTGACCCAGCCCGACATCCGCTCCAGCGAAGAGGCCGTGGCCTACGCCAAAGAGCTGCACAAGATCGTGACCTGGATCGGCATCTGCGACGGCAACATGCAAGAGGGCAGTTTCCGCTGCGACGCCAACGTGTCGGTGCGCAAGCCCGGCGAGCCGCTGGGCACGCGCCGCGAGATCAAGAACCTGAACTCGTTCAAGTTCATGCAGCAGGCCATCGACTACGAAGTGCGCTGGCAGATTGAACAAATCGAAGATGGCCATAAGATCCAGCAGGCCACGGTGCTCTTCAACCCCGACACGGGCGAGACGCGTGCCATGCGCACCAAGGAAGACTCGGCCGACTACCGCTACTTCCCCGATCCGGACCTGCCGCCGCTGGTGATTGGCCGCGACTGGGTCGAGCGCGTCAAAGGCGAGATGACCGAGCTGCCGCGTGTGATGGCCGAGCGTTTCATCAAGGACTACGCCCTGCCCGAATACGACGCCACGCAGCTCACGCAAAGCAAAGCCGTTGCAGCGTACTTTGAGGCCACGGCCAAAGCCTGCGGTCAAGCCAAGCTGGCCAGCAACTGGATCATGGGCGAAGTGTCACGCCGCCTGAACGCGGCTGAGATGGGCATCGAGCTAAGCCCCGTCAGCGCTGCGCAACTGGCTGCCCTGATCGGCCGCATCAGCGATAACACCATCAGCAACAACGCCGCACGTCAGGTGTTCGATGTGCTGTGGAGCGAAGGCGGCGAGGTCGACGCGATCATCGAGGCCAAAGGCCTCAAGCAGATGAACGACACCGGCGAGCTGGAAAAAATCATCGACGAAGTGCTGGCCGCCAACCCCAAGAACGTGGAAGAGTTCAAGGCAGGCAATGCCAAGGCCCTGAACGGCTTGGTGGGCCCGATCATGAAGGCTAGCAAGGGCAAGGCCAATCCGGCGCAGGTCAATGAGTTGCTGAAGAAAAAACTGGGTGCTTGAATGATCGGTGCATGAGTACAGGTTGTACATGTACTCATGCACACTCCAAAAACGGTCGTAAATCCTTCAGTGACTTAGGCATGTGCAGTGAGTGGGGTTTGATGACTTGAAAAATGCCTCGATCCGAAGAATTCAGCAGTGTCTGTTTGAGATCGTCGGGCAATTGATTCAATACTCTAAGAATGTCTTCTGGCTCTACTTTGAAGCCAAAGACCAGGGCATGCAAATCAAAGAATTTGTCCATTGGCTGATAACCCGTGCATTCCGGTTGTGCAACCAGCCGTAATTCACGTTCGTATTGCCAGTAGTCATATTTTTTTGCCAACTTGGCCTGTGCCGTACCAAACAAATCTGGATTGAATTGGGGTGGTTGCAACGTTTGTGGATGGCTGGCCCTGTAGTTGTGTGGGTGAGTGATGTATTCCACGTTCACCCACTTGAATCGGGCATCAGTTAATGGCTTGCGTTGGAAGACGATGCACACCCCATGATGGTCATCGGCATACGATGCCCACATGGGCAAGAAATTTGACGAGTGCCATTTTTTATTGTGCTCGGATACGCAATAGACGCCAACAGTTTGCAGATAAGTTTTCATGTCTTCGGTGGCCTGTGTGGCGTAGTCAGAAAGCTCTTCTTCGGTCGGTACAAAGGTGCTCCCAAACGAAAGGCCTTCCGTCAAAATACCTTCAAGCGGATCGTTCACTCCTGCCACGGTCGGGATGTAAATCGCCCTATCTGATAGCAGTTTGAGCAAACGCTTGTCGATGCGTCTGAATTTGCAGACGTACGAGCAGTTCTCATCTTTGTGTGTGTTTTCGATGGTCATGCTGCGATCTTTTTGAAATCATTTGCCTGTTCTTGCAGGGTGATTGGCTTTCCCGGCAATTGAATTGAGCCCATACCTCGTCACCCGCCCCAGCCCCGTTTGTACCAACACCCAGCGCTATGAGTTTGCGGTAAGTCGTGGCGCGTGACATGCCGCAGAGGTTCATGTGTTTCTGGGTGCTCATGACGCCCGCAAAGCCTTAGGGGCTTGCGTCATAGAGTTTGTTGATTGCCTTCATTTGCGTGGGCGTCAGTTGCGGGTGTTTGTCGCGCAGCTCGGCCCAGAAGCGGGTCTTGCGCATGGCGGTTTGCATGTGTTTCCAGGTGGCATCAGCTGCTTTGTTTTTTGCTTTGGCAGGCAAAAATTGTCAAATATATTTGACATAAATTGAACTTGATGCTCCAATTTCCCCATGAATCTCATGTCCATTGGCCAACTCGTACAGCGCCGCCGCCAGGCCTTGGGTTTGTCGCAGGCTCGCTTGGCCAAGCTCAGTGGGCTGTCACGCGCCACGATCAACCAGTTGGAGACGGGCACTCTGGTGGACCTTGGCGCTGCCAAGCTCATTGGCCTGCTTGACCTTGTGGGCCTGGATTTGGATGCACACGAGCGTCCACCGCGTCGCAACGCCTTGCGCCTGGCCAGCCAGACGGCCAGCGTGAGCTACAAGCAAGTGCTTGAACCTGAGGCCTTCGCGGCGGCTTTGGTGGTCGGGCTGTTGCCTGCGCAATTAAAGCCACAGGTGGCCACCCTGCTCGATGAGGCCCCGTTGCCGATCATCGTGGGCGCGGTGGAAGAAGTGGCTAGCCAGTCATCTTGCCCCGCCAAGACACTGTGGAAGCACCTGATGCAATGGGCCCATGACTTGCAGTCGCCCAGACAGGTTTGGGCATGAGCGGCGTTGATCAAACGCCTGCCACCTTGCCAGCAGGGGTGTGGCAAGTGTTGCTGGGCCACGCCTTTACCCTGGTCGATGAAATTGCTCAGCACGGCATCAAAGACCCCTTGTGGACATTCGGCGGCGGCACGGTGCTGATGCTTCGCCACGGACACCGGCTGAGCAAGGACATCGATATTTTTGTGCCCGACCCGCAGTACCTTGGATTTGTCTCGCCGCGCCTGAGCGATGTGGCCGAGTCGGTGACGCACGACTATGTGGAGGGGCCGGGGTACATCAAGCTGCTTCGCCCCGAAGGTGAAATTGATTTCGTCGCTTCGCCCAATTTGACCCGGTCCCCGTTTGAGTTGTGGCAATTGCTGGGGCGGCAGGTGAGGGTTGAAACATCGGCGGAAATTGTGGCCAAGAAGCTTTGGCATCGGGGTGACCGTGCTACGGCCCGTGACCTGTTTGATTTGGCGTTGGTCATCGAGCGTGAGCCGCAGTCGCTGGCCAGCGCCTCTGAATTTCTGGTGCGTCACCGCAGCGCGTTCCTGACCCAGATAGAACAGCGAAAAGAGATCTTGCAGCTGCAGTTCGATGCCATCGACCGGCTGGCGTATCAGGTGTCATACGAAGATGCCAAGCGTTTGGCCGAGCAGTTCCTGGGTTCGCTTTAAGCTGAACAGCCTGGATTGCGAGGGTGTTGCTGTTCCAACCGATACCGCGTCCCCCGGCCTACCCCCGTCTGCACCAACACCCCCATCTCGCACAGTGCCGTGAGTTCGCGGTAAGCCGTGGCGCGAGAGACGCCGCAGAGGTTCACGTACTTTTCGGTGCTCATGCCACCCGCAAAGCCTTCGGGGCCCGCGTCATAGAGTTTGTTGATCGCCTTGGTTTGCGTGGGCGTGAATTGCGGGTGCTTGTCGCGCAGCTCGGCCCAGAAGCGGGTTTTGCGCATGGCGGTTTGCATGTGGTCCCAAGTGGCGTCGGCGGCTTTGTGCACGCAGCCCACGAACCACTGCACCCAGGGCGTGACGTCCAAGCTGGCCTGCCCGGTGGCGGCTTGCAGTTGGTCGTAGTAGCCCGTGCGGTCAAGCCACATTTGCTGTGACAGGCTCCACATGCGTTGGGCAGTTTTCATGTCTTGCGCCAGCGCCATTTCGGCAAGGGCTCGGCCCACGCGGCCGTTGCCATCCTCAAACGGGTGAATGGCTTCAAACCACAGGTGGGCGATGGCAGCTCGCACCAAGCCATCGGTTTGCGGCGGCGTGTTGTTGAACCAGTCGATCAGCTGCGTCATGTGCGCAGGCACGTCGGCCGAGTCGGGGGCTTGGTAATGCACGATGTCTGGCTTGCCCAGCCTGGGTGTGACGATCTGCATCGGCTCTGCATGGTCACGGTAGGCACCTGTGCGGATTTTCTGGATGCCGCTGCGCCCTGTCGGGAACAGGGCAGCGTGCCAGCCGTGCAGCATGTCGTGGCTCAGGGGCTGTTGGCTTTGGTCAATGGCGGCTTGCAGCACGTCCAGCGTGGCTTCGGTGCGTGCATCGCGTTCTGCGGTTTTGGCGTCCGCCAGCGCGAGTCGCCGTGCGGCTGAAGCCCGCACCGAGTTGATTTGCAGGATTTCCCCCTCGATTTGCGCGGTGGCGATGGCCTCGGCAGCCCAGCCCTGCAGTTGCAACTCGCCCAGGTCGGTCAGTTGGAGGTGGCTGGCCAGTCCCATGGTCCGCCCCTGCGCGTAGCGCGCAGCGGCCAGCGCAGGTTGCAGCGCGGCCAGATCGACCTGAAATTCCGGCCATTGGGGAGATTGCCAGAGGAACATGAAGCGTATTTTATGGGTTTACGCTTCAGGTGTGAAGCGTAAATGCCGGTTTTGCGCTTCAGCCGGGTGTTCTGCAACAGAGGCGTCCAACAGGCATACTCCCGCAGCGTTGTTCAGCAACTCTCATAAAGGCTTGATCCATGACCATCTCCCTCTCCTCCGCTTCCCTGCCCGTTTTCACCAAGTTCCTGGGCAATCTGCGTCACCTTCTGACCAAGGCCCAGGCCGATGTGGCCGCGCGCGGCTACGACGAGCAGGCGCTGGTGCAGTACCGCCTGGCGCCGGACATGCTGCCGTTCAAGACGCAGATCTGCATTGCCTGCGACGCGGCCAAGCTGTGTGCGGCGCGCATCAGCGGGCTGGAAGCGCCCAAGTACGAGAACACCGAGAACACGCTGGCCGAGCTGATCGCACGCATCGACAACACCGTGGCCTGGTTGCAGACGGTGCCTGCCAGCGCCATCGATGGGCAAGAGGCCAAGGAAATCACCTTCCCGGTGGGCAAGGCCGGCACGCGCACCATGACAGCAGAGGACTACCTCAAGACCTGGGCGCTGCCCAATGTGTTCTTCCACATCACCACGGCCTACGCCATCCTGCGCCACAACGGCGTGGTGCTGGGCAAGGCCGACTACTTGGCAGGCGCAGCGGCTTGATGATGACTTTGTAGGAGCGAGCCCCTGCTCGCGAAGGGTTCGGCCGCGGGGGCGGCCTCCTACAAGATGCGCATGTTGGTGTAGGAGCGAGCCCCTGCTCGCGAAGACATCGGCCGCAGGGGCGGCCTCCTGCAAGAAGCTCAGACGCCGTATTGGTCGCGGTAGGCCTGCACCTTGGGCAGGTGCTGGCCCATTTCGCTGCCGCCCTGCTGGCTCAGGTAGGCCAGCAGGTCTTCTAGCTTGGCAATGGCGCACACCTGCAGGCCCAGGGTATTGCGCACGTACTGCACGGCGCTGTGCGGCACGTCTTTGGTAGAACCGTCAGCCTGCTTTTCAGTGGCCATTTCCTGGCGGTCCAGCGCAATCGCCACGGCATGTGCGGTGGCGCCTGCCGCCTGGATCAGCGCAATCGATTCACGCGCGGCGGTGCCCGCACTCATCACATCATCGACGATCAGCACACGGCCCTTGAGCGGGGCGCCGACCAGGGTGCCACCTTCGCCGTGGTCCTTGGCTTCCTTGCGGTTGTAGGCAAAGGGCACGTTCTTGCCCAGGCGCGCCAGTTCCACCGACACGGCCGCACCCAGCGGAATGCCCTTGTAGGCCGGGCCGAAGATCATGTCGAACTCGATGCCGCTGGCCACCAGGGCCTTTGCATAGAATTGCGCGAGTCGTCCGAGCTTGGCGCCGTCGTCGAACAGACCGGCGTTGAAGAAGTAAGGGCTCATGCGCCCGGCCTTGGTCTTGAACTCGCCAAAGCGCAGCACGCCCGACTCGATGGCAAATTGCACAAATTCCTGCGCCAGGGCCGAAGCCTCGCCTGCGGCGTTCATCATGGGGACATCCTTGTTCAAACTCACCAGCCTCAACCTCAACGGCATCCGTTCGGCCACGACCAAAGGCGTCGAAGCCTGGCTGGCGCAACATGCGCCCGATTGTATTTGCGTGCAGGAGGTCAAGGCCCAGGCGCCGGACGTGGCGGGCAAGTTCGAAGCCCTGGCTGGGCTCAAGGGCTACTTCCAGTTTGCCGAGAAGAAGGGCTATTCGGGCGTGGGGGTCTACACCCGCCACGAGCCCAGCGATGTGGTGGTCGGTTTTGACGGTGGCGAGTTCGATGCCGAAGGCCGCTATGTGGAAACGCGCTTCGACACGCCCTCGCGCAAGCTGTCCATCATCAGCGTGTACTTCCCAAGTGGCTCCTCCGGCCCAGAGCGGCAGGAAGCCAAGTTCCGCTTTCTGGACAAGATGTACCCGCACCTGATGGCCCTCAAGGCCGAGCGTGACTTCATCGTCTGCAGCGACGTGAACATTGCCCACAAGGAAGCCGACCTCAAGAACTGGAAGGGCAACCTCAAGAACAGTGGCTTCCTGCCCGAAGAGCGCGCCTGGATGACCAAGCTCACCACCGAAGGCGGCATTGTGGACGTGTACCGCCATCTGCAGCCCGACACCACCGACGCCTGCTACACCTGGTGGAGCAACCGCGGTCAGGCCTATGCCAAGAACGTGGGCTGGCGTCTGGACTACCACCTGGCCACCCCCGCCATTGCCGAGAAGGCGCGCAGCGAGGCGATCTACAAGGGTGAGAAATTCTCGGACCACGCCCCCATCACGATCGAGTACGACTTCAGCCTGCGTTGAGGCCGGTTTCCACTTCGACCCAGTGGCCTGTCCGCGCGCTGGCAAGCAAGGCCTCCAGCGTGGCGGCGATGTCCAGGCTGGCTTGTGCCGCCAGGGCGATCGCATCATGGTCCCCCGCCTGCACCACACTGGCAAAAGCCTCGGCTGCAAAACGGAAACCGCTTCCGGTGGCCGACGTCACCTCCTCAAAGGGCACGGTGTTGGCGGTGCCCCGCCGCACCCGAAGCTGACTGGGTTGATAGCCATGAGGGTCGCCATGCCCTGTGGTCGCCGTGTGGTTGAGGTATTCGGTCTCGATCGTGCCCTGGCTGCCCGTGATGGTGGCGCGCCGGTGGTTGGCCGCATCCATGGCGCAGGACATGGTGGCCTGGCGCCCATCGGCAAAACGCAGAAGGGCGGTCATGGCCACGTCCACGCCGGTGTCGACCCAGCGCGCATCGGCCAATACGCGGGTGGGCGCCTGGCCCATGACCAGACGGATCAGGCTGAGGGGGTAGGAGCCGGCGTCGAACAAGGCGCCACCACCCATGTCGGCTTGCCAGCGGATGTTGGAGGTGCCTGTCTGCAGCGTGAAACCAAACGAGGCATGCACCGCACGCACCTCGCCAATCGCGCCACCATGGATCAGCGACAGCATGTCACCGGTTTGCGGCTGGAAGTAATAGGGGTACGCCTCCAGCAACATCACGCCGCGCTGGCGCGCCGCCGCAAACATGGCTTGAGCATCGGCCAGATGCAGGGTCAGCGGTTTCTCGCACAGCACATGTTTGCCCGCTTCGGCCGCCCGGATGGCCCACGCTGCATGCAGGTGGTTGGGCAGCGGGATGTAGACCGCATCCACCTGTGGGTCGGCCAACAGGGCTTCATAGCTGTCGTGTGCGCAGGCAATGCCGAACTGCGCGGCAAAGGCCTGCGCCTTGTCGGCCTGGCGGCTGGCGACGGCAACGATCTTGACCGTCTGGCTGCCCGCAACATCACGGGCAAACTGGTGTGCGATTTTGGCGCAGCCCAGGATGCCCAGGCGCAAGGTGTGTTGGATGTTCATGTGCAGTTTGCGTTGTATGGGTTCAGCCCTGTGGCGTCTTCGGTGCATTGGCCAAGATTGGCGGCCTCACTGCGCCAGATGCATGACGTCAAAACTGTCTGTTCCCACATCGGTTTTCGGCAACCCGACAATCGCAGATCGCGAGTTCGATGAAGCGACAAGGCAGAACCATTCGTGCAGTCTAGTTCCAAACCCAATCATCCATCTCCATAAAATGGACAGATGCTCAAATACCTGACCATTCCCGTTACAGCCTTCCAGCAGAACTGCTCGCTCGTCTGGGACGACCAGACCCTGCAGGCCGCCGTCATCGATCCGGGGGGGGATCTGGAGGTGCTGCTCGATGCCGTGAACAAGCTCGGCTTGAAGCTCGAACAGGTCTGGGTCACGCACGGCCATCTGGACCATTGCAGTGGCGCGGCCGATCTGTCCGAGCAGCTGGGGCTGCCGATCATCGGGCCACACCCAGGCGACAAGTTCTGGATCGATGGGTTGCCGATGGCGGCCATGAACTATGGCTTTCCACCGGCGCGGCCTTTCACGCCGACACGCTGGCTGCAGGACGGCGATACCGTCACGTTGGGTTCGCACACCCTCAACGTGCGCCACTGCCCGGGCCACACGCCGGGCCATGTGGTGTTCCATTCGCCCGAGATCCAGCGCGCTTTTGTGGGCGATGTGCTGTTTGCGGGCAGCATCGGTCGCACCGATTTTCCGCAAGGCAACCACGAGGATCTGATCAACAGCATCCGTGAGCGGCTGTGGCCCATGGGCAATGACACCGTGTTCATCCCGGGTCACGGGCCGGAGAGCACTTTTGGACGTGAGCGGCGCAGCAACCCTTACGTGCGCGACATGTGATCAGCTTTGCCGTCGTGCCTGATCGTACAAGTGTTGCACCTTGGGCAGATTGGCTTCCAGCTCCTGGATGCGGTTGGCGCCACTGGGGTGGGTGGACATGAATTCGGGCCCCTTGCCAGAACTGGCGGCCAGCATCTTTTTCCAGAGTTCCACGCTGGCTTCCGGGCGATAGCCGCCGCGTGCCGCGATTTCCAGCCCGACCAGGTCGGCTTCGGTTTCATCGTCGCGGCTGTATTTGAGCGTGAGCAGTTGCGTGCCCAGGTCGGCCGCCATGTTGCCCAGCTGACCCAGGCCCAGCAGTTGCGAGGCCACCGACAGCCCGATGCTGGTGACCTGGCTTTTGGCCAGACGTTCGCGGGCATGCTCACGCAGGGCGTGTGCCATTTCGTGGCCCATGATCATGGCGATCTGATCGTCGTCGAGTTGCAGCTGGTCGATGATGCCGGTGTAGAAGGCGATCTTGCCGCCCGGCATGCACCAGGCGTTGAGCTGCTTGCTGCCGATCAGGTTGACCTGCCACTTCCAGTCGCGCGATCGAGGATTCCATGGCGCGGTATGGGGGATGAGTTTTTTGGCAATCGCGTGCAGGCGCGCCAGCTGGGGATGGCCCTCGGAGGCCAGGGCGTTTTTGGCTTTGGCCTCGGCCAGCACCTGGCTGTACTGCTGGCGGGCAGAATTTTCCAGGGTTTCGGCCGGCACCAGCTTGCGCACCCCGGACGAGGCGCCCACATCCACCTGGGCCAGGGCAGGGGCGGCCGCGGCAGCACCCGCCGCCAGCAAAAAGCCACGTCTGGCCTGCCAGCGGTGGGGCGACGCAGCGGTGTTGTCGGGGGTTTTGAGGTCACAGAGCCAGCACATGGCGCGCATGATAAGCCCAAAGCTTTCTGACTTCACGCACCGATAATCCGGTCATGCCCAAGACCGCTGAACTGACTTCTTCCGTGCGCAGAACCTGGCGTGAGGCGCTGGCGCTGTACGTCCAGCCTGCCAGCCTGCGCATGCTCCTGCTGGGTTTCTCGGCAGGCCTGCCCCTGCTGCTGGTGCTGGGCACGCTCAGTTTTCGCCTGCGCGAGGCGGGCATTGACCGCAGCACGATTGGCCACCTCAGCTGGGTCGGGCTCGCCTATGGCTTCAAGTGGGCATGGGCACCGCTGGTGGACCGCATGCCCTTGCCGGGCCTGACGGCCTGGCTGGGCCGCCGCCGAAGCTGGCTGCTGCTGTCGCAAGTCGTGCTGGCGCTGGGGCTGGTGGGCATGGCTTTCAACGACCCTGCCCAGCGTCTGGCGCCGCTGGTCTGGTGCGCGCTGGCGGTGGCATTCGCTTCGGCCACGCAGGACATCGCGCTGGATGCCTACCGCATCGAATCGGCGCAAACAGACGCGCAGGCCGCATTGGCAGCTAGCTACCAGACCGGTTACCGTCTGGCCATGATCTGGGCGGGTGCCGGTGTGCTGTGGATTGCGGCCCGCGTGCAGGGCGCGGATGCCACGGGCTATGACCCCACCGCCTGGCGTGTGGCTTACCTGGCCATGGCGGCCAGCGTGTTGCCGGGCATGCTGACGGTGCTGGCATCGCCCGAACCCGATCCACAGGTTTTGCCACGAGCGCGTTCGCTGGGCCAATGGCTGCAAGGCGCGCTGGTCGAGCCCTTTGCTGATTTCTGGCAGCGTTACCGCTGGCAGGCGGTGCTGGTGTTGGCGCTGATTGCGATCTACCGCATCAGCGATGTGGTCATGGGCATCATGGCCAACCCCTTTTATGTGGACATGGGCTACACCAAGGACGAGGTGGCGGCGGTCACCAAGATTTACGGCGTGGTCATGACCTTGGTAGGTGCCTTTTTAGGGGGGCTGCTGTCATCCCGTTGGGGCGTCATGCGGGTGCTGATGCTGGGCGCCGTGCTCAGCGCCGCCAGCAACCTGCTGTTTGCCTGGCTCCACGGGGTGGGCCATGACGTGGGGGCTTTGATTTTTGTCTTGTCGGCAGACAACCTGGCCAGCGGCATTGCTTCGGCGGCCTTCATTGCCTATTTGTCCTCGCTCACCAACATCCGCTATTCCGCGACGCAATACGCGCTGCTGAGTTCCATGATGCTGCTGCTGCCCAAATTCATCGCGGGTTTTTCCGGGGACTTTGTGAACGCACACGGCTATGCTTCTTTCTTCCATGCGACCGCGTGGCTGGGGCTGCCGGTGCTGGTGCTGGTCTGGCTGGCCGGACGGGTGAAGCCCGAAGCCTGACGGTTTACCCAACTTTACCGGGCCGACACGCCCGGGTGTGAGCTGCAGGAGATGATGCACGCATGACAGCGCTGTTGATGATCGAAGACGACGACCGCCTGGCGGGCATGGTGGCCGATTACCTCTCGAGCTCGGGCTATGCGGTCAGCCATGCACCCGACGCACAGTCGGGCTTGGCACAGCTGGTGCACACACAGCCCGAACTGGTCATCCTGGACCTGATGCTGCCCGACATGGATGGCCTGCAGGTTTGTCAGCGCATTCGAGGCCTGCCCGGCGCTGCAGGGCAGGTCCCGGTGCTGATGCTCACGGCCAAGGGCGATCCGATGGACCGCATCATTGGCCTGGAAATGGGGGCGGACGATTACCTGCCCAAGCCTTTTGAGCCTCGGGAACTGCTCGCCCGCATCCGCGCCATCCTGCGCCGCAAAGGTCATGGATTGGCCACGGCCCCCGCGCAGCTCATGCAGTTTGGCTCGCTGGAAATCGATCGCGATGCGCGGCGTGTGGCCGTGCGTGGCGAGGCCAAGGAGCTCACGTCCTACCAGTTTGACCTGCTGGTGGCCCTCGCGGACCGGGCAGGGCGTGTGCTCACGCGCGACCAGATCATGGAGGCGGTGCGTGGCCGCGAGCTGGAAGCGTTTGACCGCTCCATCGACGTTCACATGGGCCGCATTCGTGCGGCCATTGAAGACGATGTCAAGAACCCCAGACGCATTCTGACCGTGCGTGGCGTGGGCTATGTGTTTGCCCGTCAGCAGGACTGAGACGTGAGCCTTTTGTCCAGACACCTTTATCTGCGCATCTGGCTGGCCGTGGTGCTGGGCGTGGCGGTGCTCATGGCCCTGGTGGGCTGGGCCTGGCGGGTCTCGGTCCAGCACAACAGCACGCCTGCCCCCATGCGCGAATGGGTCATCCGCAATGCACAAGGTGAAGTCCTCGCCAGCACATCGGCCCGGCCCCAGCCAGGCCAGCCCCTGCAGATCGACGTTCCCCAGGCTGACGGGCAGCAGACCCGGCTGTTTCTGGAGCGACGTGGCGAGCGCCCGCCGATGGACCGGGTCCCAGGGCATCCGCCCCACCCGCGTGACCTGCCGCCCTGGTGGGCGCGCCCACCCTACGGTTTTTTCTGGATGCTGGCCCTGATGGGGGTGGCTGCTGCCCTGGCCCTGTACCCCGTCGTGCGTCGCCTGACCAAGCGGCTGGAAAGCTTGCAGCAGGGCGTACAGCACTGGGGCGAGGGAAATTTGTCGGTGCGTGTGCCCGAGGGTGGGGATGACGAAGTGGCCGACCTCTCGCGGCGCTTCAATGCCGCCGCCGAGCGCATCCAGAGCCTGTTGTCGGCGCAGAAATCGCTGCTCGCCAACGCATCGCATGAACTGCGCTCACCCCTGGCGCGCATCCGCATGGGCCTGGAGTTATTGGACGCACCAGCGGCGCAGGAAGCCATGCGTGAGCGCACGCGCCGCGAAATATTGCGCAACATGGCCGAGCTGGATCTGCTGATCGATGAAATCCTGCTGGCCAGTCGCCTCGATGCCCGCGAGGCCGACATGGGCACCGTCGAATCGGTTGATCTGGTGGGCTTGTGTGCAGAGGAGTGCGCCCGTGTGGGCGTGCACCTGGATGTGCCCGAAGGCATGGCAAGCCTGGAAGTGCCGGGGGTCGCCAAATTGCTTCGCCGCATGGTGCGCAACCTGCTGGAAAACGCCCTGCGCTATGGTGCACCCGACGGTCAGGAGGAGGGTGTGGTCCTGACCTTGTTCCGCCGTGCCGATGAACCCCTGATGCGCGTGTGTGACCGGGGTCCTGGCGTACCGCACGAATACCGTGAGCGGATTTTTGAACCCTTCTTCAGAATGCCGGGCGCCAGTGAGCGATCGGGTGGCGTCGGGCTTGGCTTGGCTTTGGTCAAATCGATTGCCGAGCGCCATGGCTGGACGGTGGCTTGCGAAGGCGACACGGGGCACGGGGCCTGCTTTGTGGTGCGCAGGTCGTAGGCCATCGCCATGAAAAAAGCGAGCCAGGGGCTCGCTTTTTTCATGGCATGGTGGGCGGCAGATCAGTGGTGATGTCCCACGGTCTCCCCTGCCTTGAGTTTGTACACCGTGCCGCAATAAGGGCACCTGGCTTCGCCGGTCTTGGCCACGTCCAGGTACACCTTGGGGTGGGTGTTCCAGAGTTTCATGTCGGCTTTGGGACTGGGGCAGAACACGCCACCCTGCGGGTTGAGGTCCTTGGCCAGAAGTTCGACGGTTGCGTTGCTCATGCTGCTCTCCTCAGACCTGGGTCAGCCAGTGGGCGTATTTGGGGTTGCGGCCGTTGACGATGTCAAAGAACGCGTTCTGGATCTTTTCGGTGATCGGGCCGCGGCTGCCGATGCCGATCTGCACACGGTCGAGTTCACGGATCGGCGTGACTTCAGCTGCGGTGCCGGTGAAGAAGGCTTCGTCGGCGATGTAGACCTCGTCGCGGGTGATGCGCTTTTGCACGATCTCCAGACCCAGGTCCTTGGCGATGTGGAAGATGGTGTTGCGGGTGATGCCGTTGAGCGCACCGGCGGACAGGTCGGGCGTGTAGATCACACCGTCCTTGATGACGAAAATGTTTTCGCCCGCGCCTTCGGAGACGAAACCGGCGGAGTCGAGCAGCAGGGCTTCGTCGTAACCGTCATCGGTGGCTTCCATATTGGCCAGGATGGAGTTGCTGTAGTTGCTCACGGCCTTGGCCTGCGTCATGGTGATGTTGACGTGGTGGCGAGTGTAGCTGGAGGTCTTGACGCGGATGCCGCGCTTGAGGCCTTCTTCGCCCAGGTAGGCGCCCCAGGCCCAGGCCGCGACCATGGCGTGGATGGTGTTGCCCTTGGGCGAGACGCCCAGCTTCTTGTCGCCGATCCAGATCAGCGGGCGCAGGTAGCAGCTTTCGAGCTTGTTCTCGCGAACCACGGCCTTCTGGGCTTCGTTGATCTGCTCCTTGGTGAAGGGCAGGTTCATGCGCAGGATCTTGGCGCTGTTGAACAGGCGGTCGGTGTGCTCCTGCAGACGGAAGATGGCGGTGCCATTGACCGTGTTGTAGGCACGCACGCCCTCGAAAGCGCCGCAGCCGTAGTGCAGCGTGTGGGTCAGCACATGGATCTTGGCATCGCGCCAGTCCACCATCTGGCCGTCCATCCAGATCTTGCCGTCACGGTCGGACATCGAGGGGATCACTTGGGTCATGGAAATTCCTTCACGGGCCTGGTAGGCAAACTCAAACTCCGCGCGCGGGAGTCAAACGTTCATTTTACGTCGGGCGAGGTTTCGGCTTCGGTGGGGCGGCTGAGCGTCCAGGCCTGCAGTTTGCCGCCCACAAAGGTGCACGACACCGTGGATTGGCCGGTGTCGGTCCAGTCAAAAACTTCTGGCTGCTCGTCCTTGGGGGTCTTGAGGCTGCCCAGCGACTTGGTCATGGCGATCACATGCATGAGCGTCATGCCTTTTTTCAGTTTGGCGTTGAGCATCACGGCACTGGCCACATGGCCCACGGGGCGGTTGGCGGCCTTTTTCAGGATGGTCATCAGCCGCGTGAAATGCAGCAGGATCCACATGATCACGCCGCCCGCGGCCAGTGCAATGCCTGCCCAGCCAAACTGGCGCCAGGCGCCGATGGTGAAAACGATGACGGCCAGTGGGCCGATGATTTTGGTGAAGTTCATGGGGTCGTGATTGTGCCTGTCAGTCCAGACCCCGGACGACCTGCATCGCCTCTTCGATCCGTTCCACGCCGTGCAGGGTCATGCCTGCAAAGGCCTTGTCGTTTTTCTTGGGCAGGTTGGCTTTGGGCACCACGGCCACCGTAAAGCCCAGTTTGGCGGCTTCCTTCAGGCGCTCCTGACCGCGCGGTGCGGGTCGAACTTCCCCGGCCAGACCGACTTCGCCGAACGCCAGAAAGCCCTTGGGCAGCGGCTTGCCGCGCAGGCTGCTGGTGATCGCCAGCATGACCGACAGGTCGGCGGCGGGTTCGCGGATGTGCACGCCGCCCACCGCGTTGACGAACACGTCCTGGTCCATGCAGGCCACGCCCGCATGGCGGTGCAGCACCGCCAGCAGCATGGCCAGGCGGTCGCGTTCCAGACCGACCGACAGGCGGCGCGGACTGGGGCCGCCTGAATCGACCAGGGCCTGGATCTCGACCAGCATGGGTCGTGTGCCTTCGAGCGTGACCATCACGCAGCTGCCGGGCACGGGTTCGCTGTGCTGGCTCAAAAAGATCGCGCTGGGGTTGGTCACGCCCTTGAGCCCTTTTTCGGTCATGGCGAACACGCCAATCTCGTTGACGGCACCAAAGCGGTTCTTGATGGCGCGGATCAGGCGAAAGCTCGAATGCGTGTCGCCTTCGAAGTAGAGCACCGTATCGACCATGTGTTCGAGCACGCGGGGCCCCGCCAGCGCGCCTTCCTTGGTCACGTGGCCGACCAGCACGATGGCGGTGCCGCTGGCCTTGGCTGCGCGCGTCAGGTGCGCGGCGCACTCGCGCACCTGCGCCACCGAGCCGGGGGCGCTGGTGAGCTGGTCCGAATACACCGTCTGGATCGAGTCGATGATGGCCACTTTGGGCGATCGCGCCTGCAGCGTGGCGAGAATTTTTTCAAGCTGGATTTCGGCCAGCACCGGCACCTGCGAACCCGTCAGGCCCAAGCGGCGCGAGCGCAGCGCGACTTGCGCTCCGCTTTCCTCGCCGGTCACATAGAGCGTTTCCAGTCCCGAGCGCTCCAACGCATCCACGGCCTGCAGCAGCAGCGTCGATTTGCCGATGCCCGGATCGCCGCCGATCAGCACCACGCCGCCTTCGACGATGCCGCCGCCCAGCACCCGGTCCAGCTCTTCCTGGCCGGTCGGGTGGCGTTGCACATCGGTCGCTTCGATCTGCGACAGCGGCATCACTTCGGAGGCCGGGGCCAGGCCCTGAGCCAACGCGCTGCCAAAGCGGTTTTTGCCGCCACCAGCTTCGGCCACCGACTCCACCAGGCTGTTCCAGGCGCCGCAGCTGGGGCATTTGCCCAGCCAGCGCGGCGTGGTGCCGCCGCATTCGTTGCAGGTATAGAGCGTTTTTTCCTTGGCCATGGGTCGATTGTGCCGTGTGATGTGCCGCGTCATCGGCCGCGCTTACACTTGGGCCATGGAACTCAAAATCGTCGTCTATTCCAAGTCGGCCTGCCCGCAATGCGAGTCGGCCAAGATG
>JACCDV011268158.1_pt1 | contig 30334 bp, 32 predicted proteins | sample 7446131 | NCBI WGS metagenome assembly JACCDV01 (sample SAMN15323448, study PRJNA562643) | freshwater metagenome | isolation source: river surface water | place: USA:Blue River Watershed | collected 2017-08-17 | reverse complement strand
TCAAAACCATGAGCTTGCTCAAGCCAAGCGATAACTTTACGGCTGCGACCACCATGGTGACAGTGGATTACCACAGTCTTGTCGCGTGGTATCTCTGAAACCCGCTCAGGTATTTCATTCATGGTGATTAGCTTAGCTGCTTTAATATTGCAGTAATCATACTCATCTTGGCGGCGAACATCAATCACGCAGCAGCTTTCCGGCTTTTCATCTAATAATTGTTTAAGTTCAGTAGGGCTGATTTCTTTAACCATGTTTACTATTGTAACTTAGCATAAACGTGACACGTGTCACGTTTATGCGCTGTAAATATGAGTGCATAATCTTAGCTATGCTCATAATAATGTCGAACTGGCTATAATTATCTCAAGTGACTACTTTGAAGCGCAATCGCTACGTCTATGGTCCCGTGCAATCTTGGCGCGGTGGAACTTCGCTGGGTATTGATCCTATTGGCGATATTAGTACTTGTAGTTTTAATTGTGTTTACTGTCAGTTAGGTAAAATCCAAAATGTTACCAGTGTAATTAAAACCTACGTCCCGACTGAGTACATTCTTGAAGATCTTATGGATATGGAACGCGAGGGTATCTTTACCTTCGCTAGCACTACTAGCCGCGCACCAAAGATAGATGTAATTACTTTTGCTGGTTCTGGCGAACCGACACTCGCTGAGAATCTTGGTGAGATTATAGATTCTATTCGTGATCTGACTGAAGGCGTTTATGGTATTAAAGTCCCTATCTCTATTCTTACCAATGCTACTTTGCTCGGTGACCCTCTGGTGCGTAAGCGTGCGAGCAGAGCTGATAGGTTATCTCTTAAGTTAGATGCTGTTGATGACGCAACTCTTCAGGCTATTAACCAACCAGCTCCTGGTGTGACTATGGAGAGTATCTGTGCCGGCATTAAACAGTTCCAACTAGAATACGGTGCTAAGACGGATTTGCAATTGCAAATCATGTTTATGCCTAAATACGCTGCTGATGATTCGTTTATTACAAAGCTCGCTGCTTTAATCGCTGATCTTGGTGTCACTAAAATCCAAATCAACACCCCTACTAGACCTAAGCCTAAATCCAAACAATATATTATCGAAACTCGTGGTAATCATTATCACGACTCAAGTAACGCTGAGTTCGCTGGCGAGGTGGTGGAATACACCGAACTGCCAGTTATCAGTCAAGAAGAGGCTTTTAAGCTAGAAGATAGGTTGAAAGAACTGTTAACCGAGCGTGGTATGCCTAAAGTGGAGATTATTAATGTCTATAAACGTTAATCCAGTCGCTGCTTTTTATCCAGTCTTACGTCTGCCTCAAGCAGAAATATTTGATAGAGATCCAGCTAATATTCTTAGTTTTTATCATTGTGTGATCGATGCGGTTGCTGATGCGGCTAGCGGCTTTAGCGGAGCTAAAGCTCAGTTGGAGATTAGTCTCGCGTCTCCTGAGATAGAACGCTGTTTACCTTTGCTTCTTGATTACGCTGCTGAGCGTGATGTTGAGATCTCACTTGCTTCATTAACTGCAGAAGAAGATTATCAGCGTCTAGCTACTAATGATTATGGCTTGCAGGTTTTTTCACCCGGTGTGGTTGATGGCTTAGGTCTGAGATCCTGTTCCGATAAGTCTTTGCGCTATATCCCCGGGGTTTATACCAAGCATGATTTTGATTTGTTGACTAACTTTGCTACTCAAGATTTAGATTGCTTAAGCACCATTAAAGTTTTCCCAGTTACGGCTGATGACGCTAAAGACCTTGCTGAGTTCTTAGAAGGTCCTTTCCCTGAGCTTAAGAAAGCTCGTAAAGATCGTAGGTTGATCGCAGTATCGAAAGATCTTAGAGAGCAGTATCTAATGGACAAGGGTTTTACTATGATCTCAAGTCCCAGCGATTATATGATGCTGCGTAAGTATTTTCTCAAGGATGAGAAAATACGTCTGTTGGCTGTAGAGCCTTGTGATCTTAGTGCTAATGATATTTCGGGCATAGAATTAGTCAAATTCTTGCGCGCTGAATTTCCAGATCTTAAGATTATTGCTGCTGGAATTACTAGCCTTAATGATCCGGGTTTGTTAGCTAGTGTTTTTAGTGCTGGAGCTAATGCTATCGCTTCTGCCATATTTAAAATGCCTTTAAGTCGTTTGCAGCATGGTTTTGAGCTGGATGATTATCCTGGTGTGCTGGCTGAGATGCGAGTTGAGATGGCGTGCGAGCTTGCTACTATCTATAATTTGATTTATAACGCTAATGTCCAAGTCCGATAATTTTTTAAATATAGTTCTTTATCAGCCTGAGATTCCGCAGAATACTGGTAATATCGCGCGTATGTGCGCGGCTAATAAACTTAAATTACATTTAATTGAACCAATGGGTTTTGAACTTAGTGATAAATACTTGAAGCGTGCGGCTTTGGATTACTGGGAATTCTTGGATTATGAAATATACCCCAGTTGGGAGAAGTTTCTCGAGGCGGTTAACGGTAAATTATGGATGTTTTCTACTAAAGTTACTAAGTCTTATTGGGACGCTGGTTATCAGCGCGGTGACTATTTGGTTTTCGGACCTGAGACTAGAGGTTTACCTGTTGAGCTTCTTGATGAATACAAAGAGACATCAGTAACTATACCTATGCGCTCAGAGAATGTGCGCTCGCTTAATCTCGCTAGTACTGTGCAGACTGCTTATTATGAGGCGTTTAGGGTAATAGTTTGATGATTAAAGACCAAGTTGTTCTTTGATTTTGTCAGTTTCTGGTGTTGACTCTCCTGTGAAAAAGTATTCGCCAAGTTTTTGGCGAACAGCATTCCCCTGCTCCTTAGTGATTATTCCTAATTCTTCTTGCTCTTTAATCTTGTTATTAAGATTGTTTAACTCTTTTGGATCAGCTCCTATTTGTGCCAATTGTCCGATGACTTCGGTGATATGATCTGATTTCTCGGTATCATCTTCATCGACACTAGTAAAGAATTTTTCAGTTATTTCATCGCGAAGTTCTTGTGCTTTTTCTTGTGAGATGAAACCATTGTCTACCATGGCTTTAATTCCGGCACTGAGATTATTTAACTCTTTTGGATCAGCTCCTATTTGTGCCAATTGTCCGATGACTTCGGTGATATGATCTGATTTCCCAGTATCATCTTCATCGACACCAGTAAAGAATTTTTCAGCTATTTCACCGCGAAGTTCTTGTGCTTTTTCTTGTGAGATGAAACCATTGTCTACCATGGCTTTAATTCCGGCACTAAGATTATTTAACTCTTTTGGATCAGCTCCTAAATCAGTTAATTTCCCTATAAGGTGTTCAGCTTTCTTTCCACCTGTAAATAGCGCTTTATCAATTTCTTTGCGAAGTTCAGCCGCTTTAGCTGCAGAAATAAAGCCATTTGTTTCCATAGCTTTTATTGCTTCCAATGATATAGTCTTCACATCTTTAGGGGCGGATTTTTCACCACCAACATAAGTATCTTTGATTTTGGTAACAGGCTTATTTTCTGTCACTTGTGTTGCTTGTTCATTAGTTGTTGCTGGAGAGCTTGCTGCTCCAGTTCTATTTAAATTGCCTACATTTACGCCTGATACTTCTGTCATAAGATAATCTCCCTGGGTGTTAATACCCATTTATAGTTAAGCCCCGGTTAAGAACTGCTAAACCCGTTAATTATTTGAGTTTTACAAATTAGAACTAAACTGATTGGTTGAATTTAGACTTTGATGTCGCCTTGTCTTAGAATCTCTACTTTAGCATCGGTAATTTTCACTATAGTGCTGGCGGCGTTGCTTACAGTCTCCTCGGCTGAGGGCGCAAGTATTAGATCGACGTGATAGATTGCTTCGCCTTCGGCTCGCAATGACAAATTGCGCTCGCAATGACTAAATCGCTCGCAAGCTTCCTGATAATCCCTTACCGGCTGCTCTCCACTAAGATTCGCGCTAGTGCTTAGTAGAACACCATTCTCCACCTGATCTAATAATCTAAAGACACTTGTAGAATTAGGAACCCTCAGCCCTATATATTCTTCTCCGGGATTCACCCAATCAGGTAACAGCGAAGATCTGTGTACTATGATGGTTAATGCGCCTGGCCAATGCTTAGTAGCTAATTCTTCGGCTACTTCACCCCACTCGGCTGCATAAGGCTTTAAGACCTCCAAGCAAGACCCGAATAATATTAATGGTTTACTAGCCTCACGTTTTTTGATCGCATAAATCCTCTGAACGTTTTGCTTAGCTTCCGGAGTATCTATGCGACAGACCAGACCCCAGACTGTATCTGTTGCACATACTGCGACTTGCCAGCTTTGATTAGTAAGCACGATTAAATCATACTAGATATCGTAATTTACTTAAACTCTCAGTAGTTTTCTTGAAACGGTCAGATTGAGTTTCATAGACCTTCTGTTTGTGATTTAATTCATTACTTAGGCTGTTCATCATAGCTATTGTACTCAAGACTATTTCAGCAGCATGATTAGTGTCAGTAGAACTAGCTAAGTCAACTAAGGCTTGGTTGTAACTATTGTAGACAGCTATTAGCCTGGTTTCTAAATCATCCATAGCTATAGCCGTAGGATGAACCTCTATTAACTGCATGGTTCTTTTATTTTCAATAGCATCTCTCTCTATTTCTTTGGCTTTAAGTACACGCTTAGCTTGCGCTACCTGTTCGTTTTTTTTATTTTCTGCTGTCTTTTGAGCTATTTTTTTAGTTTCTTCGCGTTGTCGATCTTGTTGCGCATAGAAGATTTCGTCTTCTTTTTGGCGTTCTTGTTCTTTCTTTTCATCGCATAAAAATCTCTCGAAATAGCTTGTGCAGCTATGCCAAATTGATTTACCGAATTCACAAGCTCTGTTCCAGATAGAACTGAGGCTTGAGTATCCTGGTAAAAAATCTCCAATACTAGTACCTATGCTAGATAGAAAATTTGTAGCTGTCTCTGCGACTTTAGCTACGCCTGGTGCAATAGCTTCTATTTTCTCAGCAACTTGTGTTATTACTAGCGTGCAAGAATCCCCAATGCACTTCACTGAGGCTACTAGATTTTTACCAGCTGCTACTAGTTGAGATTTTGCCTCAGTTGGTAAATTTTGAAAGCTAGTTAATACTGTGTCTAGCCAACCTTTCTCTTCGACAAGCTCTTTTTTTGCTGCTGCGATAGTTTTTTTAATTTCTTTAACAGCCGGTGCTGTAGTAGATTCAAATCTATCCTCAGCTACCTCAACTATTACAGGCTCTTCAGCCGTGCAGCTCTTATCCCCTTCTATATTTTCAGATTGAGGTTCGCATTCCACAATCTTCTTACTTACTACTGACTTGGGTTCGCATTTCCCTGTCAGCACCCCTAAGGCCGCCTGAGCTAAGTTTTCCATTTTTCACCACCTATTTAGTCAAGCTATATTAGAAAGTGAGGGTATTTACCTATTTGATATGAATATTTATTAAAATCCGCTCACAGAGCCATTTCTTAAGATAATATGTATTACTTTGTTGGTTGATTATATCATTATGATGATATAAAATTAAGGTGTTATAGTGGGTTTATGAGCCTTGAGCCCGGTATTATTGATGAAATTTCTACAGGTGTTTTTGCCTTAAGTTCTAGTTATCAGTTTCGCTACGTTAATACTGCTGCTTCTGAACTTTTGGGTGTTCCGGTGCAGCATCTTGAAGAACTATCACCAGCTATTAATAGTTTGAGTCCAGCTTTTGCTCGTTTATTAGCTCGCATTATTAAAGGTGAGTTTAAATCTGGTTCTCGTCAGCCATTACATATTACGGCTAATGCTCAGTATCTTTCTGTAACTATTAGTATCTCTAAAGCTGGCGATTATATTCTTGAGATTAGTCCTTTACAACAACAAGACATTAGTAAATCTACACATGAACTCAAGCGTCCTATCCAAAACATCAAAGCTCTTATTGAAGCTTTACTGCACGGCGCGAAAAATGAACCAGTGATTTTAGATAGGTATTTGAATAATATTGCTGTTGAGAGCGACCGCCTGTCGCGTTTGGTGACTGACATGCTTAAGCTTAACTATCTTGCGCGCGGAGTGATAGAGCCGCGTAAGCAAGAGATACTACTAGCACCATTAGTTAATAAAATTTTTGAATCTCAGCGTTCTAAAGCAGATTCTTTGCAACTAGTCTTGAAATCTAGTTTAGCTGCAAATGCTGTTCTGGTTGGTGATCCAGAGTTAATTGAGCATATGCTTGAGAATTTAATTGATAATGCTATTAAATACAATCATCGTGATGGTAGTGTGCGCGTAGAGCAGAATGAAGTGCATAGTGTTACTGTAAAAGATACTGGTATTGGTATTGCTAAAGATGATATTGCCAAACTCGGTGATGAATTCTATCGTGCTAGTGGCTCAGAGACTATTCCTGGTACTGGACTTGGGCTGAGTCTTGTTCGCAGTATCGTGGATCTTCATGGTGGAACCTTAGATGTGGAATCTAGTCAGGGTAAGGGTTCGGTGTTTACGGTTAGGTTTTGATATACTTGTAGTTGAGCAGACTAAACGATCGCTGTCTGCACCAGCTACGGGGTCGAGATACAAGGCGATTTCGACCGAGCGACCGGAGTGTATCTAAGACATACATGAGGATCGCGAGGGAGAAATCAACGAAGTAGATCGGCATCGTAGCAGGTGCAGATAGAGGAAAGTCCGGGCAGCGTGGAGCTTAAGTTGCTGGCTAATCACCAGTGCGCGTGAGCGTGAGGAAAGTGCCACAGAAATATACCGCCATGCTCGTCATGGTAAGGGTGCAAAGGTGAGGTAAGAGCTCACCAGCTATATCGAGAGATATAGGCTAGGTAAACCCCACTGAAGCTGCAAGGTAAGGCTCATATAATCAGGATTTGATGAGGCTTCGGCTTCGCTATCGCTCCGAGCCTGATTAGAGCTGATTCCGCTTGAGGCTAACAGCAATGTTAGACCCAGATTGATGATCGTTCTCGACAGAACCCGGCTTACTGTCTGCTCAATTTTTAATAGTTACTATGTTCAGTTACATTGTTACCTGCAAGGTTAGCTCCAGCACTTGTTCCTATATGGCTAAGTCTTCCTGCTGCTGCTTTATGTACTGTCTCGGCTGTAATTAAGTCACGTACTCCACCGGCTGCCTTGATACCAATTAAATGATCAGGATCATATTTATCTAATTCCTTAGCTATATGCGCTACTAAGGTCGGTGTTGCTAAATCTATAGCGGAGCCGTCGTGAGATTTAATAAAACCAGTTGAGTTTTTATACGAGCAGCGTATGCGTCCAATAGTCTCAGGGAACTGCTCGTAGAAGTTTAGTACTTCTTCAGCAAAGATTGCGATAGATAGATTTAGCTCTATTTCTGTAAGTAATTCACATGAGAAGATAGGTTTTAGATTGTAAGTATTAGTTGCGCAAAATTCTCTCAATAGAAACAAATAAATCTGAATCTCTTTACGCAGCTTATCGCCTGGGAAACTTAATCTAGTCTCCGGCACTATAGCTTTAGCGAATTTCTCAGCAGCATTATCATTAGAGAAAACAGGATAAACTATATTAAAATCTTCGCGGCTAAATAAATCATTGATGTTGATTACAGGATCTAGCTCTAAAGCCCCAGCTTCAAGAGCATTGCGCGCTTCAACTACCTTGGTCGCCATGGCGGGCGCAGAAATAATATCGCGGGCAGCTTTAAGATCATGCTCATCGTTAATTACTCCATTAAGAACAGAGCAGCTTATAAAATCTTGCGGAAAACCAATGACAGCAGAGAGTCTGTATTGTTTAGCGAACTCTTCGACAAAATTAGGGCGGACACATATAGAGTTGTATTGCAAGCGGTTAGCTTCCTCAATAGCAGCGGCGATATCTTCGCGCTTAGTTTCAGGTTTGAGTAGGCTTTGGTCGACGAGGGTAACTAAACTTGACATTTTCTAATTATAGTAACTCTTATTAATAATATTTAAGTAAAAGCGCCCTATTAGAGCCATTTTCTTAAAGCAAAGCCGCTATGCCAAGAACTATAATTAAACCTGTCTTACGAATGTTGGAACAAAAATACATACCGTTACACCTACATACCGAGTTCTCTTTGCTCGATGGTGTTAGCCGTATTGAGGATATTTGCGCTAAGGCTAAGGCTGAAGGTATGCCTGCTCTTGCCATTACGGACCACGGCACTATGTATGGCGTTCATCAATTCTATTTCGAAGCTAAGAAGCAAGGGATTAAGCCTATAGTAGGTTGCGAAATTTATGTAATCAATGGTGAGCATAGTCTTAAGGGTAAGGAGCATAAGCATAAGCTTTATCACTTGGTGATGCTCGCTAAGAATGATACTGGTTATAAGAATCTGATTAAGATTGTGTCAGAAGCTTGTATTAATGGTTTTTATTATAAGCCGCGCATAGATAAAAACTTTTTGCGTAAGCATGCTGAAGGTTTAATAGCTCTATCTGCTTGTCTTGGTGGCGAAGTTAACAACTTGTTATTGAATAATCAAGACTTAGAAGCGCAGGCAGCAGCTGCTGACTATAAAGAAATCTTCGGAGAAGATTTCTATCTTGAGGTGCAAGATCATTATTATCCGGAAGATAGACATGTGAATCCTAAGATCTTCAAGCTTGCTAAGCAGCTTGGTATCAAGGTTGTAGCTACTAATGATAGTCATTATACTAACGTTGATGATGCTAGAGCGCATGACGCTCTTCTCTGCTTGCAGATGCAGAAGAACGTCTCTGATTTTCCGCGCATGCATTTCTCTGGGCACGAGCATCTTAAGACTGAAACTGAGATGCTAGCTCTCTTTAGAGATCATTTAACCAATGAACAGATTCATGAAGCGGTGCTTGAGTCACCTACTGAGATACTTGCCAAGATAGAAGATTATGAATTGTTGCGTAATCCTGGTACTCACGTACCTGATCCACATGTACCTGAGGGTTTTAGTTTTGAGACCTATCTTAAACATATTAGTTATGAAGGGATGGTTAAGCGTTATGGTGATCTTGATAAACTTGATCCTAATTTTTCTAAGATAGTAAAAGATCGTTTAGAGCTTGAATTAACTGTAATGAACGATTCAGGCTTCGCTTCTTACTTCATTGTAGTTTGGGATTTTATTAAATGGGCGCGCGAGCATGATATTCCTGTAGGTCCTGGAAGGGGCTCAGCGGCTGGATCTTTGGTAGCTTATGCTCTTGGTATCACTAATATAGATCCACTTAAGTATGATCTACTTTTCGAGCGTTTCTTGAACCCTGAGCGTAAATCAATGCCCGATATAGATACGGATTTTTGTATTGAACGTCGTGAAGAGGTTATTAATTATGTACGTGAGAAATATGGATCTACTAACGTAGCCCAGATTATTACATTTAATAGATTAACTTCTAGAGCTGTGATTAAAGATATGGCTAGGGTTCTTGAATTCCCTTATCGTAACTCAGAGGAGTTAGCGAAGATGATCCCGGTAGTTCGCGGTAAACCGAGAACTATAGATTGGATGATAGAGAACCATAAGGAGTTCGCTGAAGCTTATCGTAAAGATCCTGCGGCTAGAGAAGTGATAGATCTAGCGCTTAAGAATGAAGGTATAAATAAATCATTCGGCGTACATGCTGCTGGTGTAATTATTAGTGATATCCCGCTCACTGAGATAGTTCCAATGTCTAAGAATAACGAAGGTTCTGTGATTACTCAGTTCGCTATGGATGAGTGCGCCAAAATGGGCTTGCTTAAGATGGACTTCTTGGGTTTGCGTAACCTTACTATGATCAAGAAAGCTCTCGATATTATCGAAGCTAATTCTGGTCTTAAGATAGACATCGATAATATTCCTCTTGATGATCAAGCTACTTTCGATATGGTTTCTTCTGGTAATCTCTCTGGGATATTCCAGTTAGAGACATCATCTGGTATGCGGCAGATAGCGCGTGATATGGCGCCTCAGAGTCTTGAGGATATATCTGCTCTTATCGCGCTTTACCGCCCAGGTCCACTGGATACTGGAATGATCGATGATTTTATTGCGCGTAAGTCTGGCAAACAGCGTATCACTTATGATCACCCATGGCTAGAACCCATTCTTAAGAACACTTACGGCACTATCGTCTATCAAGAGCAGATCATGAAAATTGCTCAGGTGCTTGCGGGCTTCTCACTAGGTGAAGCGGATCTTTTGCGCAGGGTGATGGGTAAAAAGAAGCCTGAAGAATTATTACCTTTCGAGTCTAAATTCTTAGATGGTTGTTCTGCTAATAATATTCCACAAGCCCTTGCTAAAAAATTATTCGAGCAGATGCTTTCATTTGCTGAGTATTGCTTTAATAAATCTCACTCAACAGCTTATGGAATGGTAACTTACCAGACTGCCTATCTCAAAACTAATTATCCTGTTGAATATCTAACGGCGTTGTTTCAATCATGTTCTGGTGACACCGATAAAATCAAAGGATATATTATTGAAGCTGAGCGTCTTGGTATTAAGGTTGTGGCACCCGATGTAAACCGTTCAGGGCTTGATTTTACCGCTGATGTTGCCGCCAAGAATATAGTATTTGGGCTTAGTGCTATTAAGGGTGTCGGAGCAGTGCCTGTAGAGGAGATAGTTAGAGAACGCGCTGTTAATGGTGAATTTAAAGATTTCTATGATTTTATTTCACGAGTAAATCATAAGGTAGTTAATAAAAAAACTATTGAAGGTCTGATTAAATCTGGTGCCTTCGATAAACTAGGTACTGGACGTAAGGCGATGATAGAGAATCTTGAGTCTTTCGTTGATACTGCTAAGCGCCGCCAGGGTGAATCGAGTAAGGGTCAATCATCATTATTTGCACTAGGTGATTTTAGTATTAAGCCGGTTTATAGCCAAGGTGAGCAAGACGAGTATCCTGAGCGTGAATTACAGTCCATGGAGTATGAGCTTTTAGGTTTGTATGTTAATAACCACCCGATGTTAGCTGTCGCTGAACTTAGTTCAGTGCTTGCTAAAAACAAGATTAGTGATTTGCACGAAGAGAAAGCGCGTGATGGTGCCAAAGTCAGCTTTACAGCCCTAATCACAGATTTTCAGAAGAAAATTACCAAGTCTAAAAAAATCATCGCCGTTATGACTCTTGAAGATTTGGAGTCACGCGTTGAAGGGGTGATGTTCAGTAAGAAACTTGATGCTTACGGTCATCTACTAGAGAAAGGTAAACGCTTGCTAATAGAAGGTAGTCTTTCAAGATTCTCAGAGGGTAATGTTAGTGTGCTTATAGATGTGGCTAAAGATATAGATGAAATGGGTATCCTTGAGTTTGAACTTGAGCTTAAAGCAGGGGTAGATATGTATCAGCTTTTGCATTCTATTAAGAGCTTTGCTTTGAAACCGGAGCATCAAGGCTCGCATGTAATAGTACTTAAGCTCGTTGATAATCTAAGTAAAGAGACTACTAGGTTATCCTTGGGTCCTAAATTCTCAATAGCTAACAACGACTTTACTAAGGCTGGCATTGGAAAGCTTTTAGAGACTAGTATTCAGCATGAAACTGCGGCTCTAGCTTAGTATTGCCGCTAGATAAACTAAATAAAGTGAGCCCACTAATATTAGTGAGTTGGCTGTGAGCTTGCCTTTGATTTTAGTGATGATTAATAATGTCGCTGCGCTAGCTAGTGCTAAGAAACCACATAATGCTGGCATAAATTCAAGATGCCAAGGTGTGAATAATATACCGATAGTACAAGGAATAGATGATTGAAATACCATAGCACCAGTAATATTGCCCATGGCAAGTGTGTCTTTGCCTTGGCTTGACCAGATTACGCTATTAACCTTCTCGGGTAATTCTGTCGCTACTGGTGTAATAATTAGAGATAGTATCAGCGGACTTATAGCCCAATGAGCAGCAGCAGCTTCTAGTTCATGAACAAAGATCTCAGCTAAGAAAATAATCCCTAGCAGCCCAACTACTGTCTGGATAATGGTTGTAGCGAGATTGTCTGGTAAGCCTAGTTTGGAAGCGAGTAGTTCTGGTGCGCCATTAGCTTCTGTAATACCTGTGTCGGCGCAAGTAGCGAATTCATCATGAGCATTAATTGTTTTAACCAAGTATGCAGCATAAGTTAAGCCTAATAAAATTACTATCGCTATTTTATAGAGTCCGCCAAGCACAGCTGCTAATAAAGCCAGGGAGAAAGCTATTAAGAAAAAAACTAAATCTCTCTGTACATGCGGGATATTAACCATCACATTGCTAGTGCCGCGAGATTTTTTCTTGATAAGTATAGTAATGCCCATCAAAAAGAAAGCAAGAGTACCTAATAGGAATGGTGCTCCTAATATAGAGCCTATAGCTATATCGTGTTTATCTGAGACTCCAGTACCAGTAGTCATCGCCATGTAGATAGCAACTAGTGGCACTATGGTTTCTGGCAGGGCTGTGCCAATAGCAGCTAAGATACTGCCGGTTACTTGATTACTGAGATTAAGCTTCTCGCCAACATGCTCGATAGCGTTAGAGAAGATAAGGCAAGCAGCTAATATGCCTGCTAAAAGAAATAGTATTTCAAGTATGTAACTTAGGTCAGCCATATTCTTGATTATTACATGTTTTTATGCAGTGTATAGCTTTGGATTGTGTACTCGTGGTTGAGAGCGCATAAACGTGACGTCGGTCACGTTTATGCTATGTGTTAGCATAATGTTGCAGCTTGAAAATCGCCATATTATCTCGCAAAAAATCCCTCTATTCGACTACTAGTCTGAAGAACGCTGCTATGCGTCGCGGACATGAAGTAATTATTCTTGACCATACTAAATGCTCTCTTGTTATTGAGCGTGGCAAAGCATTGGTTTACTATCAAGGTCATCCTATTACTGATATCGATGCGATTATTCCTCGTATCGGTGCTTCGGTTACGTTATTTGGTACTGCTGTAGTGCGTCAGTTCGAGATGCAAAAGGTGCTTACTACGGCAAGCGCACAAGCCATAGAATTTTCTCGAGACAAGCTGAAGAGCCAGCAAGTATTCTCTATGCTTGATATGCCGCTGCCAACAACGGTGTTTGCTAAATTTCCTAAGAAAGATGATCTGCCTGAACTGATTAATAGAGTTGGTGGTCCGCCGATAGTAGTGAAACTGCTAGAAGGTACTCAAGGTTTAGGCGTGGTGCTTGCTGATACTAAGAGTGCTGCTAAATCTGTTATAGAAGCCTTCTCCTCACTTAAAACTAATATTCTTATTCAAGAATTTATCCGTGAAGCTAAAGGTACTGATCTTAGGGCGATAGTAGTAGATGGCAAAGTCGTCGCTGCTATGAAACGCTCAGGTCCACCTGGTGAGTTTAGATCGAACCTGCACCAAGGTGGTACGGCCGTGCCAGTTGAACTTACTGAGCTTGAACAGCAAGTTGCTATTCAAGCAGTTAATGCTATGGGATTGGGTTGTGCTGGTGTCGATATGCTACCTTCAGCTAGGGGTCCACTGGTACTTGAGGTTAATTCTTCGCCTGGACTTGAAGGCATAGAAACTTATACTGGCATAGATGTAGCTGGTAAGATGATCGAATATTTAGAGAGACGTTATGAAGCTAGACATAAATACCGCTGATAAAATCCTTGCTTATGAAGCTAAGCTAGCGCCAGTTTTCAGAACTATAGATGATATTAAAAATCAAACCCAAGTAAAAGTTCTTAAAGCTTTTCAAGCTGCTGGGGTGCAGAACTCTCATTATGCTTGGGTTACAGGTTATGGCTATGACGATCTAGGCAAAGACAAAATTGAAGAAGTCTATGCTAATTATTTCAACACAGAAGCTGCTCTTGTTAGACCACAATTAGTATCTGGTACACACGCGATCTCATGCGCCGTGATGGGGAACCTGTCAACAGGTGATGAGATAGTCTTCGTTACTGGTAAGCCTTATGATACTTTGCAAACGGTGTTTAAAGAGTATGAAGCTAAATATAAAATTGTTTGTAAATATGGCTCTTCGGAGTTAAACTCCAAAACTAAAATCGCTTTTATTCAGCGTTCGCGTGGCTATGAGTGGCGTGATAGTCTTACGCAAGCTGAACTTAAAAAGCTTCTAGAATCCACTCGCAGAGCAGCTCCTCAGGCTTTAATCTTCGTTGATAATTGTTATGGTGAGTTTACTCAGCTCAACGAGCCGACAGAGATAGGCGCAGATTTAGTAGCTGGCTCATTGATTAAAAATCCAGGTGGCGGCATAGTAGCTGCTGGAGCTTATATAGCTGGGCGCAAAGATTATGTGCAAGCAGCAGCTGATTTTATGACAGCGCCAGGCATTGGTTCTCATGGTGGCTGTATGTTCGACCAGTCTCGGTTATATTTGCAGGGATTCTTTATTGCGCCATTAATAGTTTCTGAAGCGCTTAAAGGTATGGCACTAGCGGCTTTGGCTCTTAGTGATATGGGTTTAGAGACTATACCAAGTTATGATGCTGAGCGTAATGATGTTATTCAAGCAATTAAGTTTAATAATAGAGATAAGTTGATTAATTTTTGTAAGTTAGTGCAAGCCAACAGCCCGGTGAATTCTATATTTACTCCTATTGCTTCTGAGATCTCTGGCTATGCTGATGAGATTATTATGGCAGCGGGAACTTTTATAGAAGGCTCAAGTATAGAACTGTCTGCTGATGCGCCTTTAAGAGAGCCATATATTGGATATTTACAAGGTGGTATGAGTTACGCTCATACTAGGTATGTTGTGGCGCAGATTATAGACCAACACTAGTATCTAGTGTAGTTTTGACTAGAATAGGTCCATAATTTTCTTCAGATTCGAAATGATTAGGTCTAGTTTCTTTAATCCAGCCAGTAATTTTGTAACCAGCAATTAATCCTGATGATTTTGCTTCATAAAGTGAACCTTCCTTGCCTTTGCTGTGTTCTTTGCAGTAGGCACTATCTTGATTGCTTTTATCACAGAGCATGGCATTTGCACTGTTACCCTCTGCGGTGATTTGATAATTGTATCCAGCCAGCATGCCGTTAGTGTTTCGCCATTCGGTTTTGTAGTTTGTAGTTTTACTTAGATATGTTCCAGTGACGTCGTTAATTAATTTATCACCATCAGTTACTACTTTTAGTTTCAGGAACTCACAACCATCTAAGCTAGCAAAGCTATCCATATAGACTCTTCTTGGTAAGCCGAAGCTGGCGTGGTTTTCATAATAGAGGTCTAGATCATTAATGGTGCCAGTGCCAATAGCTACTCTGCCGAACAATCCCTTAGCTTTTACTTCTATATTCAAGGTCATAGTTTCATACGGTTCGCCAAGTTTACCTTGCAAGCTGCGCACGTAATAATTTCGCACTATACGGGCGTGACCTTTTTTGCGATAGATTTCGGTGCTACCAAGTGCGCGCAAGGCTAGTACTGGCAAATAATTAGCTGCTGCTTTATAGGGTGTATCGAATAATGGATGGTTTGCTATTGCTGAAGTTTTAGCTGTTGTTTCAGATTCACAGAGTGTTTTAGTTTTGGCTTTAACGTGTGCTATTGTTGCGCTAATAATTAGCACTAGAATTAGTAAATTGCTCTTATTGAAGAGCCGCATAAGTAAATTATTCCCGTTTTTTTTGCTGCATGCTATCTTTGTAGATTATGCGTTTGTAGTAGTGAATCCGTTATTTAGCTGATAAGATAAGCTATTGAAATATGCCAGAAACAAGTCCAAAAATTAATGTCCAAAGAAATTATGATTTAACTAAGAGTAGCACGCTGAGAGTTAAAGCTTATGCTGAGTATTTGGTGATGCCTGCTTCGGTTAATGAGCTTAGTGAAATTTTTGCGTGGATTAAATCAGCTAACCTTAGCTGGAATATTCTTGGTGCTGGTTCTAATCTCTTGCTAAGTTCTCGTGCGATTCCTGGTGTAACAATATTAACTACTAAATTAGACTCGATTAAGGAGCTAGAGCCTGGACTTTTTGAAGTGGGTGCTGGTGTTAAGATGCCGCGCTTCTGTGCTTATGCTTCACAGAAATCCTACGCTGGAACAGAGTTTATGGAAGGTATCCCGGGTACTATTGGTGGTGGCATAGTGATGAATGCTGGCGCTCATGGATCTAGCATTGATGTGATATTAGAATCTGCTATGGTCTTAGATCTTAATAGTCTAGAGATTCAAGAGTGGTCCAAATCTAAACTAGGATTTAGTTATAGACACTCATCAATAGACCCGCAGAAGCATCTTATAGTCTCTGCTAAATTCAGACTAAAACTTGGTGATAAAGAAGCCATACGTAAAAAAGTCCAAGAGAATAATCATCACCGTTCTACTGCTCAACCGATTAAGTCTTGGACCTGTGGCTGTACTTTTAAAAATCCAAGTGCTGAATGTAAAGCAGGACTTTTGATTCAAGAGATGGGAGCTAAAGGTTGGCATGAAGGTCCTATTCAAGTCTCCATGCTGCATGGTAACTTCTTCGAGAATACTAAAGAAGGCGAAGGTAGTTCTATAGATATGTGTAAGTTGATGGCAAGAGTGCAGGCTGCAGCAGCTGAGCGTGGAGTGAAGCTTGAGCCTGAGGTGCAGCGTATAGGACTGTTTACGCCGGAAGAAGACAAGATCTGGCATAGCAAAAACGTGACTTGAGTCACGTTTTTGCGCTTGACACTTTGAGTAGAATCTTTACTACTTCAGTAAAGAGGTCTGCTTACTATTGCTATTAATAAGTTCTAGCAATGACTTAAATATCTTCGGACTATTCTCGTGCCCAGTATAGTAGTAAGTGCTATGCGGCAAACCATCTGCCATAGCGTATTCAAACTTCACGACATTGCCACGTTTATAGAAATCTTCTTTCCATGGGAATTGATTCTCGTAAGAGTGAGAACTTAGTTCTTGAATTTGTTTGTTTAGATTTTTTAATTCTAGATTCCCAAGCTGATAAAAATTAGTAGTAAATAACTTAGGTTTATCTGCGCCTGAATAAATGATCGTCTCTTCAACTAAACCTGAATCAAAAAATCTAAATTCGCGAATTAAGTCTGCGCTAATCTCTCTTAATTCTGCGCGCAGTATTAAAGTAGTCTCGTTAGGCTTGCTGCTGGCAACTGGCTTACAAGCTGTTAGGCTGCAGATGATTAATAATAGTATGAGGCTGCGCATACTTAATATTCTATGTTATATGAGAAGCTTGATTCTGAGCCATTCCGTCAATGCGTATGACGTGCCAGAGGAAAAGTGACCCCTTTCGTTTTTGAATCAAGACTGATAGTATCTATTCCAACATGTCGGGGGACAAAGATAGAAATAGTAAATATAGGGCAGAAGCATGTAGAGCTCTGGCCCTAATATGCTTAACACCACTAGGCTCTTTATTGATGAGCATTTACAATCTGGAACCACCAGATAGCTTCTTCGAAGTTGTCTGGCAATTTATTTGCTCAGGTTTGGGTTTTAAGCTTGCAGTATTTTTTATGAAGCGTGGCAGTGATATAATGGACTTTGAGGACTTAAGAAATGACATTAGTAGATAATCCAATTTTATATATTACGGTCACAATATTGTTGGTGGTTATGTTTGTTTGGGGCGGAATAGAAATGACAGAACCACCTAAACGGAAAGCAAAAAACCTTAAATCTCATCAAAGTTAAACTAGCTGCAAAAGCTCCTGAATCTTCTCAAAGTTAGTCATATTAAATATCACAGGTGTCACTGAAATCTTGTGATGCATAACTGCCCAGCCATCTGTCCCTTCTACTTCTTTATCTTCTACTGGCATTCCTGCTAACCAAAAATATCTCCGTCCGCGCGGGTCCATGCGCTCTTCATAGTTCTCTTGGTAAGCACGATTGCCCAATCGGGTAATCTCTAAGCCTTGATATTCGCTGCGCTTGCAAGCTGGGATGTTGACATTAAGGAATGTTTTCTCGCCTATGCTCTTAATTAATCCTGGAGTCTTGATGAAATCAGCTACCCATGCGGCAGCATCAATGAAATCCCGTGAACTATAACTGTATAGGCTAACAGCGATAGAAGGTAAGCCAGATATCATCGCTTCCATAGCAGCGGATACCGTACCAGAATAAAGTACGTCGACACCAAGATTGGGTCCGTGGTTAATCCCCGAGATCATGAGATCGAAATCCACATCACGCCAAATAGCTCCAGTCGCTGCTTTAACGCAGTCTGCTGGAGTGCCTGAAGTCATAAAACCTTCAGTAAGACCTTGAATGTGGTGCATCTCTCTAAGCGGGTCTACCATTAAGGGCTTATTCAAGCTCATCGAGTGCCCGGTAGCGCTGCGCTCACGATCAGGTACACAGAGATAGACCTGATGCTCAGTAGCGAGCGTCTCAGCTAAGGTGCGCACACCTTCTGCGAATATGCCGTCGTCGTTGGAGACTAAGATCTTCATAGACTTTATCTTATCATTGTAAAGTTATAGGTGTTTTTACCTATATATGTTTAGCGACTTTGTCGTCATTGTTATTGCGGTTTAACGTATGTTGTGGCTATGAGCATGCACTCGTGTTGAAAGCGCATAAACGTGACGTAAGTCACGTTTATGCTATTGCGAGGAGCGTAGCGACGAAGCAATCCATCATTGGGGTACAAAATTGATCAAGCAACTTAACCAAGCAATCAATGATTTATTTTTGCGCTTACTACGCTTGAATACTAAGCAAAAATTCAGACGCATAATCGCGTGCGGCTATAAAAGCAAATGTGGGCAGCATAAGGAGTTGCTGATTACTATAACTGAGTCTCTGTTGTAGTAACTAATAATTTTATTTTAGAAGCTTTAGCTATACACTATTATTTATTGTGCAAAAGCAGGGCTTCTTACTTGTCTTACAAATCCACTGATGTAAGGATTTGCTCTTGTTTTAACTCCACTGGCTAAAGCTACAGTTTGTTTTCCTAAGTGAGTTGCGAATGCATCTACCCGAACTGAGATTGGTGGATCCTCTTTAATTTCATTAAACTTGACTTTGGCTTTAGGATCTTTACATGCGGTTCTATAAAGTCCAGTTAAGTGTTGTCTGAGTTCCTTATCTAATAAACCTGGTTCATTTTTTATTATTTTTAAGAATGTTTCTACTGGATTATTTTCAACTAGTAATCCAGGGTGCTTTTCAAGACCCTTGGCTATTATGGCTGCTCCTTTTGGACTGGTTGCTATTTTAGTAGCAAATTCACATAGTACTGTTTTGCGAATAATATTCTTAACAGCTTTCTGTATAAATGGTGCCGCCACTGCTCCACCTGGCATAAGTGTTGTGAAGGCTGCCACTGTTTCGGTGATACCCTCCATCATATTTTCTAGTCTTTCAGTTGGTGTACCACCTATTAAGGCACGACTAAACTCGGTAACGGCCGTTGCTAGATTCTTGATTGCAACAGCAGCGCCTACCCCAGGTAATGATTTAAATACAGTCTTAAGAGATGATAGTGCGAATCCATGTATGAGTTCTCCTGTATCGCCGGCAGCAGTATCATGCGAACCTAAGCCTCCAAACAAGACGCTGCGTGTAAATTCACCAGTATTAAAGGTTGCTTTGCCAAATAAAACATCCCACAATCCAGATAGAGCACCAGCCCCATCTAAAAATGTGTTGGCGTGTGGGTTTGCAAATATTGGAGCACCTATTTTGAGTGTATTGGATAGACTTACCATATTCTTCTAGGTGTATAACGTAATGTATTTACCTATTTAGACAGTGGTTTTGGAATTTTAGTTAGTTCTTGTTGATGGTTTTAGGATGGCATCAACATTCGGATTAGGTTTTACTTGTTGAGCAGGGTCAGCTTTAGTAGCTGAAGTTTGTTCTCTTTTTAATTTTTCACGTGCTTGTTCAGCTCTGAAATTTATATCAATTTTGGCTAACTCTTTTAGTCGCGCCAAAGTTTTGATCTTACCTTTGTACCAAGCTTTGTAGGTGTAATCATTAGGATCTAGTTGCTCTAATATAGCTTCTATTTGTTCTAATTGTTCTGTTCTTCTAGGATTTCTTTCGTCGCGTTGCTCACGTGTTTTGTGATCATATGCTGGTGTCTCAGAAAAAAGATTTTCACTGCCATATAGGATGATAGTGTCATGTAATTTAGTCGTGTCTGGATCTGCAGTTATTTTCATATAGGTTCTTCTCATGCCAGGATCATGTTGTAGTATTTTGCAGCCACCAATAAAAGTATCAGCATCTGCTCCTAGGTCAACAACTATATATGAGTTGTATCTAGGATCAGTGCTTGCAGTCCCTTGGTTTGCAGATAGGTTTAATTCAACTTCATCATTACCTGCAAAGGTATTAATGTCCAATTGATGCCTAGAACTATCTGATAGTGGTGGTACTACGATATCTAGTTTTATTACATCTTTTTTCTCTGATCCATTGATGATAAAACGATCAAAATTTTCTAGTTTGATTTGACCTGTAATATCTAGGGATCCATCTGGACTTATAATCTCTATATTTTTGGAATCTGCAGTTGTAAGTGCTTGTTCTTTGTCGCCATGTTTTAGCTGATATTTACCATCCTGAATATAGTTAATGGTTAGCTTTTCTCCCTTAGGTACGCGGATTGTTTGAATCTTAGCCCCACCCTCTAAAGTTCTTGTTTCTAAAAATGCAGTGCTTCCCATAATACGTATAAAGGTATTAAATACTCGTATTTGATAGGGTTTTATCCTTAATTATTGGATACTGAGTTGTTTAGGGATCTAAAGCTTATGATATCCATAAACTCCTTTAATGGCTTGGTTATGCCACAGAAATCAGTTACTTTGCTTAAGAGGTTGGGTTTATGTTTAAAAAGGTTGGTAACTTGCCCTAAGCCTACAAAGGCTATAAACCATGCAACCAAAGTACCTGCATTTTGAGATCCAGGCTTGCCATTTTTGGTAATAGTGTTGTGGGCAGTAAGTGCTAAGCCGCCTCCTATGATGAGTTTAAGTATTAAAAATGGTAGAGGCGCATTATTCTTGGCATTGTCACTACCCATAACGTTTTCGCCTGTTTCAAATATTGATTTGCAAGTCATAAGTGCTGCCATTAAGCCTAAGCCAGCCATCGCCATGAATTTGCCATTTGTCATATTTTGCTGTTTAGGATCTTTACTAAAAATCCTTTGCCAATAATTCTTAAGTATGGCTGAGAAATCAACTGTTAGTTTATGACTTGATTCTAAACCGGCTTTACCACCTTTTTTTAAGAAGCCTATTATTGGTCTTACATACTCTGAGACGGCTCCATCATTGACTAAGTTGGCTTCAGGTCTACTTTGTCCTAAATTAACACCGTTTAACCTCCCTCCATCTGGAGGTACTAAGGTGCTAGTTCTTGGCGTTATGCTGCTTTCGGCAGTTTCGCCAAGTGCTCTGTAGGGAAAATTTACCGCTTCTGCTATCATCTTCTAGGAGCACCCCAGGCAGGACTATGACCAGGTTCCTTGAGGACACCAAGACCCCACCGTTTATCTAGCTCTCTAAACCAGTGATACAGAGCTTTTCCAATTCTTGCACCAGTTCTATCTTGTAAACTACTATCAGCACCTTTTTGCATTAATGCAGCTAACATTGTTTTTCCAGTGTGTACGTATTCTTCATAGCTATCAGCTGCCATTGTGGTTGCTTTAGGCACTAGCATTAGATATGGAGCAGCCATTAAGGTTTTGGCTACTAGGCTGCCAGGTTTTAGAAACGCCCAAGTGAGTGGCAGGGATGTAAAAGCTAGTTTAATAGTACCGTTTGTAGCTGAGTAAGAAGCACTTCCTTGCGGGTTGCCATTTCTACCTTTGATTTTAATAGCTTCACTATAATTCCCTAATCCGTTTCCAAAACTATTAAGGTTCATATAAAGACCTGCACCAATTTTTGCTAATTTATAGGCATCAGTTGAACTGTTAAATGGGACAAATGCAGTTTTTATTGGTGCGGCAAGAACGTTATAACCTGTAGAAATTATATTTCTTGCTAGCCCTTTATCCTTGCAACCAGCTTCAAGAATTCTTTCAGCAAAGGCTCCTCGCACTTTCCATAAGCCTTCTAATATTTTTGTTGCTAATGATGCTACTGCCATTATTTTTTCTCCCCCTTGGAGTTATCCGAATGCCTTGGATGCACTGTGGGTTATAGCAGGCCATATCTTTTTGGCTCCTATTACTGCTAAACCGATCATTGAATCTTCTGGCTTATATTTAGAATTGGGTTCGCCAGAATTCCTGAATTTATGTATGTCGCATCCGGCTTCTATGATTAGGAAAGCCCAGCCAATTACTGAAGCTCCGAGTGCTATTCTTGCTAACCATTTGCCAGCGCATGACATTACTGTTTTTATAGCAATCTTGTTTGCTTGTTTTTTGAGTTGTTTGTTAGTAACTTCGAGAGCTATTTTTTCCGCTCCTTCTGTAGCTCCTTTTTCAACTGTCTTTTCAACAACTTTTTTAGCCACAGCTTCGTTCCACTTATCTGGTACCCATAGTTTGCTAGTCCCTGATTTGAGTGAAGTTTCAGTTACGATTCCATGAACAAGCCCGACACCATGGTCTATAGCCATTCCAGTTCCAAACCATTTTGCTCTTTCTATAGCTCCAGAGAATGGAACATATGGATCAACATTGCTTAGAGGTTTTAGCCTGGCTTCAAGAGCCTTACGTAGTTGTTTTTGAAAATCTAGGTTGTCAACGAATTGAGGATAATTTTTTGCGGTGATATCAGTATCGCCAACCTTGATGTTTGACTTAGTGATTACATCTTCGAGCCTGTCATCTATAAAGTTCTTGTTCCCTTCAGAGAGCTTTCTATTTTCTCTTATACATCTACTTAATTCACCGTTCTCTTTTTCCTGTGCTCGATCTATAAACCAAAGTAAATGTCTATATGTAAAAGCTAAGGCGGCTTCTTTACGCTGTAGATTTGCGTTAGAGCTTTTTCCTAGATTTGGGTCATCTATGTTTATCCCCTCAGGTATTTCTGGAGTACCCCTGAGCCGGAGCTCCATATCGTATTTAATTGTGCCAACTGCTGCCATGTAATACGTATAACACTTCAATCATGTCTATTTTGACAATAATCTTTTCTATCAATTCCTGAGCCATAGCTTCTTTATATTGACGTATTACGTAAAAGGACTAATAAATATGCCTAATGATCCACTAACTTCTCTTCCACCTTTTGACACTAGTTTACCTACGGCTAGACCTCTTGTTCCGCCTCGCAATAACAATACTCATGCTGTGACAGCAGCATCTGTGGCTGATGATGGCGAAGATAGGTTTTCTGCGCATGCTGATTATACGGCAATGTCAGGAGATAAAAGAGATCAAGCCTTTGAACAGATGGTAATTGTTCATGATCAAGAAGGCTCTACATCTGCGCAAAAAGCTAAAGCTGAGCGTTATTATACTGATAAAAAGACTTCTCACGAACTTATAGTTAAAGCTGCTGTTGGTATGGCAGAGTCTGATAAAGATATTTCTATACTTTGGTATACGTCTATGACTAGAAATTCTTGGTTACGTGCTTAATAAAGGGATTTAATCAATATGTTTTCTGATAATTGGGTTAATCAAATAGTAGGAGCAGCTAGAAATAGAATGTTTAAGGCTGCTCTCTCTGATGATATTAAGACAAGAGACCAATCTGTTGTTTTACTAGCCAAGCTTATTTCAGAAGCTACCAGGGTTGAGAAGATTAATGTCGCAAGGCATGAGGATACTAAGAATTTCCTTATTTATCTCTATACTAAACTTAGCCCTATTGGTGAGCCGGCTTAACCTATCCTTAACCTGATTCAGATACAGTAGATTAGGATAATTTTATGGGTGATCGTAGTTCGAGCGTTAATAATCCACCGTCTAGAGTGAATACTCCGCCAGTATCACCTGGGGTTCCACGCACCACTGTACCTAATCCAACGGTAACGGAGGATAATGAAGATTCATTTGATGAGTTCTTTGATTCAACACCATCTAGTTCAGAAACCCCAGTCGCTAGTAATGCTGATTCTGTTTTTGCTTGGGCACAACATGGTGGGGTTCCTGGTAATCATAATTTTTCATTCAAGGGTAAGCCAGTCACTACTGATTTTCTAGGTTTAAATAGGAGCGCAGGCGTTGATGCTAATCTAGGTCATCTTGAGACTGGCTATAGCATGGGTCAAATAGCTAAAGTTGGTATGCTGAAGGAATTAATTGATGAATATAAAAAATCTGATGTAGCTAAAAAACTTAGCCCGGAAAAGCTACAAGAGAAATTGTTGAAGATGGTTAAGAATTCTGGTTACACCTATTCTGCCAATCCTAATGAAGAACCTACTGCAGAGAAAATGCTTGAGTTTCTTCAGAGTAAATCTGCTAAATATACTCTTGATGGCTTGTCTAGGCGAGCATTGATTGCTAAGGATTTCTTTGAAGCTAAGTTGCGTCGTCAGGTAGACGATATGGCTTGGATGTTAAAATGGATTGCTTCTACTGCTAGACTCGCTCAATCTGTCAGCTCAAGCAGTATCGCTTAATCTTTCCCTTATATTCCCAATTGCTAAATAACCCTTATTACCGCTGTTTCCAGCCCTAAAATGCTATTATTAACCCTCGTTATGTACGCGATAGTTGAAATAGCAGGTAAACAATATAAAGTAACTGAGGGCCGTTATGTAGACGTAGATCAGTTGAATCTTGATGATGGCGCTGAGCTTAATTTAGATCAAGTTTTACTTGTTTCTGGCGAAGGCGCACCGAAGATCGGTCAGCCTACTGTTGCTGGTGCTAGCGTTAAAGCGACTGTGATGGAGTCTGGTAAAGACAAAAAAATCATAGTATATAAGATGAAACGCAAAAAAGGTTATCGTCGTAAGCAAGGACATAGACAAGAGTTCACTCGTATTAAAGTAGAGAAAATTTCAGCGTAAGAGGTAAGATTTATGGCATCGAAAAAAGGTGTAGGTAGTACTAAGAACGGGCGCGATTCCAAGGCGAAGCGTCTAGGCGTTAAAAGATACGCTGGTCAAGCCGTGATAATCGGTAATATTCTAATCAAACAACGCGGCACTAAGTTCCACCCAGGCAAGAATGTTAAGCGCGGTCGCGATGATAGTCTTTATGCTGTTGCTGATGGAGTAGTTAAGTTCGTTACTAAAGCTGGACGTAAATTTGTTACTGTTGTGCCAGTTGCTGTTGCGGCTGCTTAGTCTTCGACAGTTTCTATTTTCGCTTGTTTATACGTCCAAATTATAGTCACCCCAGGAATACTGGTAATCATATAAGCACTGAATGCTACTACTGCTATAGCTAGTGCTGTATCTGGGCTAATGCCGATGAAACCTAATATATAAACGTAAGTTGCTTCTTTAGCCCCTAAGCCCTTGACTGATGGAACGGTGAAACCGGCTACTGAAGCGGCTGGAACTAGAAGTAACCAGTACCATAGGGGGATTTGATCTAGACCGACGCCTAGTGACATCGCGATAAAAACATTTCCGAGTATCAGAAATCCATGAGTGATTACTGTCCAGATTATCATTTTGATAATCCCATGGTGATGCTTAAGATAGATATCTATGCTGTATTTTAATTTGGCGATGAAAGCTAGTGGTATGCGTGACCATAAGGAATAGCTTAGGTAACCTACTGGTATAGCCAGGAAAGCTATTAACAGTGAGTATTGTAGCTGCTCGGGTACTAAAGTATGCTGCGGGCTCATGTGCAGGCAAATTAAGCCAACTGGAATTAGTGTCAGCATCATGGTGAAGCCTAAGATGCGCTCTATGAGTACGGTGCTAGCAGCTCTCATCCAGTCACTGTGCTCTCTGCCTAGTTTATAAGCGCGCAAGGCATCACCAGCGACATTGATTGGCAAGAAGCAATTGCTAAAAGTCCCTTCGAAATATAGTTGTAATGCGCGCCAATAGCTGATCTTATAATCTAGTACTTTAAGTAAAATCAACCAGCGCTCTGTGTTGGTAAATATTTGTATTAGATAGAATGCTGAAGCAATACTGAACCAATAAAGATTAGTGTTGCTGATTTGTTCTATAGATTTGTGGAAATCCACTTTCGCAACTTTCCATAGTAAGAAGGCTATTAATGCTGTGACAGCAAAATTTATTAGGCTTTTGAAATTGATAAGTTTGGATTTAGCCACCTAGATATTTTACAGGGTTTTGTGGTTTACCTTGGGTGCGGATCTCAAAATGTAAATGTGGTCCAGTAGCATAGCCAGTATCGCCTTCGTAACCGACTGTATCACCCTGTTGTACTCTGGTACCAACGCTAACTGCTGTTGAAGACATGTGAGCATAGAGAGTTGTGAAACCTTTAGCGTGGTCAACTATCACTACTTTACCGTAGCCACCATACCAACCTACATAGATAACGGTTCCGCCCTCAGATGCCTTGATTGGCGTACCGCGCGGTGCGGCTAAATCTATACCACTATGCATGCTGCTAACACCGAATATCGGATGTCTGCGCGGACCGAAGGGTGAAGAAATACGAGCATGTACTGGATAAATGAAATGTCCTGTTGAGTCTAAGTTAGCCTTACCACTAGCAAGCTCAGTGATCTTATACATTAGTGTCACGGACTCTTGTTCAAGCTGTCTCTCTGAACTTTCATATAAAGCTCGCTCTTGGGCTAATTGGCTTACTACTTGTTTTTGGGCGTTACGCTCTTGGGATATCACCATAGTATTAGCGCTTAGCTGTTGGTTTATTTGACTGATTTTTGCTGCTTCGCGTTTGAGAGTTTCGTTGTACTTACGTATGCTTTCTGATTGATCAATAAGTGCCGTTAAGACATCTCTATCGTAGTCTATGACTCGTTTTTGGTAATACAGGTGATCTAGAAAATCAGTTATATCAGGTGAGTTCAAGAGTCCATCTATCATTTTTAGTCGTTGTTGTTTGTAGATAGCGACTATACGATCTTGCGCCTCGACTTCTAGATCTCGCTTCTGTACTGTAAGCTCACCAAGTTTATTTTTGGTTTTAGTACAGGCTTCTTCTGTCACTCTAAGATGGCGTTTATTAGCATCGAGGCTAGTTTGTGCTTGCGAGAGTTTACGCTGTATCTCTCTTAGCCTTGCGTTAGCTGCAGCTTCTTTAAGGCGAGCTTCTTTAAGTTTTTCTGAGATGCTTAGTTTACGTCTAGTAATATCACTAAGCATGGACTGAGGATCTGCTGCCCATAGAGGAAGTAGGGAAGTGACTATAAAACTAATCAGCATGGCGATGATTAGAAGTTTGGCTAATGGGAATTTAAACTTAGGTTTTGACAACTATAGTCATTATAGCAAGCCTTGGAAGCTTGATATTTAGCTGGTTTTAGCTAAATATTCTTTACTTTTAGCCTTGACAGTTTTGTCTAATTCTAGTATTTCATTAAGCCCAGGATTCTTTATAATATTGTGATTTTCCAAAGCAATTTCAACTAATTTAGTTATGTCAGTGAAGCGAATCTCTTTATTTAAGAACATAGCTACAGCTGCTTCATTGGCTGAGTTGAGTACTGTTGGATACGAGTGTCCTTTGCGTCCAGCTTCATAGGCAAGATTTAGTGCTGGAAATTTATCAGTATCTGGCTTCTGGAAATCTAAACCTGAAATATCTTCAAGTGCTAACTTTGCTGTATTAAGCGGCAGTCTTTGTGGGTAGTCTATCGCAAACTGTATCGGTATGCGCATGTCTGGCGGTGCGAGCTGAGCCATCATATTGCCGTCTATGAATTGCACAGCCCCATGAACTATTGATTGAGGATGGATTATAACTTTGATCTTGTCGTAGCTAAGCCTGAATAATTGATGAGCTTCGATCACTTCAAGTCCCTTGTTCATCAAGGTACTGCAATCTACAGTGATCTTGGGTCCCATCACCCAAGTTGGGTGTCTGAGTGCTTCTTCTACTGTGATATTGCTAAAATCCGTTCTATTGCGAAATGGTCCACCCGAGGACGTGAGGATAATATGGTCGACTATATTATCATATTGATATAACTTACGCTTCTCACCAGCAGCCATCAGCGCTTGAGCGATAGCAGCGTGCTCACTATCCACTGGGATTAGCTCAGATCCGTAACGGTCTTGGTATTCGTTCACCAGGTGCCCGGCGGCTACTAAAGTCTCTTTATTCGCTACTGCTACCCTGCGAGCGTGCTGCATGGCTGTTAGATTCGCCTCAAGCCCAGCGATGCCAACTATGGCACTAAGAAATACGTCGACATCAAGCTTAGCTATTTCAATGATGCTGTCGAGTATTTCAATTCGCGGGAATAATTCCTTTAATGTATCCCTGTGTTCTTTATTAACGATAGAAACATATTTAGGTTTAAATTCTTTTATTTGATCTACTAGTAGTTCTAGTTTAGAGCCAGCAGCTAAAGCTAGGATTTCTATATCTTGGCGGCTTCTAACTATATCGAGAGCTTGGGTTCCAATTGAACCGGTAGAACCAATAATAGTAAGGGTTTTAGGCACTAAAAGCTATTATAGCAGCCGTTGGTCCTTTCTGATCTGGTAGTCTAAGACGCGGACCTGGTCTCATGTAAATATTGAAATGATTGGGATCAAGGGTTTCTATTTTGAATTGTCGTTTGTAGCCGTCTAACTGTTGTTGCTGTTCATTATTTGGTTTTTGTATATCTCTAAACATAGATTTGCGCTTTCTCACCGTTTCTGCGTAAGCCTCTTTAGTGGCTTCTGATGTAGGCTCTTTGCTTAATTCTTTGTAGAAATTGCCTACAGCTGCTTTATATGCAGTTAGACTTCTTTCGCTTACTTCTAGCCCTTCGTTGGAAATAAACCTAGCATCTTGTTGATAGTGGGTTTCAACTAGGAAGGCGTGTGTAATAGCGGAGTAGGCTTCTTGGCTTTCTAATATTGCATTGTCAGATTCTTTTACAGTAGCCTGCCCTTTTATTTCTTTTGCTGCTATAACTATATAGCTTTTTGTTTTTTCGAGTGCATGATTAAGTGCTACCTTTGCTTCAGGTCTATTTTCTGTTTTGTCATGGTTGCTTTTTAATTCTTCCATATCTTCAATTCTTTGATTGATCCCGAGGAGAAATTTTAGATATTCCGATATCTTTTCACTTCTTTCTAAGCTTTGCTTCTCATCTTCCTTTATCTGACCTTTGTTTATTAGCTGTCTAGTTTTGGCAGCTTCATTGACTAGTTTAGTGAATTCATTTTCTTGAGTTTTTAGAATTTGTCTCAGTTCAGGTATCGCTGGGAATATGTGAACAAAGTTTCTTAGTTCTCTTATTGTTCTAGTCTGTATAAGTCTTTGATAGATTGATTCTGTATCATTACCTTGATATGCATTCTCTATGGTCTTTTGGCAGTATAAAAGTGCTTCTTCATAGTTGTTGATGCTAATTCCATTGGCTTGTGCTAGTTTCTGTCCAACTTTTGGTCTTAGGTCTTGAGCGACTAAAGGTGTGCTTATTGCTTGAACGGCTGCCATAGCATATACAAAGCCCAGTTTTAAACTATCTTTATAGGTGGAAATACGCAAGTGTTTTTATTTTACATAAATACGAAGATTATTGAACTTCTAGTATGACTCCACTAATGCCTTTTGCTCCTGGAGGTGACATTGAGATTAAGTCATCTATATGATTTATCACTATAATATATCGGTCAAATTGAAAGGGCAGGGACATATAGCTGAGATCGCCATTTGGGATAGGCCGATCTAGCTGAATCTCTTTAATTGTAAAAGTTTTGTTACTCTCGTCTATGTTTGGATCTATCACACGTCCAACTTTTTTATCATCCCTATACAAATCATTGGGTTCTCTAATTCCGAGCGATTCCTTATCTGTAATTAGAGTTAAATTTTCAATTTTGCCAGCGGTAATTCCACCTGTTTGATTCTCGCTTTTGACATTGTAGGACTCGTAGTTCATTTTATTATCGTCTCCCTCTTTATTTGCAGCTGAAATGAGTCCGTATGCTGGTATAAGCGCTATGATTGTTGCAACAGCTGCCATCTTTTGTAATGTTGAACCTTTTTTATTATTCTTGAAAGTTAGGTTGTTAATGACCCCAGCCGTTATACCACCGATTTGCCCCTTGGACTTTATGTTAATTCTCTTGCCAGTAAACATGCTTTACTGAATTGTAGCAATTCTGCAACTTGATAAGTCTCGACTTTTTTTAGTATGCGTGGTTTATTAATCTAGAGTCCACGAAAATCCGGTCCAGACCCCGCAAATGCGGCGTTTACCCTTAGATTCTGCTCAGGACAGACCAATTCACAAGTACGGCACTGCACGCAGTTCTCAAGTGACATAGCGTGAACTTTACTATTGTTAGCAATAAGATCTAATCTATGCACCTCAGCTGTGCAATCAGATACGCATGGTACGTCTAGTCCGCGTGCTT
>JACCDV011167262.1_pt1 | contig 30339 bp, 51 predicted proteins | sample 7446131 | NCBI WGS metagenome assembly JACCDV01 (sample SAMN15323448, study PRJNA562643) | freshwater metagenome | isolation source: river surface water | place: USA:Blue River Watershed | collected 2017-08-17 | reverse complement strand
GGCGGGCATCGGGGGCTTGGGGATGCCAGCCTCAGCGCCAGGCTGCGGGCCCATCGATCCCAGCTTGCCGTCGTGGTGGGGCGAGATGATGATGTTGATGTTGGTCTTGCCGACCTTGCCACCGGACTTGCGGGCGGTGCGCTCAGCTGCCTTGAAGTCCGAAGCGCTGGGTGCGCCCTTGTCGCCGGGCTCCCGCATCTTCTCGCCGCGCGCACGCTTGGCGTGGATGTTGGCATAGAGGCCGCCGCCATCCTTCTTGCCCATCGCAGCGCCGCCGCAGGCCTTGCAGGTGCAGCCCTTGTCGTGGGCCTTGTCCTGCGGGGAATTCTCCCACTCCTTCATCGACATGCCGTGCTTCTTGGCCAGAACCTTGTCCTCGGCCTTGTCCTTCGCCGATCCCTCGACCATGCCGCCCTTCTTCTTGGGCTGACGGTCGCCAGCGTCACCGCCAGCGGTCGACACGGGCTGGTTGTCGCTGCCGACCATGCCGCCCTTCATCTTGGCGGTGCGACCGCCGTTCTTGTGGCCGTCGCCGGAGCGCGCGGCGCTGTCCAGAGCGGCCTGAGCCTTCATCTCCTCGGGCGTCATCCGCGCCAGCGGGCGGCCCATCCGGGCATTGGCTGGGTCTGCGTTGTTCGCCGAGCGGTTGATGCTCTCCATCTTCTGGCGCATGGCCAGATCGTCCGGACGCGGCATCGGGCGGGGAGACGACATCATGCCGCCGCCAGCCTTGGCGGTGCGGCCACCCTTGTTGAAGCCGCCGACGTGCTTCTTGCCGTCGCGCTCCTCGTTGGCGTCCTTCTGGTTGGTGTTGGCCAGACCGACCTTCTCGCTGAAGCCACGGGGCGCACGGCTGGCGTTGCCCTTGTGATCCTCACCTTCCACCTTGCCGCCCGACTTGAATGCCCGGCGCGAGATCGGACGCATGCCAGTCTTCACATCGGCGTTCAACGGTTCAGCCGGGGTGAAGTCCGAGCTGTCGACTTTGGCGGAAGAGGCTCCGGCAAGGCGCTTAGCCTTGCTCTTCATCGCCTCACGAAGGCTTTTGGCATCCATGGTTGCATCCTCTGAGGTTACCCGGCGTCCCGGTCGTTCGGCACAGTGTACACGGAAGTCATCGACAGCGCACGATCAATGTGACCCTGTCCCCGAACAGCCCGCTTCGTGTCATGCTTCTTCAGCCACGTCTTGAACTCAGGCATCGACAGGCGGACCACGGCCTTCATGCGATCAGGCCCCTTGCCGTCCGAGAAGCCGTTGCAGTAGGCCGCCACAGCCGCCTCCTTCGTACGATACCCAAGCATGACCTTGTGCTCGTCGAACTTGCCCGTGTTCTTGTCGTGCTGATCCACGAGGAAGACATGGTCAGAGGTGTGATCCGGGCCGATGCAGACGTCGACATGGTCACCATCCGCGCCCTCGGTGCGCTTGATGTAGCCATAGTCGTAGGGCAGCTTGACCGACCACTTCTGTCCGTTCGGATCGGTGCCAGACCGCGTCTGGCCCTTCATGCTCTCAAGGGTGATCGGCAGCCCTTGGAAGCTGATGTGGCCCTTGCGGTAGTTGCCCGCCTTCTTCTGCGCCTCGGTCGGGTTGGGCAGCACAGCGCCGCCCGTGTTGAAGCCGTAGCGCTTCTTGCGCTCCTCCTCGGCCCCCTTAACCAGATCGACCACCCTCTGATCGACTTTCACAGACGGGAACTTGGTCATCAGCGTGTGCTGTATCGAGGTGGGCGTCGTGGCAGCGCCGATATGCTCCTTGAACAACTCGCTGGCCGGAACCAGCGCCTTGAACCTGCCAGCGTATCCCTTTGTGGGCATGCCGTGGGTGTACGTCTCGTGCGCCATGAACTCATCGTTCGGCACCAGACCACGGGTCGGGTCAAGCTGTGTGATGCCGAACCCGGTGGAGAGCTGGGGCTCCGCCAGAAGTTCGGGCTCGGTGTTTGCGAACCGGGCAGATGCAATGTTCGGGAAGCCAGCGTTCTGCCAACGAACGCTGTCGATATTCTGCACAAACTTGGTGACGTCAGAGCCCGGTCGGGCCTGCAAGCGAACGGCTTCCTCGCCTTTTTTGCCACGAACGCGCGACGGCTGGCGATAGAAGAAGTCATGCACCGCCTGAGTGTTCATGATGCCCGGCCAAGGCATGGGAAATTTCTCGTCGTTCGGGAACTTCTTCTCCATCTCCTCGTCGAACGCCTTGATGTGCTTGTCGGCAATCTTGAGGTTTGGAACCTGCCGGATGACCGCGTGCAGCATCATGTGCGAACTGTCGGAGGCTTTGTGCCCCATGGAGACATGGGTGCCGTAGATTGGGGCCTCGTCTCCCAAGGCTTCAACTCTGCCCTGCATGCCCTTTGCAGCGCCCTGACGGGAGCGCCAGCCTGTCGGATCGTTCGATCTGGCGAACTCCGACCGCATGTACCCAGCTCCGCCCTGCTGGTTCACAGGATCAGTCAGGGGCACGTCGTTGTGGCTCATCAGGATCGTGCCAGCTGGGGTCTTGTCGCCAACCAGAGGCACGATGCGGGCACCCTCGCGCTGCATCTTCTCCACGTCGGCAAACCTCTGGGGCATCAGGTTGCCCTTTGAGGCATACCCAGCTTGAAGTTCTTCAAACGGCTTGATCAAGTGGCCACTTTTCGGCGTGTTTTTGATGTCGGAGAGCGCCGGAGGGTTCTCAATGAGGCGCGGGTCGCGCTGCATGACCCCAGCGCCAGTGCGTGTGTACTCTCCCTGATCCTGAGAGGCCTGCATGGCGCGCTGAACCATCTGCTGGTTGACGTTACCGTGGGTGACATCCATCAGCGCCTTGTACATCGGGTGGTCCATGATGGAACCGCCGTCCGCATAGCCGATCCGGCCACCGTCCTTGGCGTTCCGCATGGCATTCATGACGTCGTCGTGGGTGGTTTCCTCGTTCCCGGCCTTGTCCCAGATCGCGTGGTGGGTCAGATGCTGCCGGAAAGGCTCCAAACCGGGGTCCATCTTGGGGTTCAGGGCCGCCTGACGGGCCGCAAGGCGGTCAACAGCCTCAAAACCAGCCTTCGCCATCGGTTTTTTGGCCTCAGACGTCGGTTTTCCGGTCTGCAGGATCACCTGACGGGCGTCCAGCGTCGGCTGATCGCCCCGGCCAAGCATGGAAGCGACGAAACCAGCCTTTGCGGTGCCGATCCCGCGCATATCCTTGGAGAAATTGCGCCATTCTTCAGGCGACGAGCGGCCTTTGAGGGCCCGCGCCACCATGTCAGAGACCTCTTTGTGGCGGGGGCCGAGGTTCTGCACGGCCCACGGCAGCGCATCCATCTCGGCGTTCAGGCCGAACGGCTTCATGACGCTCTGGGCGTGCGCCACGGCCTCCTCATCCACCTTGCCGCGCTCCGCCTGATCGAGATACCGCTGCCCCATGGGGGTGTGCAGCCACTCGCCCATCGCGCCCTCGGGCCGGATCATCCCGGTCATGCCCGGCGGCAGGTCCAGACCAGCTGCGCGGACCTTCTCTGCGGTCTGGGCGCGGCGTTGGATCGACGATCTGGTGATCGCGTAGGCCTTGATGAGGTCGCGCGGCGTCAAACCGCCCTTGGCAGCCCGGCGCGCGGTCTCGTCCATGAACGCGCCGAACCGCTCAACATGGCTGGGGATTTCAGGCAGGCCGCCAAGGTCTTCGCGGACCTTCGACAGGGGCTGCCAGTCCCATCCCTTCATCTTCTCGCTCGGCGGGTCTTGGTACTGGGACACCAGATCGAGCGCTTTTTTGATGCTGTCAGCCATGGCGTCCCCTCAGTCCTTCAGGCGCATCATAGCAGCGCGGCCATCTTTCGTGAAGCTCCGCGTCACGGCCAGCGCCTTCTCGACATCCACCGACCCGCCGCGCTTGAACGCTGGCTGCCCGGCGAGGACGCCCTGCTTCAGCTTGTCGGTCATCGGGATCGAGAACCCGGTGTAGCCCTGCGGAAGCTCCATGCTGCCGGGCTTGATGTCGGGGTCGTGCTGTTGAGCCAGACGCATGACGCTTTTGGGCACGATGTTGTCGTAATAGCCCTTCATGCCCTCGCCGCCCATCTTCAGGTCGTCGCCACGGATGGAATGTGTGACGGTGCTGCCGTATCCTTCAGTGGTGGGTGATGCCAGAAGGCGACCAGCAACGTCCTGACCAACCAGCTGGTGGAGATGGGCTTCATCATTCACATTGACGCCCTCTCCAGTCTGCCTCCCATCAAGCCCGTACATAAAGAGCCTAGAGCCCTCGATCTTACCGGGCTCAGGCCTACGCAGGTCAAGTCTGGACAGCTGCTTCTCCAGTCCGTAGCGGTCGGCCTGCGCCTGCCCGGGGGTGAACACCACCCCGTCATAGTTGCCCAGCGCCGCCTCGCGCAGGACGTTCTTTAGTGCCAGATCGGTCCAGTGCTGGGTGTTCTGGACATACGGTGCAATGGGTGCCTTGCCGCGCTCATCTGCGGCAGACCTTGCAAGCTCTCTGTGATTGTCGATCTCCCCAAGCGCGTGTGCCATCTCGGTGAGCGGGGTGTCATCCATGCGCTTGTCGATGGCCGCCTGATCCCCCATCCACGACAGCTTCTTTTCAAAGCGGTCGCGCAGACCCTTGATGTGATCCTGATACGCCTTGGTTGCCTGCCCGGTGTTGAACCCGCTTTCGCGGCCATCCTGCGCCCAGTCGGACTGGAGCTCTTCGACGTGCAGGATGCTGCTCCCAATACCTTTCTTGTTCTCATGCCCAGTGTACCAACCCATCAGGCGAGAGGCGCTGGCTGCCTCCTCTGGCGTAATGACGCCAGCCGCCAGTCCGGTGTGTATTGAACCGGATGAAAGGTCACGGACGCTAACAGGCCTGTCCTGCTTGCTGGACACCATCTGCGCCAATCGGTCCATGATGGGCCGGATCGCTTCACGATCCTCGCCGACCATCCGGTCCTGCATGCGGATGTGCGCCAGCACGTTGGGGTGCCCGGCCCAGTGGCTGGACTGGTACTGCTGAGCTCCCTGCCGGGGTGGCATGGCGTCCAGCTTGTCGTTCAGCTCCTTGATCTCATCATCGAACCTGTCGCGCGCCGGGTGACCCTCTGGCCACGCGTTCTGGGTCTGCGTCAGCTTCTTCAGCCTGTCCTCCAGCGGTTGCCGGGGGTCTTTGGGAACCTGAAGCTTCAGCAGGCGCTCACGGTAGTTCTGGCCGCCCGGCAGGACATAGCTGCCGTACTCCGGCTCGATATGCCCTTCCTCCCCGGTATCGTCGTCCCTGTACGTCAGCTCGTTGACGCCAGACATCGACCTCTTGGTCAGAGCGTCATACTGGGACATCTCTTCAGGCGTCAGCGTCTCGCCCCGCAAGTGACGGCTCTGCAGGTCGATGCGCTTCTTGCTCTCGTCGCGGGTCAGGTATGCCGGGTTCTCGCCGTACTGCTCCACCTTCAGGTTGGGCAGGCGGCTGTCGAAGTGCTTGGCCATCTCCTCGCGGGTGATCTTATCACCCTCAGGGCGTCCGGCGTGATCCAGCTCGGCGGGCTTCGCGCCACGGGCCTTGGCTGCGGCGATGTACTGATCGACCGTGCCCTTCTCCTGCGGCAGGCTGCGGATGATCTCGGCGGCCTTGCTGTACAGGCCATGCTTCGTCAGCGTCCGGCCACCGCTGGCGCGCATGATCCGGGGATCGTTCGGATCGAAGACCTCGGCGTCCTTGTGCTTGATGGCGCTGGGCTTGAATACCACCACCTCGGAGACCTGATGTGGGCGGTCGTCGTAGCTCTGGGTCCTGACGATCACGCCGTCATGGCCGCGCTTCTGCATCTCACGCATGAAGGGATCGATGTGATGGCGCTGCAGGTTGTCCCACGGGTCAAGCTGGGACTTCTCCTTCATGATCCCCATGGACTGCAGGTCCCGAAGGGTGCGGTGGGATGCGTTGTCGCTGGACGTGTCCCAGATGTACGGGTTCTTCAGTGCCGCGTGCAGCGGTCCCATCAGGGTGCCCTCTTCCGAGTGTGAACCAGCATACTCCGCCGCACCCTCGGCATCCGGCGTCAGGTAGTGCCCGCGCCCGTAGAAACCGTAGTCGCGGGTCGACCCCAGCTTCTTGTCGTCGAACGCCTCGAACCCCTCGCCGGGCGTGCCGTGCCAGAGCTCCATAGGGTTGCCCTGCTCGTCCTGCAGGTCAGGGTGGATGCCCTCGAACATGGCGGCACCGCCAGCGGCGAACGTCATGTCGGGGCTGGTGGGGTCGAACTTGCGTGCCGAGATCGCGCTCTTCACCTGTTCCGGCTTGAACGCGACGATCTCCTTGGAGCCATCCGGGCGGTGCGCGATGATGCCATCGAACCCGGAGCGCCGGATCGTGTCGTGTACCTCGTCATTGCCCCACTGGTTCACCAGTGTGCCACGAGGGGTTTCGCGCAGGAACATGTCGCGCACGGTCGCGGTGCCATCATCAAGCTTCTTCAGGAAAGCGTCACGGGCGTTGCGGTCTTCGTCATGCGGTATGTAGTGCTGGGTCAGCGCCTTCCTGATGTAATCGCGCCACGCTGGGTGCCTCAGGGCGCTGTCCGTGAACGGCTGCTTCATGCTGACGTGCAGCTTCATCACCTGACCGTAGGGCTTCTCCTCCTTCTGGTCGGCGCGGATGCCCATGGCGTACTGGCTGGCGATGTCAGGCTTGTCGGTCAGGTAGATGCCGGGCCCGTAGTTGCCGTACGAAGACGGCCTGAACTCACGGAAGTCCATGGCATCGCGGTTCTTCTGGGTCTTTTCCTCATCCAGATCGCGCTGAAAGACGCCAGAGCCGAGATGCTTGACGTTGTATTCCTCGCTCGGCGCAGCCCCGTGGTAGACCACGTCCGGCACAGCGGGGTGATTGCCAGCAAGGAACGCGGCCCGGGGGTCGCTGACCGACCCGCCGTCGGCCTTCACGGCGCGCAGGCCGCCCATCTTCTTGTATCCAGCTGCCTTGACGCGGTCGAGGTACGCATCGCCCTCCTGAAAGCCGTCTTGGCCCTCCACGCCCGTCTGGTAGCGCAGCATAGGGATGTACTGCTTGCCTTCGTGCTCGATGATGGTGGGCTTGGCACCCATCCGGTCGAAGCCCTGCAGGGTCATGGGCGTGGGCTTCCACTTACGCATGAACTTGGCTGTGATCCGCATGGGGTGCGCGCTGCCTTGCAGCACGTCGCCGATCTCGTACCCATCGAACACGCCAGCGTCGACCGCCTTCTGGTGCGCCTCCATGGCGTGCGACGCTCGCGTCTGAATGTCGTCCATCATGCCGCTATGGAACGTCCGCAGCTGCTTCTGCTCCCGGGCCTGCCCCAGATCGATAGGCGGTTCGGACAGCGGCGGGCCGCCGTTGTCACCCATCCCGGCTGGGCCACCGTCGGCATGCACGGCCCGGGGGACGCCCGGCAGGTATTTGGACGGGGCGATCTGTCCGCCAGCGCGGTCCTTGGCCTCTGCGGCCCTGCGCTTCTCAAGTATGCCGCCGAGGGTCAGCTTCGCCGCCCGGATCGCCTTGTCCTTGTCCATCAGTCAGCCTTCCTCTTCTGCGCCTGCAGCTGCATGGCCAGCTTGACGGCTTCAGCCGCGTGGTCGCGCTGCTGCATGTCGCGCTCGTGCTGCATGCGGACGGCGTCGTTCATCTGGTCGCGGTCCAAGTCCATCTGCTTCGCCCGCAGGTCCTTCTCGCGGTCCAGATCGCGGTTCTCGTCGTTCATGGCATCGCGCTGGGCCGAGAGCTCCATCTGGCGGGCCTTGTTCTGCTCCGCCATCAGCTTGACCGGGTCGGGGCCGGGAGGTCCGGCCACACCCTGCGGCGCGTTGGGCTGCTGGGCTTTCATCATGGCGGCCTGCGCCGTCATGGTCTTGGCGTCTGCCTCCTGCTTGGCGATCTTGATCTCCTCGATGCCCTTCAGCATCTCCGGCGGGGGCTGGTTGCGGGTGTTCTCGGGCTTCAGGAACTGCTCCGGGTTGGACCAGCCGATGGCCTTCAGGGCGGCCTTGTCGACCGCCACCTCGTCATACAGGCCGGGGTTGGCCCCCTGCAGCTGCTTCAGAGCCATGATCTTCATGACGCGCTGGGCGTGGCTGGAGGTGTTCGGGTCCGCCTGAGGCACCAGCTCGACGTCAGTCAGGGCCTGCAGGAGCTTCTGCTCGTCCCACTGGACGCTGGGCTTGCGGTTGCGCTCCCAGAAGCTCTCGGGGTGCTCACGGAAGCACTTCACAAGCAGCGAGAACTCCTCGGCCTGCGCGGAGTGCATACGCTTGTGCACGGCGTTCAGGACCTTCATGGCCTGCTCGATCATGGCCAGCGTGGTGCCGACCGGGGCATCGGCCCGGCCCTCGCCCACCTGAAGCTCGGACGTGCCGCCCACGCGCATGCCAGTCTGGGCCATGTTCTCGGTCAGCGCCATCAGGGCCTGCGACGGCTCCTTGTACGGCAGCGGGAGGATCGCATCCTTGATGCTTGCCCCGCCCGTCTTGACCAGAGCGGCCCCGCCCGGTGCAACGCGGAAGACGTTGGTGTTCTGCCGGGCACCCGTATCGGCCAGCAGGAACCCGGGGAAGTTGGCAAACATGCCCGCGTCCAGCAGCTCCCGCCACGCGGCGGTGACGGCATTGGTGGTGTTGCCGAGGATGTGCAGCAGGCCGATGTCGTAGAAGCCAAGGCCGGGCACGAAGGTGTACTTCACGAAGGTCGTGCGCGCTTCAGGCAGCGCCTCGGTGTCGCGGTCATAGTTCCGGACGATGCTCAGGATTTCCCGGGACGAGACGTCGATGGTCACGCGGTAGGGGATTTCCAGACCGGACGGCTTGCCCTTGTACTTGTGCTCGAACCCCTTGATGTCCAGTTCGCAGTAGACCTCGTAGATTTCGCGGTCGCGATCCTCTGGGTTGGCCACGCTGACGGAGATGCCCTGCTGGGACGCCTTGGCCTCCTGCGCCGCGTCGGTGTCGGCCTCCTTCGGCGTCGACAGTTCGACGTCCCGGTAGACGCCGAGGATTTGCAGCCGCTTCACGGTCGACGGCTTCATGCTGACGCGGTGGGTGACCCGCAGCGCGCTGGACAGGTCGGTCGCCTTGTTGTTCACGATCAGGTCATCGGCATCGATGCTGTCGGAGACCGGGCGGTTGCGGAGCGGGCAGAAGTACACCTTCTTGAACGCGGTGCCCCCGAAGCCCAGCAGCAGCAGCATGCGGTCGGTGTCGGGATAGTACTCGCGCGCCGTCGACGTGAGGTAGTGGTTCATGTCCTTCTCAAGGGCGTCGGCCAGCTGGTCACGCTCCAGCGTGGTGCCGTTGGCGTCGTCCCTGATCTTGACCGGGCCGTCGGTGGGCAGGAGCTCCGACCGGGCGTTGGCTTGGAAGCGCAGCACGGCTTCCTGCAGCAGCGGGTGCCGGACCTTCGACATGCCTTCGACCGGGGCACCATCGGACGATCCTTGGACGCCGGGCAGCTCGATCTTCAGGCCGAGAAGCTTGATGCCCTGCGCCCGGTCGTCGATCCACTCGGTGCGGCTGTCGAGGTCATCCCGAACGCCGCGCAGGAGCTCCTCCGTGATCCGGTTGAGCTCATCGCGGTCAATCTTCTCGGCGAGGTTGTCGAACCAGCCTTGGGGCGTGTCGTCGTCCTCGGCATCCTTGATGGGCTTGCCGTCCAGCGAGACGGTGACAGAGCCGTCGCCGTGATCGATCCGCAGGACGGCACCATCCGTGTCGAATTCAGGAACATCGATGTCTTCGTCGGCATGCTCAACGGTGACGTCCATCGGTGCGATGGCGGCCTGCTCAGGCTCTTCCTGCAGGCGGATGTTGGGTGACAAGCCTGACATGCTGATCCCTCAAGAGTAATGGCTGCGCCGATCCTATCAGACGCCGCCCTTCTCGTCGAGAAGCAGGTACGCACCAGCCAAGTAGTTGATTGCGCCGAGGATTTCCCGTTTTGCCGCGTCAGGCTCCATGCGGGACGCTTCCTGCGTCTTCTTCATGGCCTGATAGAAGCAGCCAGCCGGGCCGCCGATCATCCGGCTGATCTCCATCATCGGCTGCCTGTCGAACGGCTGGCCCTGCCCGTGGCGCTGGGCACCCTTGCCGCTTCCGGCCTGCTCCAGTGCCAGATCGAGCACGCGGCGCAGGGGGGCGTAATGGTCCACCATGCCGGGATTGCAGCACACCAGCATGTGCATGTGGCTGTCAGTCGGTGCCCCGCAGTTTGCGCACTTAGCCATCGTCCCCCTCCTTGAATTCGAGCTTCGGTTGCAGGCCGACCTCGCCAAAGATTTCGCCGACGGCGCGCAGGTCCAGACGGTTCAGGGCGAGGTCGGCCACCCGGAGCAGCTGCTGGACGGTCAGCTGCTCCGACATCATCTGCGCCATGGGGACATAGATCGGGCCCTCGGGCAGCTCTTTCCACTTAGCCATTGATCGCCTCCACAGGCATGTCGGGCTGGTTCTGATACTTGCCATCGTACGATGCAACAAGTTTCGTCTGATGGAAGATCACCTGAGCGATGCCGCAGCCCGCCGGGATCACCAGTTCCTTCCAGCCGTGGTACACCAGCTCCAGCGTCAGGAAGCCCTTCCAGCCGGGCTCGATCACGGTGTTGAAGACCGACAGGCCTTGCCGGGCCCATGTCGACTTATCGTGGACGATGCCCACGAGGTCGTTGGGCATGTCGAACTCCTCGATGGCCGAAGCGATGCAGAAGTTGCCGGGGCTGTAATTGCCGTCCACGAAGACGCGGGCCGGGTTCAGGGTCGTCGTGGGCCGGAAGATCACGCTCTGCTTGATGCGGATGTCGTAGCCAGCCTCGGACATGCCATGGCTGACGCCGTGCATGCGCTCCTTGGTTTTCAGCATGTCCTTGATGGGCCGCTCCAGCTGGAGCGCAAGTCCGTTGACGATCATTCTCCCCACCCAATCGCTTCGCGGGCAATGCGCGCTGCCTTCTTCACGGTGTTGGACGCCTTGGGCGTCTCAAGCTGGCTGATCTTCCAGAGGGCATCCTCCATCTCGATCATGCGGTCGAGGTTCACCATCAGGCGATCCTCTTGATAGGCTGCTTCATTCCTCAGGCGCTTGATCTCTTTCCACGGGTTCAGGATCAATTCATGGTCTCCGATGCTTGTTGACGTTCGGCCCAGTCCGTCCGGCACGCCATGGTGAAGGCGAGTGAGGACATCGAGTGAAACCGCTCCGCACACTCTGGGTTGTCGAAGTAGATGATGACACCACCAGAGGCCTTCACGGCCCTGATGATCTCGGCTGTCCTATTCTCGCTGGGCTCAGCGTAGAAGCACTCGTCGGAAAGGCTGGAGCGCTTCAGAAAACCCAGCAGGGGCAGGGGCTGATCGCCGCCGTCCGGCGGTGACATCCCGATGATGCAGAGCATGTCGCCGACGCCGTAGACGATGGTGGTCATTGCGCGGCCTCCGCCTCGGCGACGAAGCGGCGAATGCCCTCCATGGCCGCGCCCCTCTGCGTCTGGTCGGTGATCGTATAGTTCCGTACGGTGCCGTCCTGTCCGGTCACCGTCACGGCATAGTCGACGTACGCCGGGTCATCGACCTCCGGCTCGACGGTTGCGTTGCAAAGGACGCGCATATTGGCTCTCCCTGTGGCCCGACAATGATCGTATGGGAATACCAACAGAGCGTCAAGCGTTATACAGCGGGGCCTCGTTGTTGTTCCCGTGGAAGACTTGGCTGTCCTCGATCTCGCGGATGCGCTCGACGGCCCTGACGAGATGCCCAGTCTTCCGCAGATAGCTCAGGGCCATGCTGACGGTGTCGACCAGATCGTCATGCGCGCCCCGGGGGAAGCTGGACACCTGCCGGATCACCATCTCGGCCCAGTCCTTGTTGGGCGCGTAGATCATGCCCTCGCTGAAGATGTGCTGCACCGAGTACAGGCGCGCGGTCTTGTCCAGCGTCTTGGGGTCGTACAGGATCACCACGATGCCGTCGTTGGCGAAGACCTTGCGGAGCTCCTGCGCCACGCTGTACCCGGCGGCCTTGTTCTCGATCAGCAGCACGTCGACCTTCATGCGGCGGCATGTGTTCGCGGCCTTCTCCACCAGATCGCCGAACTCCAGCTTGTCCTGCCATGCGTACATCATCATGGCCTTGGGCACCGGGCCCAGCGTCTCGGACTGGTAGCTGCGGGTGACGTCGACCTGTCGGCCATAGCGGTCGACCGACCGGGTGGTCTGGCTCTCGCTGCTGCCGCTGAACGTGCCCCAGACCGTCATGGCGCTGGGGTCGTTCTCGGCCTTCTCGGTGTATGCCGTGTCCAGCGACCCCACCACGAACTCGATGGGAGGGTACTCTGGCCGATCCCACAGCTGCCACCAGCTGTCCTTGACGATGCCACCGCCACGCGGCTCCGGCGACTGGGCGTACTGGCCCGCTGTCGCGTACGGGCCCATGGCGGCCTCGTCCCGGTCGACCACGGCCTGCGGGAAGCGCTGGGGGAACAGGAGCTCGTCGCGCTCCGTCCGTGGGTCTTCCAACCCCAGCATGGTGGGCCGGGCGCGCAGGGGGTCGTAGCGCATGGGCAGCATGATGTGATCGTAGCCCATGTCCCCTTCAAGGATCACGCCGGACACATCGAGCTCGTGCAGGCGCTGCATCACCACCACGATGGCGGACTTGTCGGGGTTGTTCAGGCGGCTCGTGACGGCCTCCTTGAACAGGTCGGTCACGGTCTTCCGCTTGGCGTCTGAGTTCGCGTCATCCACGCTGTGCGGGTCGTCGATGATCACCCGGTCGCCCCGGTAGCCCGTGATGCCCTCGAACGCGCAGGCCTGCCGGAACCCGCTGGCCGTGGTCTCGAACTTGGCCTTGGCGTTCTGGTCGCTGGTCAGCACCACCCGGTCGCCCCAGCGGGCCTGATACCAGTCAGACTGCACGAGGCGGCGCATGCGGAGGCTGTCGCGGATGGCGAGGTCTTGGCTGTGGCTGGCGCAGACGTAGCGCATGTGGGGCATGTTGCGCGGGCCCCACTCCCACGCGGGCCAGAACACGCCGATCAGCAGCGACTTCATGGTGCCCGGCGGCACGTTGACCAGCAGGCGGTTGTAGAAGCTCCCGTCCTCCTCGAACGTCACGCCATCGGTGATCGCCTCAAGGTGGGTGCAGATGAAGTCGATGTGCCAGCCGTGGACGTACGGCTGGCCCGGTTCGATGATGTGCCACGCCTGCCGCACGAACTCAGCAAGCGACACCTCGCAGCGCCGCTTGTTGACCTCGAACAGCAGCGAGGACGGGTCGAACGATACTGGGAGGTCAATCTTTCCCATCCACCTCGACCCAGTCGTCGGCCTGCATGTCCGTCTGGGATGCCAGCCATGGGACGAAGCAGTTGTCGGCGGTCTTCATGCCGATCCACGGCAAAAGCTCCAGCCCCAGCTGGGGGACGTGGTCAACGCGGTACTGCGTGACCATCATCAGCCACATTCCCCTGCCGTTCCACCCTTTGCGGCAGACGCGCTTGCCATCATTCATGGCGGCCATAGCTTCCCCGAAGTGCATCATGCCAGCACCTCCAGAACACGCACGGGGCCGCCGGGCACGTTGTCATCGAACACGCCCACCACGTAGCGCCCGGTGAAGACCGCGCCCACGTCCATCGCGGTGCGGTTGCCGAAGGTGACGGGCCCGGTCCTGTCGGGCGTGTGGCCATGCACGACGTGCTTGCCACGGTAGCCCTCGCCGTTCAGGGCGTCGTACCGATGCCAGTGCAGGTCCTTCATGATCTGCCCGGAGAGGTCGACCAGAGGGTTCACACCAGCATGCACGTAGACCCGGTGCGCGTCCTCGTGGAAGGTGGGCAGGGTGGCGAACCAAGTGGCGTCTTCGGCCATCGCGTCCAGATCGATGTTCCCTTGGCCATCGCTGTAGCTTTCGAGGGTCGTGACGCCGCCGTTCTGCATCCACCCCTTGGTCTGCTCGTCGCCCTCGTGCAGGCCCCAGAGCATCATCATCTCGTGGTTGCCGGACAGGCAGATCACGCCGTCACGCTCTGCCGACAGGGCGCGCAGGGCCTTGACCAGCTGGGCGCTCTTCGGCCCCCGGTCGATGTAGTCGCCGAGGAACACGATGGTGTCACTGGTCGACATGCCGTCATCGTTGCACGCCGTCAGCGCGGCGGTGAGGTGATCCAGCCTGCCATGCAGGTCTGGGAAGACATAGGTAAGCGTCATGGTCATTCATCCTTAATCAGTGATTTCTGCAACGCTGCAGCCAGCACATCGAGCTCCTCGATGCTCAGGCCGGAGATATCCAGCGTCTTGGTCGTCTGTATCGGCGGCAAGTCAACCGCACCACCCACGGCGATCTTCGGGCCGTAGACCTTGGGCCGGAGCTTCTCGGCATACCACCGCCGCTGCTCCAGCCGCATCTTGGAACGCTGGATGTTCTCCCCGTTGAGCTCATAGCCCACGGCATCGCCATCCCTGTTCTTCTTCTCCATGTAATCGTTGGTCGCGTCGTCCGCGATGTCGATCATCTCGTCAGCCCAAACCTCGGCCTGCAGCTGCCTCGCTCTCGCGTACTTGTTATCAAATTCTGGAATGTTCAGCAGCCATCTCATCACGGTTGCGATTGATGGCATGCCTTCATCCTTCAGGATGCGGCGCAGGCTCTCACCCGAGGAGATGCGCTCACAGATCGCATCGGCCAGCTCCTCGGTGTAAATGGGGGGGCGTCCAGCGGGCATGCCTAATCCTCTCTTAATGGTCGCCCCCAAGATAGTCCGTTCAGTGCGGAATGTCACCATCGCGATACCAGACGCCATCCATGGACGGGGGCGGTGGTGGTGGTGGTGCCTTCGACGGCACCACCCCGATCAGCCGCAGCTCATAGTCGATATGCGCCGGGAGGGTCACACCTCCTCCCCCACCAGCTGCTCGTTGCAGTCGCCACAGATCAGGTTCGCGCCCTGCTTGGCCCACGCCTTGAAGTCGCAGCAGGGGCAGGTGTGCTTGACCTTCGACAGGTCCTTCTTCTTCAGCCCAGCCTCACGGGCGCGGGTGAAGTAGGGCAGGTCGAACCCGGTATCGATCAGCTCGTTGGCATGCGTCAGGAAGTCACCCATCGGGTCGATGTAGTGGGTCATCTGACGCCCGGTCTTCTTGCCGCCCGGCTGCCCGGTGTTCGACGGGATCAGGCCGATCCGCTCCATCAGACCGCCCCACTCGCGGTTGTGGTTCCCGTTCTTGCCGGGCTTGCCGTATTCCTGCTGTTCGAGGTGCGTCATCTCGTGCACCAGCGTGCCCAGCACGTCGATCAGCTCCCGCGACATCGTGGCCGGGTTCATGGCGATCTCGTGGGTCGGGTCGCCATCCTCGCGGTGCGTGAACTGCTCGGCCCAGAAGTAGCCGTGGGCCTTGCGGCCAGCGCGCAGGGTGAAGATCACCGACGGCAGGCGGTTCTCGAACAGCTTGTCGTTGAAGAAGTTGAACGCGCGCTCCAGACCGTCATAGGTCTCCTGCGTGGGGGTTTGGTAGTTGTTCATGGTGTGTCTCCCTTTTCCTGACCAAACATATACATCGTACGATGCAAAGTGTCAACATTAACGATGTTGGATTAACGATACTCGTCGTATCCAGTGTTTCTCGAAAGAGACAAGGTCATGTTGCCGTGGGTCAGGGTCTCGTAGCCCCTTTCATGACCGATGACGGTTGATGGACCACTCTGATACTTCCGAAGGTGTGAGGCGCACCAGTGGAGGATAGGGTTCCTGCGTCCCGTAGGCGTGTTCCTGAACCCGTCGCGCATGGCAAAGAAGTCTTTGTATGCATCATTGGACACAGCGAAACGCAGTTTCGCATGCTCCTCGACAGTCGCCAGCACAGAGTTCGGCCTAATGGCATCCTCAATGAGAGACAGATGCAAAGCGACCTTTTCCCGTTGCTCTTCCATGACCGCTTTGCCGCTTTGCGACCAGCCGAGGAACTTCACATCGGGGATACGACCACCAGCGATTGGGATCGGAAACCTCTCATACACCTCGGTAAAGTCTCTGTTGATCAGGCGGAAGTGCTTTGCGTACCACTGAACCTTATGGTTCGTGATGGCGACGACCCCGCGAGGCGCAGGCATAGGGACCATGCAGGTCCAGCGGATATCCTTGCCGTTGGTAGACATGATCATCGTTTCAGACCGCGCACCCAACAGCTTGATCGGGTCGCACACAAGCTGGTTCATGTCTGAGGTAAACAGCCGATAGTTTTCCGTCTTGTCCTCGTCGATCAGGGTGGTGAACATATCCTTCGGGAACAAGGCTTTTTTTGGCGTGTAGTTGCTAAAGTCGCAGGCAACCCACTTCCCAGAAATCCCCCCGTCCAAGTCCTTTTCCTTGCGCGTTTCCTTGGTTTTCGAGTGCAGGGCAATCAGGATCATGTCCTCAATCGGATCGTACTGGCTGTCGATGTTGTAGTCCTTGGTCACTTTCATGGTCATCACTCCGGCTGATGATGGATGGCGTCCCAGACGGGGACAGGATGGTTCAGGGGGGCGATGTCGCGGCAGCCCAGATCGTCGATGCCGATGCGCCGCCACTCGGCCTCAGCGGCCTCCAGCGTGTCGAAGCGCTGGGCGCTGGACAGGCTGGTGGTCCACCACGCGCGCAAGCGATGCTCAGGCCACGCGAGGTAGCAGTGGTAGGGCCTGCACTCGGGCATGTCGGTCGTCGACATGCTGCGGATTACGTAGGTCATCACACTCTCTCCCACAGGTCGGCGGCAATGGTCAGAGCCCGCGCCAGAGCCCGAGCTTGTGCAACGCTGCCGATCAAGATGCTTACATTGTCATTCCGAACGGAGATGAAGTCCTTGCCCTCGTAGTGCTTGACGAAGACCTCAGACACGGAGCCATCCTCGTATATGTGAGGCACAGGCAGCTCGAATTCTTCCATGGTTATCATACCCATCCATCTGTGATTTCATTGCCGTCGACGATGCGCCCGATCTTCCAGCTCTCGTCGTAGTTGCGGCGCACGAATGCATCGCGGTTCTTCTCGGACTTGAACACGTAGAACTCGCAATCGTCGTCTACGCTCTGGGCGAAGTACTCGGTCATGATCAGCACAGCCCCATCAGCTTGTCTTCCAGCAGCAGGATCGCGCCCGGCGTCGGGGTGATGTCTGCACCAGACAGGAGCTCATCGCAGAACAGGTACTTCTCGGTCGTCGCGTGGTAGGCCGCCTTGTTCTCGTCCGTGATCAGGTCCGCGATGCGGGACGCGCTGGTTCTCTTGCTTTCCATGGGTCACCTCCTTCTCTCTGACCCAACACCTACATCGTACGATGCAAGGTGTCAACACTGATGATGTGCTTTTTTATACAGCGCCTGACCTGAGCCCTGACGTTGATCGGGCCACGGCCTGTCCGCGCTTCCCTGCTCTTGCTCCAGATGCCACAGAGCTCCCCGCAGACCACGATCTTGATGTGCCTCGATCCGTTCTGCAGTTCGCAGTGGAGGCCAGCTTTCCTGACCTCCTCCACGATCCCCTCCAGCGTGATCATTTCGCCACCTCCGCAGGCAGGATGACAACGTCAAGCACGCGCTCCCGGGCTGCGACCCCATGGGCAAGCTTCTGGGCCAGATCATACCGACCGCACCAGCCCTCCGCGTGCCAGACGCCGAAGTCCTTGGCCTCGATGGCAGCCAGAGCCTCGCCCCTCCGGAGCTCCCAAAGCTCGTCCGGTGTCTTGCAGCCCTTCAGGAAGTAGCGGGCGCGCTCGATCTCCTGATCGACCCGACGCTTGAACTGGGCGTCATCCTTCTCCCATTCCTTGCGCGCCAGCCACTTCGACGACCCGTCGAGGAACGCGTGGTGATACCAGAAGTTCTCGTTGTGCCAGCGGGGCTTTACGTTGGCGAGGCGGATGGCCGCGTCCTTGCTCTCCCGATACAGGACGGCATGGGTGTAGGTCCGCTTGCTGCCCCGGGTGTGCTTCTTGCCGTTGGCATCGATCACAAAATACTTGTTCATTTCAGTCCCCTCCGCTCCATCTCTGCCCGCAACGCCATCATCAGGCGCGGGTGCTTGAAAAACGCCCGCAGGCGCGTCTTTGCCACGCGGTGCACGATCCGCAGGCTCTCATCGCTCATCCGGCTCAGGTCCATCACTTGCCATCCACCATGTGTACGATGGCATCCAGCGCCGCGTTCTTCAGGGCGACCTGCTTGTGCTTCTCCTCGCTCTCCGCCTTGCACAGTTCCCGCAGGCGGATGATCTCCTCCCTCGCCATGAGCGACAGGGCCGAACCCTCGTGCTCCAGCGCCTTGATCAGATCGTTCATCGTCAATCCTCCGTTTCTGACATCGTGACTGTACGACATCATCGATGTGCGATCAAGCACATTTTTGATGTTGACGTCGTACGCTGCATGCTGTATCGAGATCGAACAGGGGCACGGTGCCCCGCCAGCCAAGGAGACTGACATGTCGATCAACGTGAACATCCCCCTCGCCGACCGCTACGCCGCCGCCAAGGCTGCCGCCGATGCGGCCAACGCGGCGCTGGAAGCGCTCAAGGACGAGATCAAGGAGCTCGGCCTGCCCACCCTGCAGGGCATCACCTGTGACCTCACGCTGTCCCTCGTGGAGCAGAAGCGCCTCGACCAGAAGAAGGTCGCGCAGCTCCTGACCGCCGAGCAGATCGAGGCCTGCAAGTCGCCCGTCCTGATGCACAACATCCGCGTCAAGGCGAAGGGCATCGAGGCATGATCGGCGGCAGCATGCTTCCCCACGGTGAGCGCTGGGCCGCCACCGTGGACGACCTCAGGACCGTCCGGATCATCATGGAGACGCTCGAAAGGGCTCTGTCCGAGCATCACCAGATCGCCAACACCATCAGCGATCCCGGCATCAGGCAGGAGTACGACCTTGCCTTCGCCGAAGACGTCAGCCGCTGCGAGGCGGTCATCGAAACCTGCAAGCGGAGACTGGCATGATCCGGCACTTCATCATCGAGAGCGGCAACCACATGATCGCCCCCAGCATCACCGGGGTCCACGCCAGTGAGATCAGCTGCAAGCGTCACTTCGAAAACATCCGGCGCAACTTCAAGAACGACGGCTACGCCATCGCCGACAACACCGACGCCTGCTTCACGGTCGCCAAGGGCGAGGAGAGCACCACCTTCGCCATCGAGGCGGTTCGGTTCGACTGATCCGTACCCCCATCCGCAACGGTGGGGGTGCTTACACATGGTACATAACGGGCCGTTATTCACTCAAGTGTTTGTTTATGCTTACGAAATCCGAGTTGTCAGGTGGTTAGCTTGATAACCGTCGACAGAAACAGAGATATACCCCCAGAGAGGGGGAAAGAAAGGGGGGGAGAGATCGAGAAAGAATTATATATATTATATATATATACTATATACATATATATATATCCCTTATTTCATTGGCCTTTATGGCCCTTTCTGTGTCTAGGGGTCTCCCTCTATTTTGATCTATTCTGCATCTCTACTGCCGTTAAGTACCTAAGCACCTTGGCACTCGAAATTATTAAGTAATATCATACAGTTAAGTACCAAGCAGGCCGTTATTTACTCTGTGTATTGACCCTCGGATCGGCACGAGTACATAGTAAGAAAGAGTAATATATAGTTTACTTTCTTATCTACTCATTGAGGTACTTTCTCTACGAACATATCCGCGCTAAAAGGTCGATGAACCAAGGAGGATCGAAGATGACTGAGTGGAACACGGAAGCCCCGGCACCGCCGGACAACTGGAATATCGAGGTCTCAGCCCTGCCCATCGGTGAGGTGATGAAGCTCCCCATCCCGAAGATCATGAAGGTCATGGAGATGTACCCCGGGCAGTTCGCTTGGTCGTACCCGGGGCTGCTGAAGCGCATTGCCGAGGACAACGGTCACCGTCTGCTGAGCACGATCTACCGCCACCCCAAGGGCATCACGCTGGGCGTGCTGGTCAACCGTTTCCGGAACTACAGCCCGAAGGCTGTAAAGGAAATGGCCGCCAAGCTTGAAGCTGACGGCCATGTCCGGTCGGTGTCATCTGTCCACAAGTACAACAAGCGTCAGACCATCACGTATTACCCCGCGTGACAGGGTCACCAGCGCTCGTCGACGCTGATCCACCACCATGCGCCCAGAAGGGCCGCCACAGCGCACAGGAGCCCGGCTCCCGGGCCGTAGAGGTAGGTTGCGCCGCCCACCAGCGCAGCCACCACCACCATGATCACGAACGCCTGCCTCATCCCTTGCCCTCCCTGATGGCGGCGAGGGCGACCTGCTCCATATAATCAATGGCTTCGCGCGCCTTGCTGCCGTAACCATCAAAGACTTCACGCGCATCTTGTGCCGCCGCCTTCACCATCGCCTCCACCGCCCCGGCTGTTACACCGGGGCTTGTGGCAGATCGTGCGTCGATGGAATTTTCGTCATTGGGCATCACCTCCTTTCCGGGTTCAGGGGCGGCCACCCCGGCCCATTCGCGCATGCCAGTCTCAAAATCATGCCAGATGAAGGCTGTCCCACCTTCAACCCGCATGACAGACGGCACACCATATCGGCTGATCGTGATGTGCCAGCCGTCAGCGGGCGGCGAGGTGGACGTGGATGCGTCCCCGCTAATGTGCAGCTTCGGCGGCTTCACCCTCACCCCCTGCGCGGGCAGGGCGGCGATGGCGTCGGCTAGACGGCGGAACGCTTTTGCTTGATCCAGCATGATGCCACGCGCATGATAGCCGCGAGGATCAGGCCCGCCCCACCCCAATGCTTCGGCTTCCTCTTTTTCGATGCCGACCGCCAGATCAATGGCAATCTTCACCGCTGCGGCCTTGTCGATCAGGTCAGCCATTGGGGTTCTCCTGATGATGGGTGTAACGCAGTTTGCGCTGCCAGATTTGAACCGGGTTGTTGTTCAAGTTCGCGTTGATAAGTTCTTCGCGTCCCATCGCTTGTAGAACCGCGTTTACATCGCTGAGTTCTTTGATCAGCAAATGGCGGTTTGTCGTTGTTGGATTGTCAGGGTGATGGCTGTCATACCCGTGCCGAAGTATTTTCCCGACGATCTGGATAACCTCGCCGCATTCCTCGGCCAGCATAGCGAGGCGCTCTGCTTGTGCGGGGGTCAACCCGTTGAAATGGTCAGCCATTGTCTGTCTCCGTGGTGAGGGCGGCGAGGATGCGGCGCTCGTAATCGGCTTGGGCTGCGGCCTTGGCGGCGTCGAGGGATTCAGCCTCCGCAATGAAGTGTGCATTATCAACGCAATGAATGACCACGCGCCAAATTTCGTTCCGATTGAGAACTCGGTAGGTTCCCGCCACGCTTTTCGCGTATTGCTCCCATCCGTAGTTTTCCCACGGTTCAGGGTCACCAGATGGTCCGCCCCACACCAACGGCTTCACCCTCACCCCCTGCGCGGGCAGGGCGGCGATGGCGTCGGCATCCGGCAAATGCTCAATCATCGCCTCAATCTCGCGCAGAATACGATAGCGGCAGTTGTGGTTGTGCCAGTCGGGGTCGGGCGTTTTGATCTGGCATGTGCAGCTTGCGATTTGCGCTTTCCTCAGCACCAGAAATGCCGCCGCTCGGTCGATCAGGTCAGCCATCGCTCACATCCCCATTATCGTCAGAAGACCCGCCACCGTGATCAGGGCCATCAACCGGGACAGAAGGTCCAGCAGCAGAATGCAGAGGGTGATCAGTACGATCCACTTCAACACAGCGGTAGTTCTCCAGAGGGCGCGGCAGGCACGGGTCGACGTACGGCGCGCAGGCGGCAAGGGGCAGGATCAGGAACAGGGCTTTCATTTCTTCCTCCTGAGGACGTCCAACAGGATCGCCTCCACGCGGGGTGATGGACTTCTGGATGTCGAGTACTCGGGCCCCATCTCCATCCGCCGGACGGTCTGGGGGTCGGTCTTCAGGTACGCGGCCATCTGCCTGACGGAGAGGCCCAGAAGCTTACGGGCAAGCCTGACTTCAAGGTGGGTCATCTATCCACCCATGGGGGCTTGGAGACGCTGACCGGGACACGTTGAAGCGTCCCAGTCGTCTGGCTGCGGTCAATGACCAGTATCGTGATCTTCTTCAAAGGGGACCTCCATGTCGATGACCGGGACCGGGTGCCAGTTCCCCTCGTCATCGGCCAGCTGCATCTCGTAATTCACGTCGACGCGCTCACCCGTTTCCGGGTTCCGCGCCCACCTCTGGATGACGCGAATTCTCATGGCATCACCTCGAACCGACCGTCAAGGAACTCCGTCACCGGGCGAACCCAGACGGTGCCGTCGCCGCCGGACTTGGAGTACAGGACCGCCGGAACGGTCCCGGCCTCGATGACAGCGGGGCAGAGGACGGCATAGATGCCGTCCGTCTTGATGTGCCGCCACAGCTTGCTGCCGTCAGGGAAGCCGATCTTCTCCCCGTTGATGGTGCGCTGCTCAATCACCGGACCTCTCCTTCGGCTTGGGGAGCGCCTCAAGCCACCCAAGACGGGTCATGCGCTCGACGGCGATCTCTGCGGTCTCGCAGGCCCGGTCGACCACCTCGCCCGGCTTCATGAGGCGCATGCGGGCCCGGCCAGCGCTGTCTTCGCCATGCGCCGTGTCGCAGACAACCATGCCCCACCTCTCGATCAGCGCCACAGCCAGACGCGCCCTCATCGTGGGCACGACCTTCTCAAGCAACGTCTCTTCGCCGTAGCGATTGGTCGCCGACCAGAAGTCGCCAAGCTCTTCCACTTTTTCGTACATTTCCATTCTCCCTAAGATGCGAGGGGGCGACACCGCCCCCTCCGTTGATCACTTGCTGGAGGTGAACCAGCCCGCAGCGCCGACCACGAGGATCAGCACCGCGTCGACCATGACCCCGCTGGCCACGGACAGCAGCATCGCGGCTGCCGTCAGCACGATCATGAGCTCCCGGCCCTTGGCCTTCAGGTCCTCAAGCATTGAGGTACGACCGCAGATCGAGGCGCAGGGTGGCGGCGATCTTCTCCAGCACCTTCATCTCGGCGGGCTCCATCTCACCGTCCGAGCGGGACACGTCGATGGCGATGGCGAGGATCAGTTCGAGGTCGTCCGAGGTGGACTTGCCCTTCGCTTCCTCGATCTCCTTCATCAGGCCGACGCGCCCGGTCAGCCCCTGCTTCGCCCGCTTGAACATGTTGTTCGCGGTCTGCTCGATCTGGGACTGCTGGAACGCAACCGACAGGGTCGGGTGGCTGGTCAGCTGCTCGACGGTCTGCATGACCTCGTCGTCTTCGATGTCACCATCGGCAGCGGCGACGAGGGCGCAGGCGGCGCAGGTAGCCTCCAGCAGGTCGGTCTTGCCCGACAGGCGGGACGCGCCGCCGGACAGCTTCTCTTTCAGGAACTTCAGCATAATCATTCATCCTTCGTGTTGTCCGCCTCGCGGCGGGTTTTCTGTTCGACTTTGATCTCGTCGATCTGCGCGGCAGCCAGAACGGGCGCATAGTCCCCCGTCTCCTTCGCCGTCTTCACCAGCGTCAGCGCGGCATGCGCTTCCTCCAGCGTCTTGCCCGTCGGCAGGAATGCCTTGAGCTTGACCTCGATACCGTTCACGTTAGCCATCTTGGCTCTCCCGTTTTTCACCCGCCCCATGCGGGAGAATTTCTTCGACGCCCCAGACGTACAGGTTGATCTGGCTGGCGGTGCCGTCCTTCTTCACCTTTTTCAGGATGGGGGTCCCAGCGTAGACCCTGAGGAGGAAGGCTTCTCTGTCGCGCTGACCCTCGCACTTCACGATGACCCGGCAGGGCGGCACGACACCGACCGACGCCAGAAGGTCCAGCGTGAACTTGGTCTCGGCGTTCCGCCAGTCGTTCCTTGCCTCATCCGCAGCGGCCTGAAGTTCGCGGAAGCGATCCTTCATCTCCGGACAGTTGTTTCCGTCAAACTTTCTCATCTCTCACTCCAAGGGGATGTCAGTGGGTATGCACTGAACCATTTCGACCGGGAGGCCCTCGAACAGGGCCTCCGCCTTCTCGATGTTGCTCTGGCACTGCTCCTGCCCCCGCTGGGGGATCACCGACACGTACCCCTCGAAAGGGCCGCCGAGGGTGATGACAAGGAACACCCAGACCATCAGGACTTGTCCTCGATGATGTTGCTCGACAGAGCCTTCATCATCTCGGTGATCGGGTTGACCGACAGGCCGAGCGCGTTGCCCCGGTCGATCATCTTGGCGAGGTCCTTGCGGAACTGGTTTTCCGCCTCCTCGTTGGTGTTCGGCAGCTTGGCGATATCATCCTTCGCGCGCTGCAGGGCTTCCTCGTACGTTTCACCCTTTGCGAGGCGGTTGATGGTCTTCTCGCTCACGACGGCGTTCGGGTTGTAGGCGGTCATGTTGAAGCAGAAGTTGCCGATCCACTTGACGCCCAGCCAGACCTGCGGCTGCGTATAGCCCTTGTCGATCAGCGCGCGTTCGAGGGCCTCGATGTCTTTTTCCATGTCATCTCTCCAAGATGCGGGGCGACATGCCCCATGTGTGCGTTTCTACACCGACCGTATTCAGCGGTCAACATTATTGTTGTTGATTTTCGGTTTATCGAGACGGCGCGCCTTGACGATGACGCCTTCCCCGATCCCCCCGAGCTCCTCCTCATAGCCCCACCAGAACGTATCTGCCGGGCCGATCCGGCTGTCGCCGAAGCAGTTCTTGATCTGGACGATGGCTTCGGGCGGGAAGGGCCTCCACGTCTGGAATGGGAACGCCGCATTGATCCTGCTCACCCATGTCATGGCTTCTCTCCGATCAGCGCTTCACAGACCGCCACCGCACGGGCCGTGGCAAGGGCCAGTTTCGGATCATCCACCACCAGCTTTCCGATGCGCCGCGCCGCCTCTATCAGCTTCCGCACGTCACCCATTGCGGCCCTCCCTGATGGCGCGTTGCAGATCAGCCACGTCCTTGCGAAGCGCGGCGAGTTGGTCGCCAATAGTTTCCGGCCCTTCCCTGCACTGGCATTCAGCATCGTCGCCGTAGATCGTGCGGTTCCAGCATCCCGGCACCAGAAACTTTCCGCCCGGAACATCATTGTCATAGACCCATCGGCAGCGGCTCACTTCCGGCACTCCCTGATGGCGGCGTCATAATCATTCAGCGCCCGCCATAGGTTCAGGCGAAGAGTTCCTACATTCACGCCATTGCAGCCTAGACCTTCCTCAAGATCGCGCGCCGCCTTCACCAGCGCATCCACGGGGGCGGGGGTGGGCATCAGCCCACGCACAGCCTTTGCGCACTCGCGCCCGGTCAATGGCGCGTCGTCCCCGATCGCGTCGAAGTAGCGCGCGATGGTTTCCAGCGTGGCTTGATCCATGTCGCCGATAGCCAAGGCCTCCACCCCGCCCGCCTCTGCGGGGGTGAGGGCGGCGATGGCGGGAACGCCGTCTAGAATGTGACACGCCTTTCCGCGCGAAATCATGTCACGCAGCATTGGGGACATGGCCTTCTTTGCGTCACCGCGCCGGATCAGTTGGTCGTCATGGTCGATCAGGTCAGCCATTGGTCGCTCCTCGCGTCAGTTGGAAGATTTCCTCGTCACTTAGACCCAGCGATTTGGCTTTTTCATAAGCCGCCCGCCGCGCATCAATGCGCTCCTGCGATTGCATGTCGTCTTTCGACGGCCTCACGATTTCGCCGGGGACGAACCAAGTCCCGTTGATCTTGACCGCGTGTCCACGAACAACGGGGCAATCCCCGCCTTGCACGTATCCCTTGCGTCCAAGGCGCACAGCCGTCGCCTCGATTTCAGTGACGTGCTTCACATACTCGCGGCCTCGACCTTCGGTATCGTCGGTGTTGGCGAGGACTAGCCAAATGGTCTTGCTTTCGGAAATTTCGGGAAGCGTGTCAGCCATTGTATGTCTCCATGGTGAGGGCGGCGCGGGCGTTGAGTGCATCTTGCAAGGTGAGAAGTCTCTTCCCACCACGCCCCTGATAAAGTTCAATTTCGGCAGGGTCGGTGCTGTTGGTGTGTTCGTTTTTTCTGCCCCAATGCTTGCGCGCTTCGTCGTCCAACTCGTTTGCGTCATACGCATCCGCGATCAGCTTCAACGGCTCCAACGCCCCCCGCATCGCCTCCACCTGCGCGGCGAGTGCTTCGGCGCGGGCCTCGGCGGCCTCGGCGCGGGCGACAAGTGTTGCAACGGTTAACGGGCCTTGAAGCTGCTCAATAGCAAAACGAAGTGCATCCCGCTCCTTCTCCACCTCTGCCAGCTTGGCCTCGGCGGCTTCGCGCGCAGCCTCAGCGCCACAGTAAGCCTCGGCCATGATCGGCTGTGCGTCATCCAGCAGCTTGTCCACGATGTCGGGCGCTATCCAGCCTTCCACCCGCGCCTCCAACTCACGGATGGCGGCGATCAGGGCGGGGACGTTGTTGCGCGCCCATGTGATGAAGCGGGCGTTGGCGACGATTTCAGCGTCGGTGTCGTCTCGGTACCCAAGGTTATGCTCATGGACTGGTCGGAATGTGTTCTTCACATATACTTGGATAACTTCGTCACCAACTTCATGGATACATTCCCACGGTCCACGTGTGGTGCCTTCCATCGCGGCCTCAGCCTGCGCGCACAGGTCGGTGTAATCGGGGGCGGTCATTGCGCGGCCCTCCATATCTTTTTCGCAAGACGTGCAATTGCGTCTTTGTGCTGAGAATACGTAATGACACCGCGAATTTTCAGGCGCGACAAATCCTCATGGTCACGCTGGAATTGCGCTGCATCGACGGAGTTCATGTTGTGGAATTGCTCCTGAATGGTCGGAGCGCCCCAACCGAACTCAATTGCCCAGCTTGGATGTGCGTTTTTATTGGTCACGACAATCCCCCTTCGTAAATGACAATCTGCGCAGCCTGCAGCTTCTCCCAGCCACGGTTCCACGCAGCAATCTGGTTCGCCGTCAGCGTGCCGCGCTGCATCAGCTGGCTGTGCAGGGACTGGGTGAACTCAGTGCGGCCAGCGCACAGGTCCTTCCACATGTCAGGGTTCGCCTCGGCGAAGTCCTTGATCGAGCGGCGCAGCGCCTCGGCCTTCTCGTTCCGCTTGTTTACGATCCGCTGCTTCAGGCCAGCGCGGTGCTCGGGAGAGGTCACGAAGTGGCCGACGCCCTTGCAGGCCAAGCAGTTCGAGTTGCCGTGGCGGTTGATGCCGCCGGACCACTTGCCCGTGCCGCCGCACTGGCCACAGGGCCACGTCTGACGGGGGGTGGCGTTGGCGCGGGTCACAATCGGTTCACCCTGCAGGCTGTCAATGAAGCTGTCGAAGTCGTTCATCTTGATCTCCAAGCGGGGCACGTTGCCCCTGTACGAAAACAGATATCAGCAATGTTCGTACGGGTCAATCACTCTTTTATGCGATACCGCTTGATCGGCTTTTTGTTGAACTTGTGGATGTCTTCCTCGGACGTGATCAGGTTGGCCTCTTCCATCTTCGCGAGACACTTCTCGATGTCTTCCTTCTTGTACTTCCTCAGGCGGTTCACGATCACCCCGAGGGTCTCGCCGTCCGGCCCGATCAGCAGCTGCCTGATCTTCGACCTCAGGGCCATGGCCGGGTTGTCGACCGCGCGCTCATTGCCTGTCACGAGGTGCATCTTGCTCTCGATGTCCCGCTTGATCAGCGCATAGGCCCAGCGGACGTGCTCCTCGGTCCTGACGCCCTCGGGGATGGCGAGGATCAGGCTGACCTTACTGACCTGCTCGTAGCCCCGGTTCGGCAGCGCCTCCAGACCTGACAGGGTCTTATGCTCGTAGGCCATCTTGTCGAAGAGCTTGCGCGCCCGGCGCAGCATGTCCTTGGCCTTGGGCGCGGTGGGGACGACGATCTTGTCGCCATAGTACTCCACCCGGGCATCGTAGTTCTCGATGACGTCGAACGATCCCCCCATGGACAGCTGCTGCAGGGTCATCTTGAGCCCCTCTGGGATGTCCGTCTTGACCCAGTCGTCCTTGGTCTCTGGTGCTGTCTCGGTCTCGATGCACAGGATCGACCGGGCGATGAAGCCGTTTGCGGCACTCTGGTAGTCCACCAGCTCGTCGAAGTTCTCCGGGGTGGTGTAGCCGGACAGGGACAGGAAGGGGCGCGGCAGGCCCTGCCCGATGGTCCGCAGCTGGTACTCCACACTGGCCTTCCGCTTCAGCAGGTAGGGCTTCTCGCCCATCTCGTCGATCTGCTTGTCGATCTTGACCAGTTCCTTCCGGAGGTCCGCCTTGATCTCGTCCTTGGCGTCCCCGCTCAGGATCAGGCTGCCGTCCGCCTTGGAGTATGCCGACATCAGGATGCCGATCACGCCTTCAAGGTACGTCGCGCCGCCGCGCTTCTGGGCTGACTTGATCTTCTGGAGGAGGAAGCCGATCTCGTCGATCAGGAAGAACGCGGGCTGGTGCCGCAGCAGGTTCCGCATGACCTCCTGCTCGGACTTGATGGTGCCATGCACAGCCTCGGCCATGCCGCAGAACACCATGACCTCCCTGATGCAGTCCTGCACCGCTTCCTTGCCTGTGCCTGAGCCCGCGACGTTGAAGATGAAGAGGTTGGTGGTGGATCGATCAAGGTCATCGATGTAGCGCAGGCCGCAGACGTTCCCGATGATCGCGATGGCCGCCATGGAGGCCAGCTGCTCCCGCTTCCGGCGCGTTCGGCTCTCGACCCACGCCGCGATCTGCCCGGCAAGCCCCGGCGGCCTCAGCAGGTCCACGCCGGATGTGTCGATGTCGATGCTGTCCTTTGCTTCGTACGGTGTGAAATCGAACTCAACGTCAGGGGTGAATGTCACGGGCTGGGTCCAGCCGCCCTGCTCGGCGTAGTGGGCCAGCGTGCCGAGGGTGACCGGGTTGGCCGACCGACCGAAGCTGTGCCACTTGTACGGCATCGAGGTCTCGTCGTACTTCTTCGACTTCTGCGACCACGCGTCCCAGATCGCATAGGCGGACCCGCCAGATGCATGGTGCAGCGCCATGCCAACCTTGATCCACTGGTCGTAGTCCAGATCGTCGTTCGGGATGTAGGCCAGCATGTCGGCCAGATCGCCGTGGGACACGTCGACCGTCTGGCCGCCGATGTCGGCCCGGTGCTTCTCGGGCACGCGCAGCGCCTCGATCAGGGCGGCTGGGGCGTCATCGATGTCTTCGGGGGTGCCGATGGCGATCTCGTAGGTGTTGCCGCTGGCATGCATGGAGCCGGGGCCCACCACGAAGGCAGCGCCGGACTTGAAGTCGATGCCGGGGTACTTCTCCAGCTTGATCAGCAGCGCCATGCCCTCTGGCACCTTGAAGAAGTAGTGCCGCGATCCGCCGCCGGACCCGGTGTTGACGATCAGCCCGGCTGCCGCGATTTCCGGGTAGTCTTCCAGCAGCTTTTCGAGGCTGAACAGGCCGCCGTTCCGCGCGTCGACGTCGATGACCAGAAACCCGCGCAGCAGGACGCCATAGCCCGTGGCAAACTGCCCCATGGCTTCCATGGTCTCCAGCTGCTCTTCCGACCAGTGGGGCGTGTGCTGCCAGTTCGAGACCCGGGGATGCTTGAAAAGGGACTTCTCAGGGCAGTGCGGGTTGCCGCACTGGCACTTTCCGTCAGGGCCACGACCGTACAGGCCGAACACACCGTGTCCGGCTTCCCAGAAATCTCTGTAATTCATGGCTGTGTCAGGCGTTCTGCGAGAACAGGTACTGAGACAGCTTCTCGATGGTCTCCGTGGTGGGCACGCCGCCCCGGTTCTTCGCGATATTCCGGACGGTGTTTTCGTGCAGGCCCGTCGTCTGCGCCACCTTCGCCAGATTGCGATCACTCAGCGCCTCGCGGATGCGAACGAGCTCCCCGTCGATTGCTTTCTGGAGCACAGCCTCGGCCTCGCGGATGGTGCCTGCGGTGTTTTGCGACATTATCGTTGTCCTCTTGGTCACGTTTGATGTGTTGACATTCTCACATCGCCCCCGTAACGTCAATGCTGTTGAGAAGAAGCAGAGGAGCGAAGATGAGTATTCTCGATACTGTCACCAAACCTACCGACAGGCCCATCGCCGTCACGATCATTGGCGATGCGGGCCTTGGCAAAACCAGCCTCGCGGCAACCTTCCCCAAACCGATTTTCATCCGTTCCGAAGACGGCCTGCAGGCGGTGCCTGCGGACGTCCGGCCTGATGCATTCCCGGTTTTGAAGAACGCGGATGACCTGTGGCCGCAGCTGATTGCGCTGGTCAAGGAGGATCACTCCTACCAGACCTGCGTGATCGACACCGTCACCACGCTGGACAGCCTGTTCACCGACTGGGTGCTCGATACCGACCCCAAGGGTGCAAAGAGCCTGAACCAAGCCCATGGCGGCTTTGGC
>JACCDV010212457.1_pt1 | contig 30348 bp, 27 predicted proteins | sample 7446131 | NCBI WGS metagenome assembly JACCDV01 (sample SAMN15323448, study PRJNA562643) | freshwater metagenome | isolation source: river surface water | place: USA:Blue River Watershed | collected 2017-08-17 | reverse complement strand
TTCTAGAACCCAACGCGTCAGTGTAGGCGCAGTGGATGGGGAGGATTTAGCGAATTATTTAGTCCAAAAAGCGGAAATTGACGCGGAAAAGGCGCACCAAATAGCCGTGAATTGCGAAGGAAATATTTCTGAAGCTTTGGAGAAATCAATCTCTGATAACCTCAGCACAACGACCTGGTTTGCCGAATGGATGCGCGCGATTTATGCCCGCAACTTATCCAAATTAGTGCAATTAGCGGACCAATTCGACGGTTTAGCTAAAGAAAATCAAAAAGGCATCTTAAGTTATAGTCTCCATATTTTCAGACAATGCCTGTACCAAATTTCGGATGCGAGTAGCTTAATTAAATCGCTGGAAAAGGAAAAGGCCTTTGTGGATAATTTCTCGAAGACCTTGAGCACTGAAAAGATTGCGGCCATGACAGAAAAAATATCCGAGGTTCACTACCATTTAGAACGTAATGCACGTGCTAAAATGGTACATCTTGATCTTTCACTCCACTTATTACGCGTTTTCCACGCGAAAAACTCTTAATATGAAGACGGTTCGCATCGGTACACGAAATTCAGCATTAGCCTTATGGCAAGCCCATCACGTGGGTGCTTTGCTTGCTTCTCAGGGTTTAGGCTATGAAATCGTTGCGATCACGACGAAGGGGGACCAAATTTTGGATCGCTCACTAGCTAAAATTGGATCAAAGGGAGTATTTACAGAAGAATTAGAAGCCATGCTTTGTGCGGGCGAAATCGATATTGCTCAGCATTCGGCGAAAGACCTACCCTCCCATTTGCCGGCAGAACTGGAATTAATCGCCTTCACGGAGCGCGAAGCGGCCCAAGATGTCGTTTTGAGCCTTGATGAAGCGAAGACTTTAGCCTCGAGCGAGCCATTGCGCATTGGAACGTCTTCAACTCGTAGACGCGCTTTTTTGAGTCATTTCTACCCACAACACACAGCGGTGGAGATGCGAGGCAATTTGCAGACGCGTTTAGAAAAATTGAAAAATGGGGATTGCGATGCGATGCTATTAGCTTTTGCTGGCGTCCATCGGATGGAAATGGAATCCTATATCACCCAACACCTTAGTATAGATCAATTTGTCCCGGCTGTCGGTCAAGGATCGGTAGCCATCCAATGCGCCGTTACGTTAGACACTGAGCTAAAAGAACGGGTACGAAAGGCTTGCAACCATGCTGTAACTGAAGCATCCTTGTTAGCTGAGCGCCATCTGCTAGCCCATTTAGAAGGCGGATGTAGTGTTCCGGTGTATGGTCATGCGACACAGCTGGATGGTCAATTGACTTTGCATGCTGGAGTACTTAGTTTAGACGGAGTCGAAAATATCGTTCATTCCGCGACGGGCTCAGACCCGGCCACTTTAGGAAAAGAAGTAGCCATGGAGCTCATTCACTTAGGTGCGCACCAATTATTACGTAAAATCAGACAAGAACTAGGTTCATGAAAAAACGCATATTAATTACAGGTTCTAATGGTTTATTAGGCCAAAAACTGGTCGAACTATTACGCAAACAAGTGAATATCGATTTAATCGCTACCGCCCGTGGAGCAAATCGTTTGCCCGTAACCGAAGGCTATACCTATGCGTCTTTAGACATTACCAATCCAGGCGAAGTTCACGCGATCTTCGATTTATATAAACCAGACGTGGTAATTCACACGGCAGCCATGACCAATGTGGATACGTGCGAGACTGATCGCGACGGATGTGATCTTTTAAATGTAGACGCGGTTGCTTATTTAATCGAGTCCTGTGAAAAGCACGGCACCTATTTATGTCATCTATCGACTGACTTCATTTTTGATGGAGCAGATGGGCCCTATACGGAAGAAGGTATCGCGAATCCAATCTCCTATTACGGCGAAAGCAAGTTAAAAGCGGAGCAGTTATTACTTGATTCAACTATTCGCTGGAGCATCGCTCGTACCGTTTTAGTCTACGGCATTGTTCCGGACATGAGCCGATCGAACATCGTGCTTTGGGTAAAAAAATCCTTGGAGGATGGCAAAACAATCCAAGTGGTGACCGATCAATTCCGGACACCTACGCTGGCGGAAGATTTAGCGATGGGCTGTTGGTTATTAGCTAAAGACGAAGTAGAGGGTATATTCAATATTTCCGGCTCTGATTTCTTAACGCCTTACGAGATGGCAGTTATGACGGCGGATTATTATGGATTAGATAAGTCCCTTTTACAAAAGGCGGACTCCTCGACTTTCCAGCAAACAGCGAAAAGACCAGCTCGCACGGGATTTGTACTCGATAAAGCAAAAAAAGTCCTGGGCTATACACCTAGAACTTTTCAAGAGGGTATCGCCATGATGGCGCAGCAAGTAGCTGATTTAGTCTAAAGCCTCTGGATCTTCCATCATTGCATCTGCCATAGGATTTACCACGGGCAATTCGATAACAACGGGAGTTTCTTTAGGCTTCGCAAAGTCTTTATTTTCATCTAATAAGGTGGTCCAAAGCAAGTCCTTCAATTCCTGAATTCCCTCCTGCATCACCGATGAAATCAATAAAACCGGAATGTCTTTAGGTAAACTCTCCCGCATCTCCACTTCCATTTCCGGAATCGAAAGGTCCATTTTAGAGACTACAATCACACGACGTTTCCCTAACAATTCTGGGTTGTATTTCTCTAATTCGCCCGTTAAAATTCGGTATTCTTCCCCCCAGTTTTCTGCGTCCGATGGAATTAAAAAACAAAGAATAGAGTTCCGTTCAATGTGGCGTAAGAACCTTAATCCCAAACCCTTACCTTCAGATGCCCCTTCGATAATACCCGGAATATCGGCTACCACAAATGACTTATCATCCCGGTATTCGACCACTCCTAATTGAGGCACTAAAGTCGTAAATGGATAATCCGCAATCTCTGGTTTTGCAGCGGAAAGAACGGATAAAAGAGTAGATTTGCCGGCATTCGGGAAACCCACTAAACCCACATCGGCTAATACTTTTAATTCCATCACAACCCAGACATCGAGGCCTGCTTCTCCCGGTTGTGCATGGCGAGGGGATTGATTCGTAGAGGATTTAAAGTTGTGATTACCTAAACCACCTCGCCCTCCTGGGAGAACTAAAATCTGTTGGCCTTCTTCGGTTACTTCTGCGATGAACTCATTCGTCTCCGCATTTTTCACGATCGTACCTAAGGGCACTTGAATGAATACATCCTCACCTTCGGCGCCAGAACGACGTCCACCTTCCCCACCATTGCCATTTTCTGCAATAATGTGTTTCTGGTATTTCAAGTGAATTAAGGTCCATAGTTGGGGATTTCCCACTAAGTACACATGACCTCCACGACCACCATCGCCGCCATCTGGACCGCCTTTAGGCACGTGTTTTTCCCTCCGAAAGTGGGATGAACCGCTACCTCCTCGGCCGGAGCGCAGATTGATTTTAACGTAGTCAATGAAGTTAGATGTCATTCGATTGTTTTAATTATCCTTCGATAATGGCTAATATTTGAGAGAAAATCTCCTCAATTTCGCCAATACCATTAATTCCTGAGAATTTATGTTGTGCGGCGTAGTAACCTGCTACTGGAGCTGTTTTCTCGCCATATTCTTGCACACGTTTACGTATTAATTCTTCGTTTTGGTCGTCTGGACGGCCTGAAGTTTTGCCACGCTCTAATAAGCGCTGCGTTAATTCTTCTTCGCTCACCTCTAACGCAATCATGTGATTAATCGCTAATTGATGACCTGCTAATAAGTTGTCCAAAGCTTGTGCTTGTGCCTCCGTTCTAGGAAAACCATCAAAAATAAAACCCGCTGCCTCCTTATTCTCATTCAATTTATTTTCGATCATTCCGATCACAACCGCATCCGGAACCAGGATTCCCTGATCCATTAGTTTCTTCGCTTCCAAGCCCAAAGTTGTACCTGCAGAAATTTCAGCACGTAATAAATCACCTGTAGACAAATGGATTAAACCATATTTCGCAATTAATTTTGCGGACTGAGTGCCTTTGCCTGCCCCTGGAGGCCCAAATAAAACAAGATTAAGCATAAAAATGTGAGTTAATATTTTCGAACCACAAAGGTAATCAAATCAGAGGCAAAAGCAGGGATTTTCTGCTATATTTGGCATAAAAAAGAGAAATGCTTTCAACTCAATTCGAAGAAATAATACAGAAAAGACGTTCTAATAGACGCTATGACCCCACGGTAAAAGTGGATGATGCAGTCATCGAACGCAGCTTACAACGCTCGATTCTATCCCCTAATAGTAGCAATATGCAGCTTTGGGAGTTCTATTGGATCAAAAGCGAAACAGAAAAGAAGGCCTTTCTTCCACTTTGTTTAGGACAATCGGCAGCAAAAGATACAGCTCATCTAGTCGTATTCGTGACACGCCAAGACCTTTGGAAAAAAAGAGCTGCTTGGAACCTGCAACAGGTTAAGGACTCTATTGAAGGGGAACCTACTAAAATGCAGAAAAGAGGATTGCAATACTATGGTAAGCTTATTCCTCTATTATACCGCAATGACATCTTTGGTATTTCAACTTTCATTCGCTGGAACATTTGTTTTTGGATGGGCTTAAAAAAACCGATGATGCGTTTTGGGGGCAAAGCGGATCAACGTGTGATGGTACATAAATCATGTGCGTTAGCTGCACAGACATTCATGCTTTCTATCGCGGCGGAAGGTTTTGAATCTTGCCCGATGGAAGGTTTTGATGCACAACGCGTAAAAAAACACTTGAAACTTCCGGCTGGAGCAGAAATCAATATGATTGTATCGGTGGGTAAAGGTACGACAGAGGGAGTGTGGGGACCACGTTTCAGAGTTCCTTACGAAGAGGTAGTACACGTACGCTAATTGCAGTCTACATCTACAATAATTTGAACGCCTTTGAAAGCGGGCTTCGTGCTAAGGGTATCCAACTCTTCGCGAAGCTGCTTTTTGAAGGTGGCTAGTGCTACACCTTTCTCCAGCTTAATCAGAATTTCCATCGCATATTGATTACGAATACGTTCGATTAAGGGCTTTTCTGGACCTAAGACACGTCCATTACCAAATTTGGCCTTTAACAATTGACCTAAATCCTTCGCCGCCGTCTCGACATTTCGCGCTTCGTAATGGCGCATTACTAATTTAATCAAGCGCGTAAACGGAGGATAATGGTAGCCTTCGCGTTCAATCATCTCATCTGTATACAACTGCTCGTAATTTCCTTCTTGGATGTAGGTAAATAAGCGATGCGTGGGTTGATTCGTTTGAATGTACACTTGGCCCTGCACTTCGCGTCGACCGGCACGACCAGCCACTTGAGTAATTAATTGAAATCCCCTTTCGTGTGCTCTGAAATCCGGAAAATTGATAATCTTATCGGCGTCAAAAATAGCTACTAACGATAGCCCTTCGAAATCAAGCCCTTTAGCTACCATTTGGGTACCTACTAAAACATCTACTTGGCCTTTCTGAATCTCCGTAATCAAACTCGTAAAGGCGGTCTTTGAACGCGTAGTATCTAAATCCATTCGAGCTACACGAGCCTCGGGAAGATGCAATTGCAGTTCTTCTTCCAGTTTCTCTGTTCCGTAACCCATCGTCTTTAGTTGAGCAGAACCACAGGCCCCACAACGATGTAACAAAGATTCATGGTGACCACAATAATGGCAACGTAACTCTTGTTCGCGCGCATGGTAGGTTAATGAAACGTCACACTGATGACAAGTCGCTATCCAATCGCAATCTTGGCATTGAAGGTAAGGAGAATAGCCGCGGCGGTTTTGGAACAATAAACTTTGCTTGCCTTGCTTCAAATTATCTGCTAACACCTTAATCAACTCCACCGAAAATCCGCCTTTCATTTGCTTCATCCGGTTCGCATATTTCGTATCGATTAAATGCATCGCCGGCAATTGTGCCGCTCCAAAACGTTCTTTCAATACCACTAGACCATATTTATCTTGTTTGGCCTGGTAATAGGTCTCCATGGATGGCGTCGCGGAACCGAGAAGAACTTTCGCCTTCTGCTGGTGTGCTAAAACAATGGCCACATCCCGCGCGTGGTAACGCGGAGCCGGATCTGCCTGCTTAAACGAGGTCTCATGTTCCTCATCAATAATTATCAATCCTAAATTCTTAAATGGCAAGAACACGGAGGAACGAACACCTACCACAAAAGTATATTTGCCTTCCACAATCGATTTCCATACTTCCACCCGTTCGTTATCTGAGAATTTGGAATGATATATCCCTACTTGCTCTCCAAAAATCCTTTTCAGACGCACCACAATCTGGGTGGTCAACGCAATTTCTGGCAGCAAATACAAGACCTGATCCCCATTTGCCAAGGCCTCCTGAATTAGCTTGATGTAAATCTCTGTCTTGCCCGAACCTGTAATTCCATGTAATAAGACGACATCCTTCTCTTGAAACTGGCTTAAAATAGATTGATAAGCCTTTTCCTGAGGGGCGTTTAAGGTAAATGTGGACGGAACAAAATTTTCATCCGTTTCATCGAAGCGCGAAACGACCACGTCATAAATCTCGAAAACCTGATTCTTCACCAAAGTCTGCAATGAACTCTCCGATAATCCAGCTTGACTAAAACTGTTTTTAGCTAGGCCTTTTTGATTGGTCTCAGGGCTTCGAAGAACCGGAATATACTGTAAGTAATGTAAGAGAATCGCCATCTGTTTAGGCTTCTCCTCTAGCGATTGAATCAAATCTGTCAGTATTAATTTATCCTCAAAAGACGACGCTAAACGCACTTTTCGCTGAACCTTCGGAGTATATCGATCTTTAAGCTCATCAAAAATAATCACCGCATCCTTACCCACTAAGGCCTTAATGAGGTGATAGGGGCTTTTAACTTCGGCGAATTTGGCCAAATCATCATAACTCATCGCTCCTTTATCTCGAATCTCCACATAGATGGCTAACTCTCGATCTGTCAATGTTTCTGGACTCGAAAACTCTGGATTCACCTGCACCTTCGATTGACTCGAAATCTTCAACCCGGCTGGCAAAGCGACTTGAAACACTTCGCCCGGATAACACATATAATAGTCCGCCACCCATTGAAAAAGGGCAATTTGAGAAGAGGTAACCAGCGGAGAATCATCTAATATCTCTAATAAATATTTCGCCTGGTATTCCTTAGGTGGCTGGTGATGAACCGTAACAATTACACCAGTCAAGACTTTCTTCGTCCCAAATGGTACCACAACACGCAATCCAGCTTGCACAAATTCCGCCCATTCCCGAGGCACCCGGTATGTAAAATACCGAGGGATGGGAAGTGGAAGCAAGGCATCCACAAAAACGGTTTTCTCCTCCCCTATTTCCATCTCAAAGTCTGAATCAAATGAATGGCATCTTGTTTTAGATACTGGATCACTGGGGCTAGCGAATCATTTTTCATCGCTGTATTTAAATAGACCGCTCCGCGCAAGAAATGCGTCGTGCTATCTGTCGCAAAAAATTGAAAAGGAGTGGCTAATTCGCCTTCTAATTCGATTACAGTAACTTTTCGGCCATCACGTGTCTTTAAAATCGCATCCTCTATTCGATTTGCTTTCATCTGGTGCTTGGAAGCTAATAGATAAGAATCCCGAATCATTTTGTCCAATTTTTTGCGACTACCTCCCACCGATTTGTAGGTCAGCTGTATAAAGGCATCCCATCGAGGATAATAGATATACATCCAATGGGGTTCTGCAAAAGCGAACGTATCCTTTTTCACGGTAGCGTATTTCGAGAATTCAAATGAAAATGGATGGCTATTTTCCAAAGTCTGGTATTGAGGCTTTGGAATATCCATCATCGGAAATCCTTTAGGACGTGGCAATGACGATTTTTCCTCCTCTGAGTCAGTCCCACAGGAAAACAAAATCAAAACAAAACCAAGCAGAAAAAGACGCATATTCGTTTATTTTAAACCGTAATACGCTAAGATAGGATTTTGTATGGATTCAAACACTTTTTCCCTTAAAACAGGTAAATCTTCCATCGTCAAACCCTTTGTTGCAAAAGGTGGATGAATCTCCACATGCAAGGTACCTGGCCGCATCAGCAGCGTGTCATCATACATAATTAGGTGATTATTATGAAAACTGATAGGGACAATGGGCACTTGTTGTTGAATGGCCATAATAAAGGCGCCATCTTTCAATGGATTCGCCATGTAAGGAAAATTCTTAGATATAATCCCCCCTTCAGGGAAAATAACGATACTTCGTCCGGATTGTAAAGCGCGAATCGAACGACTTAAAGAATTAGCTCGACTATTTTTATCACTTCGATCCACCAATATATTCAACCGTGCATAGAGATATCCAAAAAGGGGTATCTTCTTCATCGCATTTTTACCCACGAAAGAGAAATAATGGCGGATAATCACGACCACGACTGCAATATCGACATAAGAGAAGTGATTCGCACAGAAGACATAATTCTGCTTAGGATCTGGCTTGAAATGATGTGTAACTTTAATGCGAATACCGGCAAAAAGAAAAAAGAGTTGCCCCCAAAGCCCGACAAGCCGATGAGCAACTCTCTTCCAAGAACGCCTTTGCAAAAAGACAAAAATAACGGGATAAAGCAGTAAAAAAACCGACACGAATACTAAACCTGCCCAGAAAGTATAAAGCCCTTTTAAAATAGATGAAAGCAAAGAGTTTTTGGTTTTCATAATCTAAGCGAGCTCCCTAAATCCAAGATTTAGTCTACTATACCTAATTGAACAGTATTTGTCTTCTTATCTTTATTTGCAGGAACAGATAAAGTCGTCACAAAAATATCGCCTTTCGTTAACAAATTATCTTGCTTCAATTTATCCACCATAGCGGCTACTGTTTTTTCTGTATCGCCAGCGCCTGGATCATAGAAGAACACGCGTGCTCCCCACAATAATCCCATCGTAGACATCAATTCTTTATTAGAGGTAAAGACATACAAATCTGCCTTAGGACGATGAGCAGATAAACGGAAGGCCGTATAACCTGAATTAGTAATACATAAGATGGCTTTCGCTTTCGAATCCCTCGCTAAACGACAAGCTCCTGCAATTAAACGATCTTGAAATGGCACATTTTCTGAAGTTGATGCGCTTAAAGAGTGATTCTTAAAGTAAATCGCCGCCTCATTTCCTTGTATAATTTCAATCTCATTTTGCTGTTGCTCCACTACCTCGTGAATGTGAGCCATTGTCTCTACCGCTTTCACTGGGTAAGCGCCAGAAGCTGACTCCCCACTTAACATGGTAGCTGAAGCTCCCTGCAAAACTGCATTCGCAACATCAGATGTTTCAGCACGTGTAGGGACAGGATTTGTTATCATGGATTCTAACATTTGAGTAGCCACAATAACTGGCTTACCTGCTGCCGTACATTTCTCTACCATTACTTTTTGTAAGTAAGGTACAACTGCACCATCCATTTCCACGCCAAGATCACCACGCGCCACCATGATTGCATCTGTAGCGGCAATAATCTCATCTAAATTATCAATGGCTTCTGGCTTTTCAATTTTCGCAATAACGCGCGTATTCTTTCCGTAAGCCTTTATTTTTTCTTTTATATCCCAAATATCACTTGCCTTGCGCACAAACGAAAGAGCAACCCAATCAACACCATGATCAAGTCCAAAGTATAAATCAGCTTCATCCTTAGGAGTTAAGCAAGGTAAAGACACCTTAGTTCCTGGCAGGTTAATACCTTTTTTCGATTTTAAAATACCCCCGTAAATTACTTCCGTCACAACTTCCTTCTTCACTTTATCTACTGAAAGCACTTTCACTTCTAAGTTGCCATCATCCATTAGGATGCGCTCACCTGGATTTACGTCTAAATACATCGATGTGTAGGTAGTACCAACTTTCTCGGATGTACCTAAAAGATTTTCATCCATAGCAAAAATTAATTGCTTGCCTGCTTCTAAAGGCACCCCATTATTCTCAACTAACTGCGTACGAATTTTAGGACCCTGTAAATCTTGAAGAACCGTTAAATTTAAACCCAACTCGTCAGAGATAGAACGAATCGTTTGTAAACGCGCTAGATGATCCTCATGTGTTCCATGAGAAAAATTTAGACGAAAAACATTTACGCCTGCTTTAGCTAATTGAATTAATGATTCTCTTGATTCTGATGTGGGACCTACTGTGGCTACAATTTTTGTCTTGCGTTGATACGACATAATATGGATTAGATTCTTTTGACTCTGCAAGTTACAGCTAATACACAAAAAAAACCACCAAAAGGTGGTTTAAATTGTATTAAAATGAGATTTTAGACTTAATTCTCCCACATCTCAGATTCTTTATCTTGTAGCTGTTGCTCGAGTTTTTGCGATTTCTTCAAAGCTTCTTTTCCATCCCCAAATTGGTCGAAAATATCTTTGTTCGCCGCATTTCCTTTTTTTATAATACGTGCACTAAAGAAACGTAAATCAAAAGCATCTGCCATGTTACGGTGTTGCATTTCATTTGTAGAATTAAACCAAATACAGTTAGGATTATCCTTAAAGTACTTGTAAACATCTTTGAATCTAAACGAAGCCACTACTTCCTCCAAACCTGCATCTGATGCAGACGCTGGAATCTTTAAAGTAAGTGCCTGAATATCAAAATATAATCTTGAACGTTTTCGATCAATAATCGCATCTTCCTTAATTTCAATAATAGACAACTGCTTAGGAATGTAATAATCTACACCCGCCACTATAGGTCCCTTGTCAAAATCATCGACTACTGGTTTTTCTGCCTTCGATGTATCCTTTTTCTTCGTTCCCCAGCCATCATCTTCACCACCACTGGATGCAGCTGATGATGCCGTCATACCATCACCACCAAAACCAGCCGCTATTTCTTCCGCTGATAAACCTCCATTTTCTAACTTTCCTTTGATTTTTAAACGATCGACAAATTGTGCTACAGTTAACTTCGTTTTTAAAGAATCATCTACATAAGCAGTCAAATTACCTGATTTTACTCCATCAATTAAAAACTTAGAAATTTGATTGTTCTCTGCAAAAAATGGTTGATTGATTTTTTCATTCAAATCCATTCGACGCCAAATTTGCGCACGGTATTGTATATCCGCCTCATGGATCGGATGTGCTGAATTAGGATTAGGATTAAGAGGCGTTTCTTGTGCTAAACTGCTAAAACACACCAAATAAAATCCAGCTAACAAAACATGCTTTAATTTCATATCAATACGATTAATTCAGTGGAATAACTTTAACAAATGAGAAAGGTATTGTCTCAATAGTTCCTTTGAAATTCTTACGTTGTACTCCTTTCACCTCAATACGGTAACGATCTCCAGATTGCGCTTGACCCGCTAAAGAAGAAATAGATCCGCCACCCGGTAAGGTAACAGACGCCACGCGTTTCGTTCCACGCGCAAGTGCTACTTCTATTTCAGAGACACGGTAATTTGCATCTTCCGGATTAGTGGTAGCAAAAGACTCATCGGCAATTGCTTTTGCGTTAATAAAACGTAAACTAGCCGCATTTTCTCCACTCTTATCATTTAATTCAGAACCACTGCTTCCCACAATTCTAATCTCCGGTCTTGGGACACGACGAACTCTAAAGGTCTCTTTACCTAATAAAGTCCCTCCGTTGTTCACATTAAGTGTTACCGACGAGGCTGTCGGAACAATCGTCACCTTACCTTTATTCGCACCGGCTATTGCCTCTCCACCTTCTGCAGTGAAGCTTGGATTCCAAAGCGCACCTAAACCTGCACTTGCCACGCTTAGGCGATTCGCACATCCTAAGTATAAGGCAGGTAAAGTTCCTGACTCAATATTATAAGTAGGCTTTAATACAAAATATTCTTTCGTAATCGATTCTGTTTTAGGACCTGTAGGGCTCATGTACGAAACAGACGCCACATAGGTTTTTTTCGCCAGACCATTTGCATCGTATCCGCCACCTGAGGTTTTGAATTTGATTTGACCACGTCCATCTACCACTTGGACAGACGATCCATTTAAACTCATACGAGGCGTAAATCCACTTGAAGTAGCAGCAATGAATACCTCTGCTTGGTATTCCATGCCCGCAACTACGGTATTTGCATTAGCTGAAACCTGAGCAAAAACTTTATCAAACTTGATTTCTTTTGCTCCTACCTTGGCTGCTAATTGATTCAACACCTCCGATTCGTAGCGACGAATCTCAGATTGCTTTTGAGATAAAGTTGCTAATGCTGCTGCCACAGGCGTATTTTGAAAATTAAATTCAGCAAAATCTTTATTCGCTTGATTCGGATCTTTCTGAGCGGATGGAATATCTTTAGCATCTAAAGCTAACGATGGGAATTTTGTGCCTGGATCAGCCGATAAGGATAAATCCTTAATGTACTTATCAAACATGGGAATCAATTTATAGGCCTGACCTTGTTTTGCGCCACCTACCATTAATTCATAAATCTTTTCCTCTTCTTTCGGGTTTTTAATATTACCAGTTTCAGGATCAATACCTCCACCTGCCTCTAATACTTGCCCTTTCACGTTTTCGATATGACCTACAAGTGCGTCAGTAATTCGACGTACCTCGTTCGCTTTTCTCAATACATCTGCATAGGCGGCCGGATTAGGAAGGTCTTTAATTCGCTCCTCAATACCTTGCACCATACCTTTACTTTTGCTCAAGGATGATTGATTAGCCACTTCTAAACTGCTATTCAAAAGGGCAAATTTTTGTAATAAGGCATCACTAACCTGCAAAGCGAGCAAGGCCGTTAATACCAAATACATCATCCCGATCATTTTCTGCCGGGGGGTTTCTTTTAAACTTGCCATAATTAGCCTTTCATAGCTGTTAACATACTACCATATACTTGATTCAATGACTGAATATTTGCGTTTAACTTCGCTAATTCTGCCTTGAATAACTCTGCATCTTTTTGAGTTGCTGCAATGTGTTCTACACTCGCATTCACGTTACCATAGAATCCGTTGATGGCTTTCATGTGCTTGCTTGCCTCTTGGATTTCTGCTTCGTAAACCGCGTTTAATTTCTCCAAAGATTCTCCAGCTTTCGCATAGTTTTGCGTGTATTTTGCCGCTTCTGTTGAAGAAGCAGAGATCGTTGCTAACGATTGAGACGCCTCAGATACAGATTTATTCAATCCACCTAAAGACTCTGCTGAAGAGTTTAATGATTTAACAAAATCTTGTGTAGCTCCAGTCGCCTTCGCTATTTCAGATAAGCTATTCGCTGTATCGGTTAATGATTTTAAGCTCTTAGTTAAATGAGCGACAGCATCCGCATCTAAACCAGGAACATCACCCGTATGACGCGCCGCCGCAGGACGAGGTGCATCTCCCACTAATTCAGGATACACTTTTTCCCAGTCATAACTTTTCTCCTCTTTAGCCTTCAGATAAAGTATACCAAATAAAATAAAGATAGCGGCCTCGGTAAACATTCCCACCATCAACATCTGGTTAGCACCTTCCCAGTGCAAAATTTTAAATAAGGCACCTACAATTACAATAGCTGCACCAAAACTGGCAATTACATTAATCGACTTTTCCATTTTATTAATTCTTAATAATAGATTTTAACTTATTTTATCTAGATGTAGGGCGTCCTAAATAACGCATCACACATCTAAACCCAACAAATGACCTTTTGTTTTTCTCAAATTCATACGTACGCGTTCCGGTCTCTAAATAGTAACCGATATCTTTCCAAGATCCACCACGAACCACTTTACGAGGATTATCCTTATCCCGATTAATCGAGTTTAAATCCCAAGTAACTGCTGAAGCATTTTCTTCAAAAGCATCTTCACACCATTCCGCTACATTTCCTGCCATATTATATAAACCATAATCGTTCGGACTGTAAGCGTTCGCAGGAGCAGTATACTCATAACCATCCGCATCATAATTACCGCGGTGTGGTTTGAAATTCGCTAACAAGCAACCCTTTGCATTCGATAAATAAGGATTACCCCAAGGGTATTTCGCTGAAGCACGTCCACCACGAGCCGCCCATTCCCACTCAGATTCAGTAGGAAGTGTAAAACTAGGAAGCTTAGCCAAACCTTGGGTTTTACGGTAGCTATTCATCAATTTAGATCGCCATTCGCAAAAATACTTAGCAGCAGACCAATTAACACCTACCACTGGATACATATCAAATGCAGGACTTGAGAAATAGTTTTCCGTCATAGGATCACCATAAGTAAAATCTCTTTTTTCATATCCAGGCATCTTCAAATCCTCTGACCACCGAGTTGTATCAGGATAATAATCAGACATAATTTTAGTCTCACCTAAGACAGATAATGAATCCCTTAAAATAGATTCCACAAACTGACGGTATTCATAATTAGTAATTTCCGTATCATCCATAAAAAAGGCGGATACCGTTACACGACGTGGAAAATTAATGGCTGAACGAGACGGATCTTCATCCCCTTGGCCCATCAAATAACTGCCTGATGGGACTAATACCATCCCAAATGGAGTGGGTTGTGACCATCCTTTGCGATTGACTGCAACGATTTCACCGTTGAATATACCCGGATCTTCGGTCGCCGGCTTGAAAAACAAACCTTTTAAGCCTTTTGATTTAGTTGAATTAGCCGATTTACTCGAGCTTAATGTTTTACCTCCTGTAGTACTTTTAGACCCGCAACTTTGAATCGCCACGGCAATAACAAGCAAAGAAAATAACCAGACTAACTTTTTATTCAGATTATGAAAATTCATACACCTATTTAAATTTCTGTTTGTTCTAAACGTTAGGGCAAAAACTATATTGCCTCTGATCAAAAATAAACTCGTCACAGAATTTACAAATTCCTCAAATTTAAAGGATTATTCTAACAAAAGAATAGCTTTCAACATAATTTTCCGAGCTATCGCTATAAAATTCTAAACCTCGGAGTTCGGATGGGAGCTAACTTTTGTTTAACCTTTCTTTCTGGAATTCGAAATCTTAAAAACACCTCATGTGACAAAGGCTTCTTATTCAATGCATTAGACGTTGTGATATCGAGTGCATAACCTATATCGAGTTTATTTTGGAGGATTGAAACACCTACTAAACCCATGGCTGCATCCTGATTTCGATAGGCAGCCCCTAAATAAATTAGTTTATTATAATAAACACGCGCACCACCTTCGGGCACTATTTGACCACTATAATAGCGAACTAATGCATAAGGCAATAAATCAAAATAATCGCTCAAGGGTATTTCAGCACTTCCATGTACGGCAAAGACTCTATCTAGTGGCATAGACGCTGTACCGCCATCAAAATCAAATGCAGGAGCATTTAAATGATCTGCTGTTAAGCCTAGTTGCCATGTATCGGTAGAATAAACAACACCAAGCCCTAAATCTGGCTGTGTTTGATTAACCGGGGAACCTGAAATTAAATTCGCTACCGGATCATTGGGGTCCCGAACTCGAAAGGTTCTTCCATCAAACGATTTAGTATGTAGTCCTGCAGATAGACCAAAAGACCACATGCCATTCGCTCTAGGTAAATGATAGGCTCCTTGTAATTGAAACAATTGTTGTGCCACACCAGACGGAGTTTTATCGGTGTAAAATTGTATTCCGAGCCCTGCCTGTTTTGCAATACTAAAGGAACCAGTTAACCAGGATGTACCTAAGGTACCAGAACCATCCGTGGAGGTGGCATATCCCGACCATTGATCTCTGACTTGTAGTGCAATGTAATTATTTGATTTCCAACCAGAATAGGCCGGATTAACAAGATTAGAATTAGCTGAAAAAATACTGAATTGTGGACTCTGTTGCGCAAAGGAATTTGCGTTCACCAATAGCATAAAAATCCCTAAGAAGAGCGTAAAGCACAGCTTAAATAGTCGACTCTGATTAAATGCCATTTGTTGGATGAAAATTGCTTGGCTAAAAATAATAAAAAAGCCTCAACGAATGAGGCTTTTTTATTATTTATTTACTTGCTTGATGTAATGCTCGAGGGCTCCCGTCATGGAAGGGGCGTTAGGCATAGGCGCCTGAATGTCCACAATCAAGCCAGCATCGACAACTGCTTGTGCCGTTGTAGGGCCAAATGCGGCTAATCGCGTATTATTCTGCTTGAAATCAGGGAAATTATGGAATAAAGACGTGATTCCAGATGGGCTAAAGAAAGCAATGACATCGTAGAATACATTCTCTAAATCGGACAAATCAGCGGAAACCGTTTCATACATGACAGCTTCAGTGATTTGGAAGTCGTTAGTGCCCATGTAATCTGGAAGATCTTTTTGGCGCTTATTCGAACAAGGGAAGAGGAATTTTTCACCCTTGTGCTTCTTAATAATTTCTAATAAATCTAAGGCTGTTTTCGTCCCCGTAAATACCTTGCGCTTGCGAATTACAATGTATTTTTGCAAATAATTGGCTGTTTGTTCCGTGATACAAAAATACTTCATATCCGTAGGAACCTCCTGTTTTGCTTCCTTGCACATACGAAAGAAATGATCAATCGCGTGACGGCTCGTAAAGATGATGGCCGTATGCTGAAGAATTTCAATTTTTTGTTTTCTAAAGTCCTTGTAGGCAATTCCTTGCACTTCAATGAAAGGTCTAAAATCCACTTTTACATTGTACTTCTTCTCAATCTCGAAATAAGGGGATTTAGCATCTGCTGGCGCAGATTGTGTAACAAGAATACTCTTTACTTTCTTTAAACGACTCGTTTCTTCCGTTGCAGTTTTACTCATAATCAACTATTTTGGACTAGAAAATCACTAGTCTTAAATTTCAGAGTGCAAATATACGACAATTTTTCTCAGATAATTATACCCCTCTAGATGTAGGTAGGAAAAATTAATTCCCTGATACCAAACAAGATAATCTGTCCTTCGATTATCAATAGGTAGATAAATAGGAACAAGCGGGGATATGAAAAACTCCTTTGGAAAGATTGAAAGAAATAGATAAAACGGAAGACAAAATAAAAGTCCACTAGGTATAAAAAATACGTGAAATCAATCGTGGTAGCCGGACCCACGTATACTGCATAGAAACAGAGAACAGCAAATAAGACCGTAAAAAACTGCAAATTAGTTTGCATGGATTTAAAGTAGTGTACATTCGCCAAGCCCTTTAATTTAAAGAGATCCGTAAATAAATAGTACACGAAAAAGCGAGAAATGAAGAGCGCGAAGGATAAAGCTAGTTTGGAAAAAATATAGCCAATACTTGGTAAAATTGTCACAAAATTATCCGCGTTACTAAAGAACTCTTCTTTTTGCGCGGTCTTGAACCCAATCAAATAGGCTAAACAAGACGTAATCAAACTCAACGTAAATAAAGCCAACAAATTAGGCAAGGCAAATGGGCGTCTCATCCAGACTTCATCCTTTACTTCCCAACGAATCCAATCAGAAAAGCGATAAAAGGAGGAGAATACGCGTGGGTAGGCAGCAAATAAGATGGCCAAACAGGTCATTACACTTAGTAAACTCAGTAAAAAGAAATTAGAGTGGGATGATCCATACCTCGTCTCAAGGGAGAAAAAATCAGCTTTTGCGACTGTAACTACCTTTTCGTCGCGTTCTAAAGAAAAGTCCTTAGGCAGGCCCTCTAGATTTTCCGAATAAACAGTTAAAATGTCTTTGCTCTTAAATCTATCTAACGGGAATCGATAGGTCTCTCCCTTTTTTAGCGCCATAAATAAGGTGCCTTGAAGAAAGAGGTGGTAATTTTCTGTAGGAGAAATGGCCAAATAAGCTTTGGGGAAATCCTCTGGATGCAACTCCAAGGACTTCGAATGGTAGTTATAGTGCTTAGAAGAGACGTAAGGCAAGAAACTTTTCCAAGCCTCTTGGTATACTAACCAATCACGCTCAAAGGAATAGACTTTCTTCCAGGCAGCCTGGCTAGTACCCGATAAGAATAGTAAAGCCCATAAAAAAAATCTGCTCATCGTTTTCCGAGATGGAAGCATATGAGCAGATTTAGATAGGAAAGGAATCATTCCTTGAAATTAATTCAAATTATTTAGCTGATAAGGCTTTGATCATCGTCTCGCCAATGTCAGCTGGAGAATATACTACGTGGATTCCACACTCTTGCATGATTTTCATCTTCGCTTCTGCTGTATCGTCAGCACCACCGATAATCGCACCTGCGTGACCCATACGACGTCCTTTCGGTGCAGTTTGGCCTGCGATAAATCCGACAACTGGCTTACGGTTTCCATCTGCTTTAATCCAACGAGCCGCTTCCGCTTCCATACCGCCACCGATTTCACCTATCATCACGATACCTTCTGTTTCTGGGTCGTTCATTAATAATTCAACTGCTTCTTTTGTCGTTGTGCCGATGATCGGATCACCACCGATACCAATGGCTGTTGTTTGACCTAATCCTGCTTTTGTTAATTGATCTACCGCTTCATATGTTAACGTTCCTGATTTAGAAACGATACCTACACGACCTTTTTGGAAGATAAAGCCTGGCATGATACCTACTTTACATTCGTCAGCGGTCATAACGCCTGGGCAGTTTGGACCAATTAAACGTGTATCGTAGTTCGAGATATATTCCTTCGCCACAATCATATCTTTCGTAGGAATGCCCTCCGTGATACAAATAATGACTTTAATTCCTGCATCCGCAGCTTCCATAATTGCATCCGCCGCAAATGCGGGTGGAACGAAAATGATTGATGTATCAGCTCCCGTAGAAGCTACTGCATCTGCTACTGTATTAAAAATAGGGCGATCAAGGTGCTTAGCACCGCCTTTACCTGGGGTAACTCCCCCTACCACTTGGGTTCCGTACGCGATCATTTGCTCCGCGTGAAAAGTTCCCTCTGTACCTGTGAAACCTTGAACAATAATTTTTGAATTCTTATTTACTAAAACACTCATTTCGTAGGGGTTATAATAACGTAGGCGAAAAATTTTTCCAAAGGTACAAAATATTGATAAAAATTATCAAAAAGCTGATTGATGAACGAAATAAAAATGGGAACAATTTTTTTTGCGTAAATTCGAACTTTGATGCCTTTCCTATGTTGAAGCACCTTCACATCCAAAACTACTCGTTGATCGAACAGCTCGACCTGCATTTGACAGGTGGACTGACCGTGATTACGGGGGAAACGGGTGCTGGAAAATCCATCTTATTAGGAGCTATTTCTCTATTATTAGGCCAAAGAGCGGACAGTAAAAGCCTCTTCGATGCGTCAAAAAAATGCATCATCGAAGGTCAATTCTCACTCGTGAATTTCCCGCATTTACAAACCGTTTTCGAGGAAGACGAAATTGACTTCGAAGAACCTTGTCTCATACGTAGAGAAATCAACCCGCAAGGAAAATCACGCAGCTTCGTGAATGACACACCCGTCACGCTCGAAACGCTGAAACGGATTGGAAACGAATTAGTCGATATTCACTCCCAGCAAGATACCTGGTGGATGTCCCATCCTGATTTTACGTTAGACATGGTGGACGCCTACGCGCAGAATGAAACGTTGAAAAAAGACTATATCTCTGCATTTTCTGCCTGGTCATCCAGCGTTTCCGCACTGCGCTCCTTAGAACAAGAATCTACCAAAGGAACGCAAGAACTAGATTTCATCCAATTTCAATTCGACGAACTAAGCAAAGCTCAGTTAAAAGAGGGAGAATACGAGAACTTAGATATAGCGGTCCAAAAACTGCAGAATGCAGAACAAATACAGGAAAAGCTAGCCATTTTAGCACAAGCTCTTAGCTTGTCAGAGGTTTCCGCCCTCCAGCAAAGCCGCATTGCGCTACAACAAGCGACGGCTCTAAGTAAATGGGGGGATAATTATGAAGACTGGAAAACACGGATTGAATCGATTTGGATTGAATTGAAAGATCTAGGAGCAGAAGTCGAAGGAGAGGCTGAAGATTTTGTGTATGATCCGTTAGAATTAGAACAAAAACAAAAGCGATTAGACTTACTCAATCGCTTATTACAAAAATACCAAGCATCCAACGTCACTGAATTAATTGAATTAGTCGATTCGCTTGATTTGAGACTCTCTCAATATTCCTCCATGGATACGCTGTTAGTTGAAGCGCGGGAGCGAGTAGCTGCTGACTTCAAACTAGTAGGTAATGCGGCGGCGGCTTTATCTAAATCTCGCTCATCCGTTTTAGACTCGATATCCACTGCTCTTGTTGTCTCATTACAGTCCTTAGGTATTCCGAATGCGAATTTGGCTTGGGAGATGACGGCCAAAGAGGTAGCAGCGAACGGCGCAGACAAAATCCAACTACTTTTCTCTGCAAACAAAGGCTTAGCCCCTAAACCGTTCAAACAAATCGCCTCAGGAGGTGAAATGAGCCGTTTGATGCTCTCAATAAAGCACTTATTAGCAAAGAAAAGAGCATTACCATCCCTTATTTTGGATGAAATCGATACCGGAGTTTCTGGTGAAATCGCCATCAAGATGGGTCAAATGCTCAGCCAAATGGGGCAAGGACATCAAATTATTGCCATCACCCACCTCCCTCAAATCGCAGCAGCAGGATCTAAGCACTGGTTTGTCTACAAAGATCATGCGGGATCGAAAACTGTTTCGAACCTTCGGGAGTTAATAGAGGAAGAACGCGTTGAAGAAATCGCTAAAATGATCGGTGGCCAGCAAGGCTACAAAGATCTGTTAGCTAATGTTCGAAATTTAATCCAATCAAACGAATGAAAAAATTAGTAGCCATATGCCTTTTACTAGTAGGGTGCACCCAGGCAGAGGAAAAAATGAGTGAAGAATTACAAGCAAAAGTGCTCGAGTTGCATGATGTGTTAATGCCACAAACAGAACAAATCATTTCTTTAAAGTCGAAATTAGATAGCCTTTCGACCGGTGCAGATTCAACACACGTTCGTAAACTGATAAGTTCTTTAGATAAAGCAGACAAATCCATGATGGATTGGATGCACCAATTCTCCATCGATAGTTTGGAAAAAATGGACGTAAGCTCTAAAGTAATTTACCTCAAGAACCAATACACACAATTAACTGATCTTCAAAAACTGACAGATTCTACCTTAAATGCTGCACAAAAGTACCGTCCTTAGTTTATTGTTTTCTGTGATCATCTTCTCTTGTTCCCAAGAGAAAAAATTACCTTTCCTAGGTCCCAAAACGGTGAACGCGAAAGGGGATACAGCATATCACCAAATTCCTGCGTTTCAGTTTTTAAATCAAGATTCCGTTATCGTTTCAGAGAAAGACGTAGAGGGCAAAGTATATGTAGCAGATTTTTTCTTTACTACCTGCCCCACTATTTGCCCTAAAATGAAAACGCAAATGCTGCGCATTTATGAACGGTACAAAGAACGCGATGAGGTCCGAATCCTTTCACACAGCATTGACCCCGATTTTGACAACACTTCTGTTCTAAAAGATTATGCCGATCGCTTACAAGTAAAGGCTCCAAAATGGAATTTATTAACAGGCGATAAGGCTGCCATTTATAAATTAGGCCAAAAAAGCTATTTGGTTTCTGCCCAGGAAGATCCGAATGAGGCAGGTGGATTCGTTCATAGCGGGGCGTTTATTTTAGTAGATAAAAATAGGCATGTCCGAGGTATCTATGATGGCACCGTGGAAGCGGAGGTTAATCATTTGCTGGAGGATATGGAGTTGCTTTTAAAGGAATAAAAATGCCGTTGGCATTTTTATTCCTTTAAAAGCAACTAGAGCATAGAGCATAGAGCATAGATTATAGAGTAGAGAGTAGAGAGTAGAGATTATAGAGTAGAGAGAGCTTTCCTATCTTTTATCTCTACTCTATTATCTCTTATCTGTTATCTATACTCTCCTCTCTCTAATCTTAGAAAAAAAAACACATGAAATACATACTTCTTTTATTAGCCCCGTTGTTTTTCTCTTGCCAAAGTAAGGAAGAAATCACCCAGCAGCAATATTCCGTGGAGGGCATGGCCTTGTATCAAACACATTGCGAAAATTGCCATCAGGCAGATGGATCAGGATTGCGCAATTTGTATCCGTCCATTAAAAATGTTAATCTCAGTCCAGAGACTCTGGCTTGTTTAATCAAAAATGGGAAGAAAGGGAATGGCTTCATGCCAGCTAATGCAAAGTTACAGCCATTAGATATAGCTGAGATAGTAACGTATATGCGAGATAAATGGGGAGGTAAGAAACAAATTTTCCCAGTGGACAGTGTGAGACTTGCTTTACAAAAATGCCCCTAATTCGTAGGCATTCCTTCGACAGCAACGACCGAATTACGGACTTGCCGTAAAGAATAAGAGGAGAAATCTTGGGCTGCATCTAGCCCTACCCCATTGACTAGTTCTGTACGCGTTCTTAATTGCACCGCCTTATCAGTGAAAATACGCTTCTCTGCGGGTAACCAATTAAATTCATCCGTCTTCAGCGTTTCTTCTTTTTCAATATTGTGAATGACGACGTGACCAATGATTTTGTATATATTTTTTTGACGGTAATAATGGGCTGAATCACCCCGCACCTCGGAGGTAATTTTTCCTTTTTTATCAAAAAACCAAAGTTTTATTTCTTTAGGATAAATTCGATCCTCTGACGCCAAAGTCAATTGCACTCCCGTTACCATTCGAACTACTTTTCGTGCGGAATCGGTATACATCATATCAATACCATACAATTCAGATTTAGGACCAGCATAGGATGCCTTTGAATCGTCTTTTTTTTCACTACAAGCAAATAGGGTGATTAAAATCAAGAGCAAAATGAGAAAGCTCGAGTTGCGCATGGGAGAAAATTAGTTGATTTTCTGCTTTTGAAACCAAAGATCGCTGAAGGTCAGCCCCAAAGTCAATTTGTGGTATTGCTCTTCCATACCATTTTCAGAGATCAGACCTCTGCGACCTACTTGGTAGGCTAGATTTAAGAAGGATAAATTACGAAGCGGCAATGCCACCCCAAAACTCAAGTGCTTATCCACCGCATAATTTCCATTTCCCAAGAAATCATAAGGCGTTTTCTCATATGAAAAACCCATTCTGTAGGTAGTGCGCTTGATAAAACTAGATATTGACTCGATATCAGGCGTATATTCTCCTCCAATCGAAACTTTATGCGCGACAGGCAAGGAAGAAGAACGACCTAAATTATTGCTTACTTTAGTCCAATCTGTATAAGTATAATCAACTCCTACCATCCATTTTGCAGCCTTTTCAATACTTAAACCGAATCGCTTTGCCACCGGAATTTGCTGCACAAATGCTTTCGACTTTTCTAAGGTATCTGAATTAATAACCGTTAAACCTGAAAGATCCATTGTTGCAAATCGCTTTATCTGTTCCGCACTCAATGTTGAATTTAAGTCAAGAGTGGCGCCTACATTCAAAAATAGATCAGTTTTTAATTTTGCCCTGTAGGCAAAACCAGCCTTGAATTGAAAATCAGAATAAGACGTCAAGTCTTCTAACTGAACCTTGTAATATTGTCCATCTGACATGTTTTGGGTAGAAACATTTCTATTCACCTGCCCAAACAAATAGTCCATCTGTAATCCTACATAAAACTCTTTAAATACACGGACCCCATTAGAGACAGATACCTTGCTTACGCCACCGCTACCCTTGTAGCTATAGATTAAGCTATCCACCCCTAATAAATTGAGTCGACGGTAGGATCTAGTTTCATACTCTACGGCTGAATGCGGACGAATTCCAATGGAAGTTGTCCACCGACTCGTCACCGGTAAAGTCAAATTCAAGGATTGGTAATTACCACCAAATACGCTTTGCTTTTGGCGGGTATCCTGTAAGGTTTTGTATTCCGTATTGATTCCAACTTCCAGATTAGTCCAGCGATTGCGAGCCAATAGAGCCGGGTTAACTACGTTAGTGTAGATACCGTTTGAATTAGATACCCCAATGCCTCCCATCATCATTTGAGTAGCGTTTTCACTTCCTTGAATCTCCCCCATCCCTAAATAAGAATATGGAGAATTCAAGATCGTTTGCGCTCTAACTACGAGAGTCAACAACAAGAACAAAACGATTGAAAGGGAACGAAACGTTTTCAGAAGGGCTGTAGGCTTATTCAAAGAATTTAAATTAATGAATTTAAAATACTCCCAAAGGGGAATACTAGTCTGTAAAGGTCGTAATTTTATTTCACATTCGACTAAGTTATTAGCTATATTTGAATTCAAAAATACACACAAAATGATTGAAGATTTAAAAAACGGAATCTATTTAGATAATTCAGCATGGGATTTGATTCTATTTGGGGTTATAATTTTAATTGGATTTATTTTAAGACGTTTCTTCTCTAACTCATTTTCTAAAATTGTTTTTCGCTTCATTCCTGATGAATTAATTTCGATTCAAGATTGTGTTCAACTCATTCGCAAACCATTCGAATTGCTGATTTTTTGGATATTCTTATTTTTTGCCGTCCAAAATCTACACGTCCCATCTGCCTGGAATATTCAGCCAATAGAAAAATTCGGTCTACTTTACCTTATCGAAAAAGCCTTCGAAGCCGCCTTGATTATTACGTTAACTTGGCTAATTGTCCGTTTAATGAAGGTGGTCATTCTAGTGGCTCAAGAAAAATGGAATGGTGCTGACCAAAAATCGAAACAACAATTCATCCCTTTCCTGAACGACCTATCCATGGTCTTTATTATTACGGCTGCTGGATTTGTTTTTTTAGGGCGAATCTTTGAAGTAGATGTTGTAGCGCTCATTACTGGACTTGGAATTGGAGGTTTAGCCCTTGCCTTAGCAGCCCGCGAAACGCTAGAGAATTTGTTCGCGTCCTTTACTATTTTCTTAGACCTGCCTTTCGTAGTAGGTGATAATATCCAAATAGGAACCATCAGTGGAGATATCGAAAAAATTGGTTTCAGAAGTACACGTATCCGAGGTGCAGACGGCAATCTCATCCTAGTTCCTAATCGTTTGCTGACCTCACAATCACTTGAAAACATGAGTGAGCGAGATTACAGACGAGCGAAATACACCCTACAATGTGAATTAAATACTAAGCCAGCACAAATTGAAGCAGCTATAGCTGCTATTGAGTCTTTCATTCAAGAAGAACCTTTGTGCAAGAAAAAGGCCCCTAAAGTGATTTTTGAAGGCTTTGGCGCCTATTCCATCGACATATCTGTTACCTATTTCGTACAAACAAAGGACTTTGCTAAATTCCAAGCTACGAAACAGGCAATTAACTTGGGCATTTTGAAGGTGCTGGAGAAGGAGAAGATTGTGATGGCAAGGTCGTAGTTCGCGGCCTGCGGCTGCAAGCTAAGAAAGTAGAGTAGAGAGTAGAGAGTAGAGAGTAGAGAGTAGAGAGTAGAGAGTAGAGAGTAGAGAGTAGAGAGTAGAGAGCAGAGAGTAGAGAGTAGAGAGTAGAGAGTAGAGAGCAAAGATTTATACTGCAGACTGACCACCGGCTACTGGATACTGAATAAAGAATAGAGCATAAAGCATAAAGTTGGAATCCCCTGCGGGGATGAATTCAGGAAATGTTCACCTTCGGACTAACTTCCTTTGGACTCATTCCCTTCGGACTAACTTCCTTCGGACTAACTACCTTCGGACTAACTACCTTCGGACTAACTACCTTCGGACTCATTCACATTGCATACGGTAATTAAAAAAGGGAACCTCGGTTCCCTTTTTTAATGCAATCTTTATGCTTTATTCTTTATACTTTAATTTTCAACCAACGAGTTCCCGGAGATCTTCATCATGAATCATCTTCCTTTCATCCGCCATCAATAAGAAGCGCGTATAGATCTTATCTAATTCTGGTTTTTCAAAATCAAATCCCAAAATTGTTAAACGATGGCGCAAGGCGGCACGACCTGAACGAGAGGTTAATAAAATGGCTGACGATGAAACACCCACATCTTCTGGGTTCATAATTTCATAGTTTTGGGCGTGCTTTAAGAAGCCATCCTGGTGAATACCGGATGAATGTGCAAAAGCGTTAGCTCCTACGATTGCTTTGTTTGGCTGTACGTGCATGCCCATTAAATTAGACACTAATGTACTGGTAGGGTACAAATATTTTGGCTTGATCCCCGTTGTAAATCCTAAATCTTTGTGCACGTTCAAAATCATGGCTATTTCTTCCAAAGACGTATTTCCAGCGCGCTCTCCTATACCATTGATTGTCACTTCGACTTGACGTGCACCAGCCTGAATACCCGCAATGGTATTTGCCGTAGCTAAGCCTAAGTCATTGTGGTTATGCATGGATATGGTGGCTTGGTGGATGTTATCTACGTTTTCGTATAGATACTTAATTCGATCATGCATCACGTGAGGAAGTAAATATCCGGTTGTGTCTGGTAGGTTAACAACTGTCGCACCAGCTTTGATGACTTCGCGCGTTAACTGAGCTAAGAATGCCAAATCCGCTCTGCCTGCATCCTCTGCAAAAAACTCGACATCTTCTACAAAAGTTTTGGCATACTTAACTGCCCAAACTCCTCGTTCGATAATTTCTTCGCGCGTCGAATTAAATTTATGTTTGATATGCACATCCGATGAACCGATGCCTGTATGAATACGTGGCTTGCGAGCGGTTTTTAAAGCAGCGACCGCGGCATCGATATCTTCTTTTTTAGCACGCGTTAAGGCACAAATAGTGGGTTCTTTAACTGCATCACAAATGGCTTGAACCGAGGCAAAATCACCCGGCGATGAGATTGGAAAACCTGCTTCAATGATATCCACCCCTAGCAATTCGAGTTGTAAAGCAACTTCTACTTTTTCCTCTCGGTTTAATTGGCAGCCGGGAACTTGTTCTCCGTCGCGTAAGGTGGTATCAAAAATTTGAATACGGTTACTCATCTGATTTTAGGTGTTTTATTTCGATGTGAAATTACAAGAATTCCTAGTTGGAAACAAGGAGATGAGAGAGTATAGGGCGCAGATTATAGATTAAAAATCTTCCTTTGTATTTAATTAAGATTAAATTACTATCAATAATCTAAATAAATTTAATTTATAAGATAATTAATCTAAAATGAGAAACATAGGCAGAATATAAAAATTTGTATTTTTTTAAGAGTGGGCATCTCCTTCTTTGGGTAACAAAAAAAGGGTAGACGCTCAAAGCATCTACCCCCTTATAATCCCAAAAGGGAAAATTAGTTATTCTCCGGACGTAAGCTACGCACCGCAGCACCAGCTCTCCACATCTCCATATCTGCCATCTCTTTCAATTCAGCATCTAATTTCACGCGGTAATCTGGCTGAGAGTTCAAAGTAATTGAACGCTCTGCTTCTGCTTGAGATTTAACGGAGTTATATAATTTCTCGAATACAGGCTTTGTTGCATCGCGGAACGGCTTCCACCAATCCAAGGCACCACGTTGCGCTGTAGTAGAGCAGTTTGCATACATCCAGTCCATTCCGTTCTCCGCCACTAAGGGCATTAATGACTGTGTTAATTCTTCTACTGTTTCGTTAAATGCTTCTGAAGGAGAGTGCCCATTTGCACGCAAAACTTCGTATTGTGCAGCGAAGATTCCTTGGATAGCACCCATTAATGTTCCACGCTCACCAGTTAAGTCAGACGTTACCTCTTTGTAGAAATCAGTCTCGAATAAGTATCCTGAACCAACGCCAATTGCCATGGCGATACATTTCTCACGTGCCTTACCTGTGGCATCTTGGTAAACGGCGAACGAAGAGTTCAAACCTTTACCTGCTACGAATAAACGACGTAAAGATGTTCCTGAACCTTTAGGTGCAGCTAAGAATACGTCCACATCTGCTGGAGGAACGATTCCAGTTTTCTCTTTGTAAGTAATACCAAAACCGTGTGAGAAATAAAGTGATTTCCCAGCGGTTAAATATTTCTTCACTGTAGGCCATAATTCGATTTGAGCGGCATCAGAAAGTAAGTAACAGATGATGGTTCCTTTTTCTAACGCTTCTTCGATTTCAAATAAAGTCACACCTGGAACCCAGCCGTCAGCGACCGCTTTGTCATAGGTTTTTCCTTTACGTTGACCTACGATTACATTTAGACCATTGTCTTTCATGTTTAACGCTTGTCCAGGACCTTGAACTCCATATCCGATCACAGCGATCGTTTGGTCTGCTAATACTTGTCTAGCTTTCTCTAATGGAAACTCTTCTCTTGTTACGATGTCTTCAACAACTCCACCGAAATTAATCTTTGCCATTTTTTTATTATTTAATTTATATTCGTTTTTCGATTACACAATTTCCCAATTGCCTTCTTCAGGCAAAAACTCTACTAAGCCTTTTTCCGTTTTACCCACGGCTACACGACCAGACTTCACAAACTCTAATATGTCCCATTTTTTCAAATAGGTATAAAACTCTTGAATCTCTTCTTCTGATCCGTTCTTTTCCACCACCACATAGTCGAGTCCAAAATGCACAATCTTAGCATTCCAATCTAAATTAATCGATTTAACATCTACCGGAATACCACCTAACGGAGTAGCTAATTTGAATAAAGCGATTTCATTGAAAACGATTTCATCATCTAGATAGCCAAACACTGCGAGAACGTCAGTCACCTTTCGGATTTGGCGAACTAATTTTTCAACGAATTCACGATTTTCATGCTTAATCACAATCGTAAATCGCGATACGCCTCGACGCTCTGTCTCTGAAACCGTTAAACTCTCGATATTTACCCGACGACGCGTGAAAATAATCGTGATTCGATTCAAAAGACCGACCGTATTTGTCGTAAAAACAGAAATGGTATAATTCGTTAACATACTTATTCTAGCCTCACACTGGTTACACAGCCACCTGCAGGTACCATGGGGAATACATTTTCCTCTTTTTCACAAACGATTTCTAACAGATAAGGCTTATTTGAATTTAATAAGGTATCTAATGAATCGCTCAATTCAGCCCGATCCGACACGGTGTGACCCGCGATCCCAAAGCCTTTCGCAATGGTAATAAAATCAGGGTTCTGTAATTCAACGAAGGAATACCGGTTTTCAAAGAACAATTGCTGCCATTGGCGCACCATGCCTAAGAAGTTGTTATTTAAGATGATTATTTTCACTGGCAAACCGCTTTGAGCAATCGTACCTAGTTCTTGTAAGGTCATTTGGAAACCACCATCACCGATCACTGCCACTACTTCGCGTTCTGGTACGGCTACCTTCGCGCCAAAAGCCGCAGGCAAGGCAAAACCCATCGTTCCCGCTCCGCCTGAAGTAACAATAGAATTACGTTTTTTGAAACGGTAATAGCGATTCGTAATCATTTGGTGCTGCCCTACGTCCGTTACGACTACGGCTTCACCTTTGGTTTTTTCAGACAAGAAGTTAATCGCTTCACCCATTTTGATCTTATCCCCTTCGTGGAACAAGTCTTTCAAGGTTATTTTTTCATACTCTTCGTCGTCGTATTTCTTAAATTCAGCTCTCCATTCACTGTGGTCTGCCTTGTTCACTAAAGGCAATAGAGCCTTAAGTGCAGCCTTCGCATCCCCTACTACCGGAGCATCCGCCTTTACATTTTTATCTACCTCACTTGGATCAATTTCGATGTGAACCACCTTCGCTTGTTTCGCATAAGTGCTTAAATCCCCCGTAATACGGTCATCAAAACGCATTCCGATAGCGATCAACACATCGCAGGAATTAGTTAACACATTCGCGCCATAATTACCGTGCATTCCAGGCCAGCCCACATACAGGGGGTGGTCAGCATCCATGGAGGACATCCCTAACAAGGTCGTCGCCACTGGAATACCCGTTTTATCCACGAAATCATTCAACTCTTTTTCCGCGCCAGCAATGATAATTCCGTGACCGGCCAAGATATATGGACGTTTTGCGCCATTAATTAATTTCGCCGCTGCTTCTACGTGTTCTGCTTTAGGCTCCACGCGTGGCTTATAAGAAATGATCGAGGTGCACGGTTTGTATTCAAAAGGTACAGTCATCAAATCTGTTTGAGCTGTACGTGTAATGTCAATTAACACAGGACCTGGGCGACCTGTTTCTGCGATATAGAAGGCCTTCGCCATGATCTCAGGAATCTCATTCGCATCTACGACTTGGTAATTCCACTTCGTTACTGGCATAGAGATACCGATCAAATCACATTCTTGGAACGCATCTGTTCCTAGTAAATTTCCTTTTACCTGACCTACAATGCAGACCATGGGAGTCGAATCCAACATCGCATCGGCGATAGGCGTAATTAAGTTCGTAGCACCCGGACCCGAAGTCACCATGCAAACGCCTGCTTTATTCAACATGCGCGCATAGCCTTGAGCCGCATGACCTGCGCCTTGTTCGTGACGAACTAAAATATGTTTTAAGCGATCTTGGTAATCATAAAGCGCGTCATAGGTCGGCATGATGGCCCCACCAGGGTAGCCA
>JACCDV010265010.1_pt1 | contig 30366 bp, 26 predicted proteins | sample 7446131 | NCBI WGS metagenome assembly JACCDV01 (sample SAMN15323448, study PRJNA562643) | freshwater metagenome | isolation source: river surface water | place: USA:Blue River Watershed | collected 2017-08-17 | reverse complement strand
GCCAACCCAGTTTTTACCGCGCCACCGTCAGGCATTCGGGTTTTGCTTACCGCATCTCCGTGGCCGATATCCAGCGTGTGATTCCTCGTTGTCCGGCCTATATCCAGCGCGTCAATCAGGGGGTGCAACTCATGCTCAAACGCATGACACAAAGCATTTACTGTGGTAAGAAACACTCTGTGGAACTGCAACTGATCCGCTGGTTGTTGGTCACTCTGGACAGGACTTTGACCAACCGCATCGAGATCACCCACCGTGAAATCTCGGACCTGCTGAGTTTCCGTAGGGAAATGGTCACGGTGGCGATTGGCAGGTTGGTCGACGCCGGCTTGATATCGGTTAGTCGTGGGTTGATCACGGTCATCAATCGCGAGGGCTTAGAGGCGTTATCGTGCGATTGCTACTGGGTCGCCCAGGAAAAGAAAAGGCCAATGAATTTCATGGTCTGAATATCGTCAAGGCCGAAAATTGTGTAATAGCACACAAAAATTAAAAAAATTTGCGAAACGATCGGTACTGTGTATGAAAACACTCAGTACTTTCATTCATATTCTGATAGTGGTGCCGAGCAGATCCGGCCAGTTAAAAATTGATTTCAGCAGCACTCTGGTGAAAAGGTGAGGAACCGGGATTGATCTGTTCGATTGGATTAATCCGCTTCTCTGATATCCGTTTGTAGCCACTGCTTGGTCCATAGTTCACTGAGTCCATCCTCAAGCCCATAAGTCGGTGCCTTTAAGACCAAGGGCGGGTAGATATTCGCGTCATAAGGGAGTTTCTTTATGCCTTCGCGATCATTGTGTTCGGCCCAGGTCTGCAGAGCTACCAGCACCAGCGTTAATGCGCTCGCCGCGAGCCATAGTGCAATGCGGCGTGCGTGTATTTCTCCCGTGGCCAGCCTCAACTGAGCCAGCGCCGTGACGCAGGCGAGGGCGGTCCAGCACATCCGGTGCAAACCCTCCGGCCAGGGCCAACCCTGCGTGAAAAACAGCCAGGGCATCGCCAGGCTCAGCCCCGCCTCGTCCAGCAGGCAGGCGCCGGCCACCCACGCAACGTGCTGGCTCAGCAGTGCCTCTCCTCGTTGCACCCGGGTGACCCAGGCCCAGGCGGCGGTCCACAGAAGCACCTCAGCGATGTTCCTGACGGCGAGTTTGACCAGCCACGCGATATCGGTGGCTTGCGTTTGCAACTGGGTCAGGTGCCACGCCATCACGAGCAGCCAGCCCAGCACCAGCGAGGTGGCCAGTTCCCTGCGCGGCGCCGTCATGGGGTTCCCTCCACCGGGGTCTGCAGCGCCGCGATGGAGCGGCGCAGCACCGCCTGGGCGGTGGTGTTGTCGTAGCCGCTCAATCCGATGGCCACCACCAAGGCATCCCGGCCTCCGAGCAGGGGGGTGTAACGGAAGCGAAAGTCGGACAGGCCTGGCAGTTTCTCGATGCCGCGCCGGCAGGCGTGCACCTGGATCGGCACCTCGCCGGGCCCACGCAGTCGCTGTTCGCTGCAGTGCCAACGCCCCGGCGGACTGTCCTCGTCGTGCACATGGCGTAGGTCGTTGAGGCGGCGCTCGACTACGCGCGACATGGCAAAACTGCCCAGGTCCTTGCCCTGCAACCAGAAGGCACCGCTGACCATTTGACCGGCGTACTGTTTGGGCATGATGTACAGACCGGAGGGAGAGTCGCAGCGCTGCTGCAACTGCCGGTAGTTACGTTCGGTCTGCTGCTGACGGGCGGTCTGGCATTCCTTCTCGGCTGCCAGGTCGCCCTGCACCCGGAAGGGCCCCAGTTGCCGGACCGGGTGCCTGGCTTGGTCCATTTGCGCCAGTTGGACCTGACCGTAGGCGGCGAACTGTTGCGCAATGTCCCGCCGCAGCGCGGCGTTGTCCGGAATGGCCTGCCCACTGGTGCGGCGCAGCAGGGCCCCGAGGGCCTGCGCCGGCACCGCCAGTCCGAGCAGTTGGTTTTCGGTGCTGCTGGCGACGTTGATGCCAACCACCCGGCCCTGGGCATCCAGCGTCGGGCCACCGCTCATGCCCGGGTTGATGGCGCCACTGAACACCAGTTGGGGCGTGGTGGTTTCATCGATCACGCCATTGAAGGTGCCGCCCACGATGCTGTGCTGGTACTGACCCGGCTTGCCCATGGAGTAACCGGTTTCGCCCTTGGCGGGCCACTGCTCGCGCAGCACCAGCACCGGCGCGCGCAGCGGGGTCTGCAACTGCAGCAAGGCCAGATCGTGCCTTACGTCCACGGCGATCACCTGCGCCGCGATCCGCTGCCGGTCATGCGTCACCACGCCCAGGTCGTGTTCTTCGGGTTCGAAAATCGCCTCGGTCACGGCGTGGTAGTTGGTGACCAGCCAGTTGCTTTGGTGCACCAAAAAACCGCTGGCGGCTGCGGCGATGCCCTGGTTGCCACGGGTCTTGGTCAGCACTTCCACCACCGAGGGACGGGTGCGCTCGAACAGCACCTGGGAGGCAGGTAGGGCGGCCAGTCCCGCCAGCGGCAGGCAAACCAGGGCAAAGCAACCGACAAGTCGCAGCAAGAGGGCAGGCAGGGTCATAGGCGATAGCGCATCGGCGCGGTTTCATGCTCTTGGATCAGCTTGGCAAGCAATTGACTGGTGAAGTCCTGCTCTGCAGGATCAATCGCCTGCAGGGTCTGTGCTGCCAAATCAAACTCGCCCAGTTCGCGATGCAACTCCGCCACCAACAGGTGATCTATTCGGCTGGTGGACGGGGTCTGCAGCAGAGGCAAGAGGGCGGTCATGTTGTCGCGCTGCTCGGGAGTCGGCCTGAACGGCGGCACGGTAAACGGGGCGTTGGCCGGGCGCTGGTAGGGGGGCGTGGCGGCCTTGTGCCAGCGCTGCCACCAGCGCCGTGTGTCAGGCTGGACCGCTTGCCAGGCCTGTTGGGTTGCAGATTCTTCAGCCTCTCGGTGTGCCCGATAGCGTTCACGGTAGTCATGGTTCAGGTGGTGCCAATATTCCAGGCGTGCCGCCAGTTCGATGGCCGGGGTTCGCGCCTGAGCGATCGCCTGCGGCAGCATAGGTGCAGGCACACGTTCAGTATGCGGTGCGTCGCTGTGCTCTACCTGACTGATCCGATGCAACTCTTGCAGCAGGTAGACATTCCCACAACGGCAGCGCCGCAAGCCCTGGTCATTGGGCATCAGCGAGCCCTCCCGGTAGCCATCAGTCCAGTACCCCCTGGCCATGAAATTCACGGACCGGTAACGGGGGGTCTGGTAGGTGGTGCCGCAACAGGGCGTGAGGTGCAGGTAAGCGCCGGCGATGCTGGTCATGGTCCGATGAAAGAAGGGGCCGCCGCTGCCGTTTGACGGGGCAGTGGCGGCACAGGGTGAGAGTGGGCTCAGGCTCAGCGTTGCTTGCCGCGGCCTTCCTGGACCTTTTTGCGCAGGAAGGCCGCCACTTCCAGGGAGTTGGTTTCGTCCTCGGCGTACTGGAGGTCGTCGAGCGAGGCCAGGCGATTGGACATGCGCGTCATCGAATACCGGGCTTCCTTCATCATGAGGACGGTGTCTTCCTGCGCCAGTTGCCGCAATTGCTCAATTTTGGCGCGCAGCCAGGGATGCTGGCCGAAGCGGACATCCAGTGCCGCGAGTGCCTTTTCGGTGGCTTCGCGGTCTCCGACTTGGGCCAATTTGCGCAACTGTTCCGCGGCCTTGGCAAAAGCCAGTTCTTCCAGGCGACTGTGAACGGTTTCATCGCGGGGCAGGAGGGCCAGGGCGGCACTTTCCAGCACCGGCAGTTGCAGCAGCGGCGCCGTGAGTTCATGCACCACGCCATCCATGGCGGTGCCGCTGATGCTGGCGGCGAGCAGATCGCGAACCGTTCCCGGAGCCGATGGACTCAGGTGCAGTCGGATGGCCAGCCAGCTCTCGGAAGCCCATGCCAGATCGGTCATGCGCCAGCGCCCATCCTCCATGGCAATGGCTGGGCTCAGCATCTCCACCACCACCCCCGGCGCAGGGATGAGCTTGAGCGCAGGCTGCCTGAGGAACATGGCCTGCAGCAAAGCCAGTTCCTCGTCAAAACTGTCGTACAGATCGGCGGCTGTCTGGCCGTAGTAGTTTTGCCCGCCGCCAGCGCGGGCCATGCCGACCATCAGGTCCTCGTTGAAGTTGCGGCCCAACCCGACGGTGGTGGTGGTCACGCCGCGTCCAAGCCAGGTGCGGCATTGCGCTTCGACCTCGGGTAAGGCCGTCAGTCCGTGGTTGGCTTGCCCATCCGAGAGCAGCATCACCCGGGAGATGGCGGTCGCAGTGCCTCCTTCCAACTGTTCGGCGCCGGCCAGCCAGCCGGCATGCAGATCGGTGTTGCCGCCGCTCTCAACCCCCGTGATGGCACGGCGCACGGTGTCCATGCTGCCCATCGACTGCAAGGGCACGAGCACCTGCACTTCGTGGTCGTACACCACCAGGCTCAGCGCATCCTGGGGTGTGAGGTGACTGGCGATGTGTTCAACACAGCGCAGGGCTTCTGCCAGGGGCCTGCCGCTCATGCTGCCCGAGCGGTCCACCACCAGGGCCAGCCTTTTGGGCAGGTGGGCAACAGCGCTGTCGGCCGGCCGTTCAGGCGCGCGCAGGCGCACCAGCAAATCCACGGCACCGCCTGCGGCGGGCACCCCCGTCTGCAGTGGCGAAAAAACGATTGTGGGCTTGTCCATCAGCGGCTCCTTTGAAAGTCAGGGCCACCATGTTGCCGGGCAAGAGGCTCAGAATGAGAGCCTGCACTTGCCGTTCAAACTGGGTAAATCCACAGTCGTTACTGCCCGGCCTGTGCATACAACGCCTGCATCACGCGCCGCATTTCTGGGGTGAGGTAGGACCAGCCCTGCTGGGAAATGTCGGACGGCAGACCGTGCAGGGCTTCGGCAATGCCACCTGCGATGGCCGCGATGGTGTCGCTGTCGCCGCCGATCGAGACCGCATTGCGGATCGCATCCTCGTAACTGCTGCTCTGCAGCGCGCAGACTAGTGCCTGTGGAACCGACTCGGGGGCACTTTCGCTGCGGACGTAGGTGGGACGAATGTCGTCGGGGGTTGTACTCAGGTTGTAGCCAAAGCGCTCGCTCAAGCGTGTGGCAATGTCTGGCGCCGCCAGCTTCTGCCTGGCCCAGAAGACCGCCAGCGCGACCGCCCGGGCCGAAGCGATGCCGTCCGGGTGGTTGTGGGTGATGACGGTCGCTGCATCCGACCAGGCGACGGCCTCCTCTTCGCTGCTCGCAAGCAGGCCCACCGGGCTGATGCGCATGGCCGCGCCGTTGCCCCAGCTGCCATAGGGCTGCGGGTTGTCGTCCATGAACCACAAAGCAAAGCGCTTGCCCCAACCGCCATTCTCGGCATGGCGGCGGCACCAATCGATCAGTGTGGCCTGTGGGTCCGCCCCGCGCACCAGCGCATCGGCTACTGCCACGGTGCAGACTGTGTCGTCAGTGAAGCGTGCCTGCGGATGAAACAGCGGCGAAAAGTCTTTGCGCCGCAGGTTTTTGAACTCGTAGACCGAGCCAACGATGTCGCCGATGAGGGTGCCTAACATGAACACATGGTAAGACCTCGCAAGTCCAGCAGACTGACACTAAGGCATATGTTTGGCGTTTTTTTATCAATGGGGTAGCGTAACCTCCGCGTAGGGATTCAACTGAATTACCAGGGAGAAGGAGAGAAGGCAATCGCTGGGATAATCCAATTCCATGAAAAACCTTCGCCCAGACACCCTGGGCATCGTGCAACGGGTCAAAGCCCTGAGCGGTTGCCCGGTTGAGTTCAAGCCCGATGATGGCCTGTCCGTGCAGGCTACCTTGCAAAAGGCCCGGCACGGGGCCACTTCCCATATCCTGCGTTACCGGCCCGGCAGTATCGCCCTTGATTACTGGGTGGCCTACCAGTGCGGCTATGCGCTGCGCTTTTATGCGCTGCCGCCTGATCAGCGCATGGACTTTGCCGACACCGGCGATGGCACTGCCATGGCCGAGACTTTGCTCTTGGCTGGGCAGCAGCTCTCGCAGGACGACCTGATGCGGGTGCCCATGTTTGCACGCCAGATCGAGCAGTGGGCGCTGATGACCTTGCTGTCCTACCCGGTGGGCATGCGCATCGATCAGTGGCTGCGCCGTGAATACCCGGCGCTGCGTGATGTGCAAGCAGTGGGCATGGCGCAGATCCAGGCAGAAAACCTCCAGCTCCTGTCCCTGGCCCATGGTCAGCTGACGGTGCCGGTGCAACTGCTGGGCATGCCGGCCGCTTATGCGCTGCTGGCGGATGCCTTGTTGGGGCAGACCGTGCACGGCGTGGCCTGGCGCGCGGGTGGTGCCATGGGCATGGGGCAGACGCTGTATGACCTGCTGGCCCAGTACCCCGATGAACCCGCGCAGGACCGCGCCCTCATTGATGCCTGGGGTCAGGCACTGGGCATGGCGGGCTGGTACCGCTGGCAACCTTATCGAATGCTCGCATGATTCAGGAATTCACCATCCCGCTGCACCGGTTCGACCTGAACCTGCTGCCGTCCAACGCCCGTCAGATCGGCACCGATGCCTTCATGCAGGCGGTGGCCATGCACTTTGCAGCCCAGTACGCCGCCGCAGGGCAGGGGGCCATCGTGGCAGTCGACAGTGCCGGCATCCGGGTGATGACCTACCCGATCGATGCCGATCCGCTGGACATGGTCATGCCCATGCTGCAGTCCGGCCGGCTCAAGGAGGCTTTGCCCTACCTGGAGGCGCTGGACAAGCAGATGCCGGGACATGCGCAGGTGCTCTACAACCTGGGCATTTGCTACAGCGAGCTGGGCCAGTTCGACGAGGCAATCATCCGGCTCAAGCGCGCGGTGCAGGTCGAGCCCCGCCATGTCCATGCCTGGTTAGGCATCGGCACGGCCTACTACCGCATGCGCAAGTCCGAGCCGGCGCTCGAAGCCTTTGGCAAGGCACTGGAGATTGACCCCGAAGATCCGTATGCCCGGCGCAGCATGGGCGGCATCCTGGTCGCTTCGGGCAAGCCTGCCGAAGCGGTGGCGCACCTTCGCATCGCCTTGCAGGCGCTTCCCGACGATCCGCAGGCCATCTTTGGGCTGGCCAGCGCACTCGAAGCCGTGGGCAGCGACGAGTCGGTGGCAGAGGCCGATGGCCTGTACCGGCGCCTGATCCGGGAGCACAGCAACTCACCCGCAGCCGAGATGGCCGAAAGGGCCCGCACCGCCCTGGCCCACAAGCAGTTGCGTACGAATAGCACCGCAGGCTTGCGCATGGATGTTGTGGCTTACCTGCGCGAAGCGATGGCGTTGTTCGACAAGGTCGGTGCCAAGCAGATGCAGCAGATCGCAGTCGAGATCGCGATGCTGGGCCGCTCGGGTCTGGACATCAACGATCCTCAGACCCGGTACACGCTCAAGAACTTGCCGGGTCAGTTCTCCGGGCTGCAACTGCTAAGCTACTTGTACGCGGCCTTCCAGCGCATTGATCCGAGCGCGGACATGGGGGCGGACTTCGCGCAGGAGTATGCGATGGCGAAGGCGGGGACGGTATGAAGCGAATCTGCCCTCAGCCAGACATCTGGAATCAACGGCATAAGCTGATGTCTGCACTCGCTGAAAAAACAGCAGTGGTCAGCCCCGCCCGTGCCTCTGATTCTTGCAGGTTGGAATTTTTCCTCAGACGAGGAAAAGGCAGATCGATGGTCAGCAACTGTAGCTTGGTGCACCGCTCACGACTGCCTTCGTCTGATCGATGACATCGACGAAAGTGACTGGCACAGCGCCTGAATCAAGTGACTTCCAGCAGGTCGGCCACCTCGTCGACCCTGTAGAACACGAAGGCCATCTGCCCAAAACGGCCGCACATTGTGCGAGCCGCCTCCGCTTCCAAACCCATCACCATTACGCTTTCTTCACCGGGCCAGCCGTTGGTCTGATGCTGTCCAATGCCCCGGATGAACTCAAGACTTCGGGTCCGTAGTTCATCTTCAAGCCGGGTTTGAAGGGCCCGGTTGTCATCTTCGGGCAGCGCCATGGCCATGGGATTCCATGCGGTGATGAAGGCCGCACAGTTGTGCCCGTTGGCTTTCAGCAATTGGTCGAGATCCGGGTTGTTCTGACCAATGCGCAGGGTGAAGGGTGGCTGGTGGTGGACGATGTAGTGCGTTTCTTCAAACGCCTGGCGCAGATCGGTCGGGATCACGTCGCCAACTCCTTCATCCGACGCACCGTATCGTTCAGGGCTTTGGCGACCGACGTGCCGCGTCGCGTGAAGACGTCTGCCAGGGCTTCGTAGTACCAGAGGGTTTGGTCCTGGGTGGCCGTGAAGCGGGCGAACACGGCCGGGCCGATCGTCAGCAGGTCCTCGACAATGGCTCGGGCATTGTGCAGCTTGTCGGCGCCCGACACCAGCAGCACATCGTTGCTGGCGTGTGCCAAATGGGCGATGTAGCTCTCCTTGCGTGCCTTCCATGGCGGCTTGATTCCGGACGCATCGGGCACACCGTCGGTGCAGCCCTGGACGATGTCGGCTACGCGGTCGCCAAAGGCTTCTCGTATTCGCTGTGCGTAGTGTGCGCCGCCGTCTTCCACAGCATCGTGCAGCAGCGCGGCCATGGCCTGCTCTTCGTCTGCGCCATGTTCCAGGGCAATCGAGGCAACGGCCATCGGGTGGGCGATGTAGGGGATGGCGGTGCCTTTGCGTTTCTGGCCGTCGTGGGCCTCTACGGCCAGTGCCAGCGCTTGTGCGATTCGGTCAGTCAGCATGGGGTGTTCTGCCTTTACGGACTCATTTTTCATCAGGATTGTCCTCGTCGGTCACTTCTTCTGGTGGGGTCACGCGATCGAGCCATTCATCGATGCGGGCACGGATCAGCTCTTCGAATTCGGCGTAGAAGCTGCTGGAGGCATCAACGATGAAGCCGTGGACCTCATCGCGGGGGTAGGCGTGGCTTTCAAAGTTGGCGTCCAGGCAGGTGATCAGGTCCCAGCTTTTGAGAAAGAAGTCGGTCAGCTGGCCCAGGGTCAGCGGCTTGAGGCTGGTGCGGTGACCACGGCCATCCAGGGTGTCACCGCTGTATTCATCCACCACCCGGTAATAGATCCGGCGTCCTACCGGTCGGGCGTAAACACAGGTCACGTCCTGGGTGGTCGAGGCGATGGTGATGCGGGCTATCTCGACCTCGCCCGGCCGCTGGTCGGGCAGGTATTCACCTCCCATGAAAGCGGGGTGTATGCGGCCCTGGGCCTGGCGCTGCTCGCTGGGTAGCGTGTGTTGCAACAGTTCAGCATCCACCAGCTCGGTCAGGTCGGCTTCAAGGGCCCGCTCATAGAACTTGCGGCGTTCGGCCCCCTTGATGTCGGAGATCAAGGGAATACCGTGATCGCGGGCCCAGAAGTAGCTGTGGGGCCTGTAGTTGAGATCGATGTGTCGGGTGTACTGGCTCATGAACGCGCTCCCTCAGTCTGCTGCAGGGTTTGGGTGATCAGGTCAGCCAGGGCCTGCAGCCTCTGCGGTTCCAGGCAGGCGAAAAAGCGGACCTGTTCTTCGTGGGGATTGCGTGAGGCCAGCCTCTTGCTGGTGATGGTGAGGGCCAGTGCCCCTTCGGGCGAGCGGACCGGGCTCAGTTGTGCGAAGAGCCGGAAGTCGTCCGACTGTAGCAGGGTGGTTTTTGGGTTCATTTGCGTTCCTTGCGCCCCAGTGTGTTCCGGCATCGCCAGAACTCGCGGGGGCAGAAAACGCGAGGGCGACGCTTTAGCAGTGATTTGTGAGTCGCCACTGCAAGTGGTCATAAATCGGCGACGTGTGTAGCCCGCACACAGGGTGATCTTGTAGCGCGGCAGGCTCAGTGCGTGAGCCTGAACGCGAAGGAAGTCATGTCACGCGAAGGTGGGCGGGGTCTCGCCATTCGCTGTGCAAATCCTCGGCTCGCAGCTCTTCCTCAGGTTCGGGTGTTTCCAGCAGAGGGCGAAGCCAGCCGTCGTAGTGTGCACGTGGGGCGTTGTCGTGAGTCAGCCGGTCATCGCCAGTGCCAGGTGTGCCGACCAGAACGGGGGAGGGTTGGTTGGAGAGCGGTTGCACCAGCCAGTAGCAGCCAAGGGATTCCGGAAATTCGGTGTACTCCTTGAGCACCCGGACGATCTGTCCGATGTTTGCCTGGCAGGCGGGTTCGTCCTGAACGATGACGGCCAGGTCACCGGGTAGGCAACATAGACCTCGATAGATGTCCACCATGAAAAAACTCCTGCGCCTCGCAAACAGATCGGGTGACGCCCATGTTGCACGCGAGGCCAGGAGTGCTGGGGACGTTTAGCGGTTTATGCGCCCCCGCAAGTTCCTAAATCGGGCGTTCGACAGTTGTCGACATGATCAGTTTAGCAGTTTCGTGAGTTGCCGCCAAGCGATGCACAGCAATCAGATTCCAGGCAATTCAGCACAAGTAACCGGAAACCTCAATGGTAGAAGTTCAACGAAGAACTTCTGTCCTGAGTTGGTCGAGAAGATAATTCACGGTCCCACTTTTGCCCGGAAAAATGGACACGCACAGGACAGAGACCGTGTTCACCACCGATGCAATCTGATCGACGGACCTGGAATGGCCGATGAAGGTTGCGGCAGAGGACAGGAGATGTAAGAAATCCTGTTGACTAATGCCGACACCCGCAACAACCCGGTTCTGTGCGTCACCACGCAGAATCCCGAGTCTGGTACGCAGTCCGTACTCTTCAGTGATCAATGCATAGGCTTGCACCGTGGAGACGCCCAGTTGTTCTGAGATCGCTCGCAGCGAGAGGTGGAGGGCGTCAGCAATCTCCAAAAAGCTGTCTGCTGCCGCACTGACAGCATCCGGTGAGGCGAGGGCGGGTTGGTGCAAAGTGAGTGAGTGCATATGAAAACCGCAGAGGCAGGGTGACCGATTGTGGCTTCAATTGTACGGACTTGACAACAAAGATCATTGCAGTTTTCTTGAAAAAGTTTTGCATGTATGATGCAGTTATTCTGGAAAAAAAATGACCAGAGATCCAGTAACTGCAACCACGATGTCCGTTCGCAAGACCAATCCACAGGCTTGGCAAGTTGTCACCAACTGCAGCAGCACCAAGCGTCGCGCTGGCAAGTCCATTGCGCCGTCGATGGGCCATCGATCCTTGGATGAGTTGTGCAGTGCCTGGGTGCAAAAACTAGTCAAGGCCTCCGATCTCAAGACGGTTGCGGAAACCTATGGGGGCCGAACATTTACAGAAGCGGTGGCCGCGAGTCAGAGGTTGGGAGCAGACTTGCATGTCATATCAGCTGGCCTAGGACTTGTACATGCGCAGGACGAGATTCCGAACTACAACTTGACTGTCTCAGAAGGAGACGGATCGATTGCTGCTTGGCTAGAGGAAAAAAATAAATCTCCAGCAGACTGGTGGGAGAGTCTGAACCACAAGTTGGGCAAGCCCTATCCTATAGTGCACTTAACGAAAAAGTCCCAGGGTGTGATTCTGGCGCTGCCTTCCACTTATTTGGAGATGATTTCGGCAGAGTTACTGATGATGTCAGAACCTCTGAGGGAAAAACTTTTCATCATCACCTCGTACGCCGGACAACAAAAAATACACCCTGACTTGCGCCCAAGATGTCTGCCGTATGACGAGCGCTTAGACGGTGCAAATAAGTACAAAGGCACCCGGAATGACTTCCCGCAACGAGCATTAAAGCATCTGGTCAATGAGATTGACTTCCAAAGCCTATCGATAGGGGCAATTCAAAAGGCGGTTCTCGACTTTTTAGAGCAACATTCGAAGCCAACACTCCCGGCCAGAGCAAAACTGGATGACGATCAGATCAAGCAACTCATCCAAAAAAACTGGCAGACCTATCTCGGCAAGAGAAATTCTCTTCACAGATTTTTGAGGGATGTGGCTCTCGTTGCCTGTGAACAAAAACGGTTCGGGATTCTGTGGAACCAGGTGAGGCAAGACATCACTCGAAATGGAGCACATCCATGAAAACCAGCGCTGCACACAATGAAATTGTCATCCGTGCCTTGCGTACCCAGCAAGGTGATGGCTTGACCGTTTATGCGTTTTTTGTGAAGGGAAGTGACATTGTTCGGGTAGCTGACATAAGTCGGATTGAAAGATCTGATGCCGAAAACTTGAAAGGCTTTCAGCGAACCGAGATCAAGAACCATGTCAAAGGAATCGTTGACTACCTCAACCACGGCAACGTTTTGTTTCCCAACGCCATCATCCTGGCAATGTCGCCTGAAGTCGTTTTCAAAGCCTCCAGAGGGACGAAACCATCTGGTGATGAAAGCATCGCCGAATCAGGCACCTTGACCATCCCCATTCACACCGAGGGAAGCCGAGTGGCATGGATCGTGGACGGACAACAGCGTTCACTGGCGTTGTCTCAGGCTAAGAACAAGAACATACCTGTTCCAGTGATTGGATTTGTGTCCAACAGCATTGAAGTGCAAAGAGAGCAATTCATATTGGTCAACAAGGCAAAACCGTTACCGGTCAGATTGATCAATGAACTGCTGCCAGAAACCACTGGGATGATCCTGCCAAAGGATTTGAGTTCCCGAAAGGTCCCCTCCGAACTCTGCAATCTGCTGAATCAGGACAAGTCATCGCCCTTGTATAAATTGATCAAGCGGGTGTCTGATGAGAAAAGCAACAACTCGGCAGTGATCACCGATACGGCGGTGATCACAATGATTCGAAACAGCATCAACAACCCCCTCGGCGCACTTTCACAATTCAGATCGGCGAATGGGAAAGAGGGAGTTGACCTGGAGGGAATGTACCGAGTCCTTTGTACCTACTGGTCAGCCGTACGCGATGTGTTTACTGAGGCCTGGGGTAAAGACCCCAAGAAAAGCCGATTGATGCACTCCACCGGGATTCTGGCGATGGGCGTTCTGATGGACCGAATCTACGCCAGGCTGTCCGGCGTCGATGAGGACTACAAATCCATCAAACGTGAGTTGGAGCGGATTGCTCCAGCATGCCGTTGGACTTCGGGCACCTGGGAGCTCATCGCAACGCCCTGGAATGAAATTCAGAACACCCCCAAGGACATCAAGAAACTCCAGGACGTTCTGATTCGGACCTATTCAAATTCCAATAAATGAAATTTCTTTACTCTGACACGCAGGACTATGTCGATCCTGAATACAACTTCCTGGAGGACAGGACCGCACCAGGTCGAAAGCGCTACTGGGATGATATGTATGCCCATGAAATGATGAGTCCCGCGCCCTATGACGGGTTGTTGGTTTCCATGAGTGCAATCAGGCAAGCCGACGGGGTGGCAACCTCGAAAGTCAGGTACAGCACTGCAGAAGAACAGCGTTTTCTGAGAGATGGGGCCCGAAAGTTCTTGCGCTATGGTGGACCCAAGTTTGCAAAGTCTATGTTGATGGGCGATTGCGGGGCATTCGCCTATGTAGAACACGAATACCCCGCGTACAAGCCAGAAGAAGTCATCGAGTTCTATGTCGAGGCAGGTTTCACCCATGGTGTATCGCCTGACCACATTATTTTTGACTGTGACCTGTCGAATCCTCCTGCGACAGGAGTCGCCGAATCCACCCTGAAGCGCTACAACATCACCCTTCAAAACGCAGAGAAGTTTTTGAAATTGGTGAAGGATGAAGATTTTCCATTTGAGCCTATGGGTGCTGTGCAGGGATGGTCGCCAAAGAGCATGGCGGAATCGGCCAAAAAATTAGAAAATATGGGGTACAAGTACTTGGCCATCGGAGGTTTGGTACCTTTAAAAGTCGATGCCATTCATGAGGTTTTGAAACAGTTACGGGCAGCCATCAATCCAGAGACAAATATCCATCTACTGGGCTTCGCCAAAGCAGACCACATCCACCAGTTTCTGGACTATGGAATCACCAGTTTTGATTCCACATCGCCTTTGATCCGGGCGTTCAAAGATCAAAAGTCGAACTACTTCTTGCCCAAAAAAGGGGGCGGTATTGACTACTACGCTGCAATCCGAATACCGCAATCGATAGAAAACCCGAGGTTGGTGCGAGGGATCAAGAAAGGGCTTTTCAACCCTGATGTCTTGATGAAGAAGGAAAAAATTGCACTTGAAACAGTGCGCGGCTTGGATGCAGGAACGGCCTCAGGGGAAGACGCTCTGAACGCTGTCATGGATTACCACCAGTTCCTACTGAGAGGGGAGGGAATAGATCATGAAACGCAAGAGAAAGAACTCAAGAAAACTGAGTTGCTTGTTTCACGCACCATCAAAGACATGCCATGGAAACACTGCACCTGTGACATCTGCCGAAATGTAGGCGTTGAAGTCATCATTTTCCGCTCCAGCAACCGCAACAAGCGCAGAGGGTTTCACAACCTGCATGTCTATCACCAACACTTGCACAAAACCTTAGGCCAATAAGTATGACTACATACAAGTTCAAAGCCGTCCGAGCTCATCAGACCGATGATCACGACGTATTTTCTTTCGCGGCACACCCAAGGGACGTACTGAGTTTTTCTGAAATCGAACGTGTAGGTCGAGGGGAAGACGGACAACTCAAGGGATTCCAACGTCATCAAATTTCCACGCACATCAAGGAAATCCGTGACTACCTCTGTCGCGACGACGCGTTATTGCCGAATGCTGTGATCGTTGCATTCATCGACGGTGTCAAACTCAAGGATCTCGGTGATGGAATCGTTGAAGTCACAATTGACTCGGCTGATAAAAAGCCTGGCTTTGTCGTTGACGGTCAACAAAGACTGACGGCACTCTCCGGCATCGATAAACCAGATTTTCAAGTCTTTGTCTCTGCCTTGGTCTGCAAAGACTACAACGAATTGCGGCAACAATTCATTCTGATCAACAACACACGGCCGCTGCCGAAGACACTGATCTACGAATTGTTGCCGACGGTGGATGGACTGCCGGAGCGTTTTACCGTTCGATCTTTCGCAGCCAAGATGGTCGATAAATTGAATTTCACTCCCGATTCACATCTTTGGGGTGAAATTCGACAGCACACCAATCCAGTGGGCGTGCTGAGCGATACCGCCATGCAGAAGTTCATCATGAACTCAGCTTCGGATGGCGCGCTCAGAGAGATGATCAAAGAGGACAACTTTGAGGAAAAAGCCTACCATTTGATCAATAATTTTTTCGGTGCCGTCAAGCGGGTATTCAAGCCTGAGTGGATCGGTATGGTTCCCCGAACATCACGACTCAAGCATGGAGCAGGGTTGGTGGCTTTGGGCTACGTCATGGAAGTTCTTTACAGCACGAATGGGGCTACCACTGAGGATGAGTTCGCTGCCGGCCTTGAGTTGATCAAGCCCTATACAGCCTGGACCAGTGGAACCTGGGATCTTGAGGATTACGACACCCGTCCCTGGAACGGCATTCAAAACACGCCCTCTGACGTGTACCTGTTGTCCAAGTTTTTGGTTAAGGTGACCAAAAAAGCTCTTCGCAAAGCACGGAGATCCTGAGACATGGACCACTTCAATTCCTCAGCGCTGGTCTTGTTCTCCGGGGGACAAGATTCCGCAACCTGTTTGGCTTGGGCCTTAGAAAAATACTCTCGGGTCGAGACCATCGGGTTCAACTACGGTCAACGACACGCGATAGAACTGCAATGTCGAGATCAATTCGCTACTGATTTGAAGGATGCATTTCCGAAGTGGTCGGAAAAACTGGGTGAAGACCACATGTTGGATCTCAGTTTGTTAGGGCAGATCAGCGATACAGCCTTGACCCAAGAAAAAGCGATTGAATTTCAATCGTCTGGATTGCCCAACACGTTTGTACCAGGACGGAACCTGCTGTTTTTGACGTTCGCGGCGACGATTGCATACCGGAGGAATCTGAAAGTGATCGTGGCAGGCATGTGTGAAACCGATTACTCCGGGTATCCCGATTGTCGAGATGACACGATCAAAGCCCTGCAAGTCTCAATCAGCCTTGGCTTGGATACACGGATCGTGCTTGAAACACCCTTAATGTGGATTGATAAAGCCGCCACGTGGTCGCTAGCTGAAAAATTAGGCGGTCAGAAACTGATCGATTTGATTCGCGAAGATACCCATACCTGCTACATGGGCGACAGAGCACATCGACATGCTTGGGGCTATGGCTGCAATGCATGCCCTTCCTGCGAGTTGCGCAGGGTAGGGTACCAAAAGTTCATGGAGGGGCATTCATGACCTACAGCGTCAAGGAAATCTTTTACACGCTTCAGGGTGAAGGATTACGTGCAGGTCGGCCAGCTGTCTTTTGCCGGTTCGCCGGTTGTAATTTGTGGACTGGTCGTGAAGAGGATCGTGAAGCGGCGATCTGTAAGTTCTGCGACACGGACTTCGTGGGGACAGATGGCACTCTGGGCAATAAATTCATCAATGCACAGTCACTTGCTGAGGTCATCAATCAGCAATGGCCCGTGGGTAAAGCACACAAATATGTGGTTCTGACTGGGGGTGAACCTCTGCTGCAAGTGGATGAACAGTTGATTGCGGCGCTTCACGGATTTGATTTCGAGATCGCTGTTGAAACGAACGGCACTGTGAAAGCTCCTGAAGGAATTGACTGGATATGCGTGAGTCCCAAAGCGGGCGCTGAATGGGTTCAAAAATCCGGTCATGAACTCAAGTTGGTCTATCCCCAACCAGGCTTGCTGCCAGAGACCATCCCTCTAAGTGGCTTCGAATTTTTCCTGCTGCAACCGATGGATGGGTTGTTTCAGAAGCAGAACACACAGAAGGCAATTCAATACTGTCAAGCCAATCCTGAGTGGCGCCTATCTGTACAAACACACAAGATATTGGAAATCAGATGAATAGGACCAAAGACGTTTTTGACCTGAGTCAGCGCTTCTTTTTTGAGGCTGCGCATACATTACATCGCTCGTACGAGAAAGAAGGAAGCCTTCGTATTCACGGGCACACCTATGAAGCCGAAGTTACCGTGTCTGGTACGCCTGAGCCTAATAGCGGCATGATCGTTGACCTTGCACTGCTGCGCAGAGAAATCGACCGTGTTCGGGCAATGCTCGATCACAGATTCCTGGATGAAGTAGAGGGTCTGGGCCCAGCCACGCTGGAGAACTTGGCGCTTTTTATTCGCGATGAAATGCTGGCAACGTTTCCAAATCTCTCGGCAGTGATGGTCGAGCGGCGCGTCAGCGGCGACCGGTGTGTGCTGCGTTGGAACTAATGCAAAGACACTAGTCCCGCTGATTGACTTTGCCGGATGACCCGCTCTACGATGCGCGTTGTCCCGGTTCCTTCAACTTGGAGAAGTGTGGACTCAGGGCGCATGCCACCTTTTATGCAGTAAAAGGCTTGGTGAGTGGCTACCCCGGAGACGAACACCACCCAGTCAGCATTGCGACTGCCCGACTTAAGCCTGGTGGTACAAGTTTCATCCGAGTTGAAATCGATTTTCGCCTTTGGGAATATTGCTTCAAGTACGCGCGCTGCTCGCCGAATCGCTTGAGTGTCAAGGCTATAAAGAAAAATCCGATTTTCGATACTTGAGCAATTGTCAAGAGTCGTTTCATCATCTCGATCAACCCTGGTGGGGATAGTGAAATTGGCCTCGCGTGCAAGGTATTCCAGTAAGCACCGCTCCGCCTCTGACAGGCGGGATATCACGTTAAAAGCTGCCTGTAACACTCGGGTTACCCATCGCAAACGGATTTCTTCATCCCTACAAGGTTGTACAAGCAATAGATCTGAAAGATCCAGTGCCCAACTGATTTCGCGCGGAGAGGGGGGGTCGGAGAGAAGACTCGACAAACGGTCGACAAGAGTCTTGTATTCAACCGGTGTCAGTCCTGCAATAAGGGCATGACGTGTGGCTAAGCGGATCATCTCGCGTTCGCTCTCACCCGCACGGTCGCGAACATGCAAGGCTTCGATGAAGCCAAGGTAGACCCCTACCATGGCACTGGATGGTTGGCATCGAATGATCAACCAATCGAACCATATAGGTAGCAGGGACTCAAACAGTGGCGACGAGTCGAGAGCAACATCCTCAATAGTCGTTGTCAGCGTTAGGACAAAACTGGGCTGTCCTAGTAGGTCGTCGGCTTCTGGTGATCGGACCAATTCTCGCCAATAGACCAGCGTGTCATCTGCAGTAACTGTCGAGAGCGCGGTATTTGGAGTCTGTAACACCGATTCCGAAATCAGCTGAGCTGCAATCTTCTCTACATCTGCAATGAGTCGTGGTCTTGCCTGTCGGACTTTTTCTGCTAGTTCGGCGGAGGCTGAATTGACGCGCGATATGATGTCATTGGCTTGGTTAGGATTGCCAATTTCTTTGGCGCAACGTAATTGGGCCTGTAGGACTTCGATCGAATCTGGTAACGGCATCAACAGAACCAAAGCCTGTTCGTAACGCTCCAAATCCATTTCGTGGATCGCCTGTTCCAGCCCTGACTTGGGTTGCAACTGCCTAACTATCGAGGCGATGGCCTCAGAGACCGGGCCAAAAGTGCCAGGACCCATTTCCTGGAGGAGTTTCGAACAGAGTTGAGCTGATGGTTGCTCAAGCGACAGTTCGTGTAACAGAAAGCCTTTCAATGCTGCTGGACGCCGACTGCGGCCGCGTCCCTTTAGTAGGGAGGCCGCCATGATGCGCACGTTTTGCGCAAATGCTTGAATCAGGTCTTCTGCTACCCCAAGCACCTCCACCGGCGCCAGGTAAGTCTCATACAAAGCATCCCAAATATCGCCGTAGGTCTCTGGTGGTAAGCGGACCTTTAGCAGGTCATCCCATTGAGGATGGGCCAGAATGCGGTCCCAGCGACCTAGTGCTGCATGCAATCGGATTTCAAGGAAGGCTCGATTTTCAGCACTTAGACCGTGTTGATCGCGCAGAGCCGCCATGGCGGCGAGAGCATCTTTTTCGTTGCGCGCCACCAAAGCTCGATCAAAGCCCGCGCGCAACTGATGGAACGTACGCAAGTCCTGTCGGGGGCGCTCAGGCCGTAGTTCCAGCAACTGCCAGTACCGTTGCCAACTGGCTATGACACGCGGTTCAAAATTCGGTGTTACAGCAAAAAAACCAATAGCATGCAGTCCTGATTGAATCAATTTTGATTTGATCTGGACCTGCATACCAGACAAGACGGCACCTTCGAACTCAAAGTCCCCAAAACTCGGTCCAATGAATGCGGCCATTTCATCTTGCAGACTGCGCGCACTCAGTTCGTCATGCGCGCAGGCCAACCAGTAAGTTTTTTCATTTTGCTGCGTGGCAAATGGCAAGAGAAGTGGACGATCCTTTAGCCCCTTGGCGTACCTGATGATGGCAGGTGCCAGTGAGGTCGGTACGGACTGCTTGTTGTGCGGAACCTGACCCGCCAGTGGACTGGCGTAGACGTTCTCCGTCGAAAAGAACTGCTCAAGTACGGCTTGGGCAGTTTCTGCTTCTCGACTGTTGGTTTGTCTAGTTACTTGTGCCATGGTTAGCGAATTCCAAGCGAATGCTTGCAACCTTCTGTGGGTTGAAATCGATGGTCAGAGATTCAGCGTTCAAACCAATCCCGCGCTCGGTGAAATTCATGGACCCACCGATCCAGACGCGATCAGTTAACAGGCCTTTAGTGTGGAAATCAGGAATTTCTGACCAAACACAGGAGTCCTGCAGTCCGATATCGGCAAGCGCAGATGACAATCGTTTCCCAAATGGTTTGTTGTGTGGGTCTGGACGAACCCTTATGTCTAGATGTGTGTTGTTGGCCGCGATGGCTACCAATACTTCAATCAACCGGATCTCCCGTCGACTCCATTCGGGGTTGAGACCCTCGAAGCTACCGGTTGAGTTGTCAAAGATCACAATATCGGTCACCCACGGCGCTGCCAGATAGACGGTCTTGCTGGGAAGCAATAATTCTTCTGCTAGCACCATGGCCAAGACGTCCCTGGCGGCACTGGGGGCGGTCGTCGCTGATTTGAAGATGTAGCGTACGTTTGTCATATACCGTCGGGAATCGAAAAGGTCCATTCGATGCGGTCATTCATTCGCTTGACCTCAGTGAGTTGAGCAAATACGTTCAGGTATTCAAATTGCACCGGCTCCGATACCAGCGCGGCAACCACTTTGGGCAGTAACTGACCTGCTTGACTTGCTGGAACAGATACGACAGCACGAGAAGAATTTAGTAGACGTTCGCGAACCTGTTCTTCCCAGTCCGATTGGGCTGGATCAATTGGATCTGGTCTAGGTGTCAGCCATTGAGCCAACAAAAGACGTTCCGTGTCGATGTTGAACGATGAAAATCGATTTGACCAGGGCATCGAAACTGCACGCAAGGCATGACCCTGGGGCCAAAGTAAGCCCATCAGCACGCCAAAGCGCCAGGCTTGTCGGTTTTCTGAGGGCAGCTGGTGTCCAGCGTATTCAAAGGCTTGATCCAATTGATCGTCCACGCTGAACAAGGCACAAAGCACCCGTACGTCTACCTCGACCCCGTGCAGGTTCTCCAGTTCATCCCAACGCGCATGGATTGAGGCCAACAAACGATCTAACTCGCTGGGACTGTCGGGACGCAACAAACGCATGCTTAGCGCCACACTGTACCCATGGAAGATGGACTGTCCACGACTAACCAGCATCGCACGTAATGCTGAAAAGTGTTGTGCAGCATCGGCGGAGTTTGAGGCTTGGCGAACATTGGTCACGGCCTGAATCACATCGTTGTCGGGCTGGGAGCCACCTAGCCATTGCACCACTTGCCTCATCTGAGCATTGGTCCATTCGAAGTCTCTCGGACCAAGAGCAGCCTCGATGTGCCGGTACAAACTGTCTGGTCGACTAGTCAACAATTCGGCTACGCTCTCGATCAGGCCGTTGCCTCCGGGGTTGACCTCGGAAATCCAGATTTCAGGGGCGGATGGTTCTCCACCATCGTCTCGTTTCACCACGATGTCCACGACTAATCCGTCGGGGTCAATCTGAGGGCAGGCCTGCTGGATGGCATCCAGGCATGCCGCCCCGATCGTGGCACGCATGGAAAGGGCTAACCAGTCATTCCAATCGGAGTCGATAGGCTCAACGAGTACCCGCGATGCAGCATGTACTGCTTTGCGAACATGATCAGAATTCAGAGCTTCATTTAGTTTTTGGCGGAGTCTGTCAGATCCCTCCTCGCCGTTATCCACTTCGGGAACTTGAAATACGGTTTGCAGAACCCCAAGAAGAACATCTAAGTGGGTACCGTCAGCCACAAGATCCAGGGCTTGGCGCAATTCGATCTTGTGCGCTATCGATACTTGAAGCGCTGCAATCTGGAAAACCTGGGCAATCCATCCGCGAAGGAATGGATTGGGAACCGCTTCACGGAATCCAGTATTTTCACGTGCTTCCCAGTTGTAGCGGGCAGAGCGTGCGGCACGTTGTCGTTGTGGATCCTGCCAGTCGATGCTTTCACATAAATTTCCCGGTAAGTCTAAAACCAATACCAGGGCATCAACATCGATGTCGAACCCCACGCCGCTTGGCTCACCCTCATGATGGAATTGCCAGTCCACAGTGACCCGTTCGGTAGTATTCCCAGAACGCAGTCTTAGTTCGGCGCGTGAGCCTACTGCATACCGCCTAACTTCAGCGTGTGCTTGTTCGGCGTGAGTGTAGAGAACCACTTGTTTAATCAGTCGACTGATACCAATGTGGTTCGGTGCAATCAGGGTGACTCCCCGATTAGGTGCTTGCAGGAACGAGTGCCAAGTTAACTGGGCGTTGGAGGTGTCGCTCAACTCAGGTATACCTTGGCCTGGTCTGGGGACCCGTTGCAAGTGTGCCGTTTGGGGACGATAAGCTTTAAATGTCTTCAAGGTACCGTCAAGTGATGCGACGAAATTGCGCTTGGCATCAAGCGTGAACCATGCTGACAATTCAGCATCTTCTTGCAATTCTGTGGTGCCACTTGCAAAGTACTGTGCAAGTGCGTGGCCATCAACCCCAAGCCATAAAGCGTCGTCATAACGCCTTGAGACCTTACCAGGCGCGAACTCTCCTAAGCCTTGCTGAACTGGCATGTACTGATCTTCCAACTCGCGCTGCCTTTTAGAAAGGTCAATGCGCATTTCTGGAAGACTCAAGTCGTCAAAAAGGTTCGCTGGGATGTAGTCTGGTAGGGGATGACCGGCCTGATGGTCTTCTCCAGGTCGTCCACGGGCACGCCAACCGGAGGCCAAGCGGCGTATTGCAGTCGGGATGGCACCCAACATGAGTGGGCGTGGTTGACTCCACATCAGCACATTCATATCATCACTCTCTAAGGCCAAGCGGTCTGCCAGGTCTCGGGCTAAGCGCATTGATTTGTCTGGGTTTTCAAGAACCTCAACCAGCAACTTGACCACCCGTTGATGTTGCAACCGCTTGGTCAACCAGTTCACCCCAGCATATTTGTTGGCAATGGCATTTCCGTTTGGGGCCAGATTGCGAGCCTGGTTCTTAACGGCTATCCAATCGGGCGCCGAGAGGGGTAGTTGCACGTTTTCGGCCAAACGTTTGACCGAGCCAAATTCGGAAGCATTCCATCCGATTGGCAACCCTTCAATATTAGGGTGGGACAAGTCCCGCCAGACTGATAACGGGGGATGGTCTCGACAAGTCCAGTCGCCTAAGATGTCCAGTAGGGCGTAAACAGCCTGCATTCTCTGGACATAGCGGTTCGCCATTGGCAACTGCCGGGCAGGCAGGTCAGGATCAAAAAGTTGGTCGTAGGCTTGATATGCCAATCGGTCACGACCGTAATCTGTCAAGACTACGATGGTCCATGGACGCATGTGGCGCGTACGACCGGCACGTCCCTTGCGTTGCAAGAAGGAAGCAATATCGCGCGGGGCTTTGTGCTGGACCACAACGCCAACGGCAGGGTCATCAAATCCAACCTCAAGGGAAGAAGTGGCCACCACCACCTCAGTCTTATTACTGACTCCACTATCCAGAGCGGTTGTCCGACCAACGCCCAATCGGTAAGTCAAGTCGTGACCGATCAATTCAGGAATACTCCAATCTTGGCCAGCATAGAACCTAGGGGAGCCAATGATCGGTGTTGTGCCCCTGCGCAACCTAGCTAGACCACCATCAGGGTATCTGTTTAAGTTGGCACCCCCGCCATTAGGATAGCGACCCTCTGCATCGAGCAGGTCTTTGAACAGGCGGTTAGTTGCGTCAAGTTGGTCAGTGAATGCAAACGCACGCCAACCAAAAAATGGATTGTTTTTTCGGTCAAAGGCTCCTGGTGGGTCCAGTAAACGTGAGCTAAGCATCAACGTCTGGATCGTTGTAGATAGCAAAGCTGTCTGCGAGACAGGGTCGCCTCTCAGGGCCAGCATGTATTCGGCGCCTTCTTCAACGATTTCGTCTTCCAATGGCTTTATTTCTTCCACCACCCCTTCACTCAAGCCGGTCAAGTGGGCAAAGAATCTTTGTCCGTCAGCAATGGTGGCGGAAAGCCCTACAAAACTGGAGCGACGGCCACTAGCTGCCCACCACCGACGTAACAAGTAAGCAACTTGCGCGCCGTATGTTCCCGCATACAGGTGAACCTCGTCCAGCAGGATCAGGTCCGGCGCTCGATTTGCGCCCGGACCGACCCCGAAAACATGGCGTAAGTCGCTGCTTGGCAGATGCCTGTTCAACATCTCGACCGAAGTAAAGAGAATGTCTGGTGGATCGGCCTTGATATTGTCGCGGGTGAAAGCCAAGGTGTGGGTGTCCACTACAGCATGGCAATGGGGGCAGACCAAGCGCTCTCGTTTTTGTGAGGCATCGTCGCGGAGCCACACCAATTCCCCATGTTTATTGTCTTGGGGACAATTAAAAAATGGCACAGATTTGCCTTGAGGGTGATCAGACCAAATCCGATTGTTTAGTACTGCTGCTGCGCTGTTGGGTGTTTCGCCATAGAGCACCCCAACGCGCAAGGGTCGCCCACCTTGACGTGTGATCCACCTATCGAATTTGCGACATTGCGCATAGACCTCTGATAGCTGGTCCTTCAGCAATTCATTTCGTGGGTACAACGCGAGCACGCGAACGCCCATGTTTTGCGGTGCTTGCACGCGTTGCGATGCAAGCCAAGAAAGCGCTGGCAAATAAAAGGCCAAGGTTTTCCCGCTACCAGTGCCGGCTGAGACCAAGGTGCCTGAGCAGGTACGACTCTCAAGACCTGCCAGTATCCTTTGGGCGGATTTGACCTGAAATTGCGCAAGTCCACCACCTGATTCCAATGAATCGAGCCAGGTCTTGACGGCTTCAAGCAATTTAGGCGTACGAATAGATTCGCTTAAGGAGTCAAAAACTTGTGTTCCGCTAAGGTCGCGGCGCGGGTAGCGCCTGGGCCGACGCATCAGGCGGAAGTCAGCGACTAATGTTGCTGCTTCAGACCATTTGTTATTTTCATGCTTCGAAAACAACTGCCTAAGCTGGGCCAGCAACCTAACGCCCTCGGCCATTCGAGTGCGCCAACGAGGCTCCTGATCAGCCACAAAGGGAACTTCAAAGAGCATTTTGTGTGCGACCAGAAATTCTCGAAGGTCACGGGCAGTTTGAATGCTGCATCGAGTATCGCTTTTGACAGGTTGTGCCGCAGGGGAGTCAAGTAGCACCTGAAGAGTGGTCGTCACTTCCTCTCGGCTGAGTGCGTTATCGACCAAGCCCCAAACCAGACATCGGGCTTCCAGGGCCTCTAGTGCATCTAGGGCCAATTCAGCCAGTTTCAGATCCGGAGCAAGTGTCATCTCAGGGCCACCCTAGACTTAATCACGAAGCGCGAAGGGGTATCGTTCTCGCGCAACCACTCCATTACTTCGGAGGTAAGTAATTCGAGATCGGCACCGCCACTTCCAACGGCCTTTAAGAACTTGCGAACTGAGTCCGGTGCCGTGCCTTGCAGTTGCTCGCTGAGGCCTTGTAAGGTCCGCACGGTGGTAGCCAAATCGGTTCGGGTGGTACTGCTAATGGGTAATTCAGCTCGGACTGCGGCTTGATACATCAAGTAATGATGCTTGTATGTGCTCAATAGAACTTCATTGGCCGGTGTTTTCAGCATCCGTCCTTCAAGTACTTGGGGACTTTCGACATGACCAAGACTTTCAACGAACTGCTGCCATTGTGTTTTGGCAGCGCCGCGCAGCAGTGTGTTCGCCGATCCGGCAGCCTTGGTCAGCTTAGTCCACAGACTGTCTTTGGACAAATCTTGCACGTTGCCGCCATCTTGAAGTACCTTTTTAGCCTCCAGTGCCAATGCTTGCACAGATGCGTCTGCCTTTGCGATCTCCTCCGTGCGTAAAAGATTTGCATCAACAAGAAGGGCTTTGTTCAATAGTTCAAGACGTTCGTTCGCCTGTTGTTCCCATTCGCGCTTGCGTTGTTGCAAGGCAGAGAGCTCTTGGCGTGTCTGGTTCGCCAATTTTGCATTTTGCAGACCGGTCAGGAGTTGGCTGCAAAATTCAATCAAGGTTGACATTTGCGTTCCACTCCAAGCTAGTAATCAATTGTTCTCGCTGAGCAAGTGCTTGCGCGTCCTCATCAGATTTGGTCTGGCTTTTGATAAGTTTATCGAGGTCCGCAAGAAAAAGACTCAAATCTTTGACGTCGCAGGCCAGTTGGCTCAGTCGAGGCAATGGCACAGCACACAGTTGTGACAACTGGACCGGTGTTGGCTCTTCATCCGAAGGAATGCTCATTTTTTGAAGACGTTGGACAACCGACTCAATGTTTTCACTCGACAGTCTTTCAATAATGCTCTTGATTTCGGCTTCGCTTCTGCCCGATGGCCAAAGCGCCATCTGCTTTGATTCGCTTACAAGTTTGAGCATTTGGTCGCGCCATGCAACCCGTGAGTGATCCTCTGCAAATGCTGTACTAGTGTCGGAAAGCAGAGTCTGCAAAGTACTTTTGAGGTTGTTGACAAGACTGGGTAAACCACTCGAAGAGATCCGTTCAAGTACATCAACTGCAGTCTCACTAATGCCCCGGCCCTTTAAGCCCAGGCTCCACCTTGCAGGCAATTCTGTTTTCCATCCACGCTTAAGACGGTCAGCATCAATGGCCATGACTCTGTTACCCGATGCACCCTGGAAACATCCAATCAATTGTCTCAATCGGTCTTGCAACTCGGTGCGACCAGAAATGGCCTTAGATCGATTGGTCAAAGATTGAGAGACGAACGGGGGAACACGTGCATCGGTAAAGGGAGCCTCATCTGGACTGGCACTGACCAAATCTCGCAAATTCGGGTTTTCAGGTTGCGAGCGATTGCTCAGGCCTAGCAGAACACTTTGAATCTGAAGTGCGCGAGATACCATGGCAACGTCACGTTCCGCTTCCGAAACCAAGGACGCTAAAACTCGATTTTCTAGTGTGTCAAGCAGTGCATTCGCTGCAGCGTAATCTGACTCTGCATTCGCATAGAACCATGACTTGCCATTTTTCTCCCAGCGAGCCAGGGCCTTAAGACCTGCTATCACACCGGGAGGGATTGTTTGGTCTGCGGCCACAACCTCAATTACAAGCCCCGTACTGGGGTTGCCCACAGTGGTGTTCGGCGGAAGCCAGAACCACTTTGCTTCAATATTTTGGCCCTTCAGACAGAAATTCCCCAGATCTATCCGCTCATCTAACGCCATTGCAAGCAAATTGCGTGAATCTCGCGCGTGTGTGTGTGGCAATCGGCTTGTGGGCGACCAAGCTTCAAGTGCTGCGGCATACGTTGAAACATCAGGTGCTAATGGGACAGCATCAATTGGTGACCCTGCAGAGGGACGGGAAGGAGCCTGTGTTGTCGGTCCTTGCGGGATACCTCCAACTTGAGGAATGGTAGGGGCAACAGGCGCTGGAGTTGGCGTGGAAGGGAGAGAAACTCCTGATTCACCGAATGGCCAGGGCAGCGAAAACACCTCAAACACTGACTTGTGGATGGGGGCGATTGTTAGGTTAGGAGGACTGCCTGCCCAGAAATGCAAGGCAACTTCAAGTTGCTGGGCGTGCTGTTGTGAATAACCTTTGCGTTGTAACTCTGTTCGAACTTCTGCGAGCAAGCGGGGCGACCTGAAACCGACAGGTGGGAAGTGCCCTTCAACGAATGTGGGTCTTTCGGCCAGAGTTTTGCGCAATACCTCATTGATGAACGCGCGGGGGTTATAGACCCACACGCCCCCTTGCTTCATGGCTACCTCAGCAAGACCACGAATCGCTTGCAGATTGAACGGAAACAAGGGGTAGCCCTGGTGACTACGACCGAAGGCGTCTAACTGGTCAGATGCCTGGGTATCCAAAGGCTCATCAAATTTGGGAACCCACGCATAGAGGTCATTTCCCGATTGGCTTGAGCGGGCAAATTCATTTTTCAGGTGCTGTACACCCCAGCGAGAGGCATTCAAGTAGCGTCCAGTTAAATCAACTAATCTTTGGACGATTGTTTCTTCAGCCAGTCCTTCACTGGGGACCACCCATTGTTCTTTGGCTCGCGTCAAAACAGTTTGGCGGCCGGCAAGGTAACCGTCAGTCACGGCAAACGCGGTGCGGATCGGTGCGCGTACTCGTATTCCGTGCTCGTCGCTCTCAGCAATCATGATGTCCAGCAATGGCTGCTGAATTCCTGACAGAGCTGCCAAGTCCTCGATCAGAAGCACCAGTTCTTTTCCATCCTTCAGCAGTTGTCGGCGGATATCCTCGACCACGTCCTGAATTGATTTTTGGCTCAGGGAATCAGTGAACAATACGGTACGAAGAGCACCGTCAAGCACCTCTTGCAGGATGTCTGCGGCGGTACTACGAAAACGTCCATTGGCATTGCCCAAATATGCCAAGGCACTTTGCACCCTAAGCGGTAACTCCTGTCCAACGGCATTCGTCGGTGGGGCTAAGTCTTCGGCTCGAAACTGCCGCTCTGCTGGATCGGAGGCGCCGCTCAGGCTTGCGCTAACGATGCGAATAAGCACTTCCCCGAGCCACATTTCTCGGGCTTCGGGGGATTGAATCAAATTTCTGACGTGACCTGCGACTGCAACGTGCGGACGCAGTTCACTGTTTTCGTTGGGGGCGGATTTGACCAATTCTTCGGTTCGTTCCCGGTATTCCCGCAGTCCTTCGCCCAATGCGGCGTGCAGTAACTCTGCTGCATAGGTTGGTGTTAATTTCTCGGTGGCGCGCGCCAGTTCATTCTTGAGCGCTTGATACTCATCTCCAGAGAGTGGTTCAAGGATCAATTCCACGACACGTCTGAGACTGGCTGTTTTAGGAATGGAGACAACGACCAATTCCTGGCGACGTGGGTGCCTTTCCAGTTGTGCACGTAACCATCGCACCATGTGGGACTTGCCAACACCGGAGGCCCCAGTGATTGCGATTACCACTGCGCTGCCATCGGTGACTGGGCGCATCAACTCGTTTAGCAAGGCGACTTCGTCAGCAGCAATCTCTGAACTGGTTTGTGCTGCGCGACGGAGCAGGGTGGTGGGTTCATGCACGGCTAGGAGCAGCGCTTCATCAACCGTTTCAGCTTCAGTGCGCAGACACTCCGTAGCGTGGTCGAGTGAGGGCCAATATTTTTCTAGCGGGTTCATGCCTTGGTCTCCTGCGGACGGGCAATCCATTGGTACGTGAGATCACTACGAGCCCCGCCCGCACCGGTTAGCGTGACAGAACTACCCAGGTCGGCCTTTTGTTGCAATAGCAACTCGCCGCTGTCCCACAACGTCAATAAAGCCCGAGACAATGCGCTGGAGAGTTGACCTGGCTGTCGTCGAGGAAGTGCCGCCGGATCGACAAACTGCAGAACCTCAATTTGCCAGCGACCGCCATCCAATACAGGAAGAATGGTGCTGAGTCGCTCTATAAATTGAGCAGCAGGCATGCCTTGGCCAGGTTCGAGAACCTCGTTCAGCGAGTCACGTACAGCGACTGTTGGATCAATAACTGCAAATGAATGACGACTAAATCCCAAGAAGGGGGCCCAATACTCAAGTCCTCTGCGACGTGTGTCGTTTCGCATCAATAGGCGTTCAGGATCAAGAATTTGCTGCGATTCCTTATCAGCGAAGTTGCTGAAGGATGATGTTCGGTACACATCCTGGGCCAGCATCCACGCCAGCGTACGAGTTAAGTCGGCGGCCCTTGCACCTTGGCTGGCCCAAAGGTCTTGGTTGTTTTCTTCTGAGAGTGCCAAGCGGCAAGCCATTCGGCGAGTGAAAGGCAGGATCTCCAACGCAGTGGCGCGGCGCCCTGGAAGCTTTTCTTTAACGGAGATCAACCCGTCTTCTCGAACGAATAAACCTAATTCGACCCATCGATTCAAGGTGTTTCGTGCCATTTGCGCATCGTCTTCAACGATTGCGGCAGGAGATACGGATTCCAACAGGTCAGCCTCAGAGATTGGCTTAGCGGATCGCAAAACAGTGGCATGAAGTACAGCCAGGATGTTAGGCAGCCCGTCGTTGGTTATATTCAACAAACTCATGCAATTAACTTTCGCAAGATTGTTTCTTCATCTGCGTGTGCGACCACAGAAGACCAGGGTCGATCCGGACGTTTGGGATCAGGCAATTGTCTATTGATGAAAACAACCGTCATTGAGCAGGGTGAGGTCTGTAATGCTGCAGCTGCCTCTGGTGTAATCAATGAGTCAAGCCAAAGAATGAATCTCAGTTCGCTGTTGGATCCCAGCAGAGTGGTAGGGGCCCTTGGATCAAAACGATCAACGAAGGTATCGCTGCGAAATGCTGTCATCTGACTAATCAACGACTCAACCAGATTTTCGCTTGCAGACTGAGGAACCCAAAGGGTGTGGGGTCGCGCTTTTTGCATCAGCAGCATCAGACTGGAGCGCCTATCGGTGCATGTGCGAGCAAGATCGCTGGTAACAACGAAAGCTAAGTTTTCTTGTTCCCGTGGAAGGCTTTGCAATTCGGGTGAATGCTCCAAGCGCGGGGCAAATTGATCGATCCTTGCAACAAATGGTCGCAGTTGACGTATAGGCATCTTATTTACGCCCCAATGTTGACTGCATCCTCCGCAGTAGGCAGTAACAGGTCCCCAGTGATTGGGCAATGCCAAACCATATAGTTGGATTAGTGCTTGAGAAATTTCAACTTGAGACTCTGCAGCGCGGTAGATCAAATTGAAGCCTAGGTCTGTCGCAGCATTCATGCTGGTGCGAGCTGCATTCATCAGATTCTCGTATACAGACAGATCGCGGTGGTTTGGATTTCGAATGCGTACTGCAGCAAATGACACTTGAGCATCAGAGTACTCAGAATCTTGGCCAGAAGTCTCAACTCCTGGAGGTCTGTCACTTAGACCTGATATCTCGATGAGGCCAGCCTCTGCCATCAGGTTCAGAGTACGCAGATTCCAGAGTCGAT
>JACCDV010695584.1_pt1 | contig 30432 bp, 51 predicted proteins | sample 7446131 | NCBI WGS metagenome assembly JACCDV01 (sample SAMN15323448, study PRJNA562643) | freshwater metagenome | isolation source: river surface water | place: USA:Blue River Watershed | collected 2017-08-17 | reverse complement strand
TTGTACGTCTCAATTAATGTATTACTATTATCACACACTATATCATTATTTGCAACACGACAATTAGCATTAGCAGCAAAAGATACAGCAATTAATAAATATCCTAGTCTCATTGTGCGCCTCTCTTCTTATCAATAGCAGCAAGTATCTCAAACCTAGACTTACCAGATGTATATACACCTAGTTTGTTAGCCATCTGTAAGATCTGTGTGTCATCGTTACGCCATCCAAAAGTTTCCTTAACGACTGCTGTTGGCTGTTGACGCTGTCTTCTTACCCAGTTGCGCCATGTAGCAAGCCAATCTAGCTTGACTCCGTCAGCCCCAGCCTTAGATACCCAGTAGTCTTTAAACTCATTGGCTACATAATCTGGGTTGAGGTCTGGTCTTTCTGTTTTGCAGAACTCAATAAACTCGGCAGTGGGTTGCCAATCTTTTGGCAATCGTGTCCCTTTACTATGGTTATTGGTTATTGGTTTATGGTTATTGGTTGGTTGAACGGTCGTTGAACGGTCGTTGACATTCTGTTTATTTGCCCTTGCTGCAGCCGATGCCTTGCCTGCCCTAGACGCTTGTTCTAATTGAGCTTTATAGTTGTCGATCTCTAACTTAATACGATCATGATGCCAGCCATCATCCTGCCTAGTAAAGAAGTCAGACAGCACGTTAAGAAGGTTCTCTTCGTTGTCGTGGCATAGCCTAATCTTTCTTAATACAACATCAGTTCTGTCTGGTATAGGCTCTTCATCGAGGTAGTACCAGTCAATTAACGTGCGATAGATATAATGCTCTATCGGTGTCAAGTGAACCGTATCCTTCCTGTAGTCAGCTATATTGAATTGATAATAGTGCATACGTTTCTCCATTTTTAAAACAACTGTATTATTGTATTGCGTTTTATAGTTGTCAAGTAATTTTTATATCGATGTTGTGGATAAGTTTCATTAGCCTATACTTTAGTTTAAATATATCGGTCATCATTCCTTTTACATCTTCTACAACTTCATTGCTATATACAGTATCTATATACACAAAGTCAGCGACATAAGAGATCGCCCTCTCGGTCTTGCCATTGATCACCAGCTTAGGGATCAATTCGTACTTAACCTGCAGACGCAAATTTGCAATTAATCCACCTTTTTCGTACAATTTTAGTTGCGAATAACGCAAGGCTTCCTTCTTAGAATGAAACTTAATACCATCTAACTCTGTGATTTTATTGTTGTATTTATTTTTCTTATACATATTTGCCTGCCAATTTAAATAATTGTTAAAATTCTGGTAAAAAAGTGTTGCATTTAGTTTTTATGGGTGTATAGTTATATCTAACGCAACACATATTAACACAGGAGAAGATCATGGCACTATCAAATAAAAGCCCACTAGGCGCAGCAGCAGAATACTTATACAAGCTACAAAATGAGCGTGGCATTACACCATTCAGCTCAGACTTTGATTTTGATCCAGCTTACGAAGCGTTTCGTACAGCTACACCAGTTGACTACTACCAACAAGGTCTTAATCAAGAATATGCAGCACAAGTTCAATTTGAATCATTGATCGGAGCATACTAATGGACTGGGCAAAAATAGCAGAATTATTAAAGCAACTTAACGAAGAGCTTAAAGAAGATAACGACAAAGCGGAGGCAAAGTAATATGGATAACTTATCAATCTTTCTTGGTGGATTAATTATATTTATAGCATTACTACTTGTAGGCGAATTGCTTGCAAAGTTTTTTGATTGGAAATAAGATGAGCGAACAACAATACCAAGCAGAATGTTCTTTAGAGATGTTTATTGATTCTATTAACTGGGATGCAATGGAAGATAAGTATAGCGAACAGTTCTGGGATCATATGCTAGATGTAGAACCTAAAGCACATAACGAAGAGTGGATGCTAGAAAACTTTACTGATAATTTTACAGACTGGGTTCTAGAAAAGTTTGACAATAAAGATATTATTTTTAACTAGGAGAAAAGTATGAGTAAAGAAGGTTTTGTAAATATTCATGGCAAGGAATATAAAACAGTTGCCAAGCGTGTGCAAGAGTTTCGCGATCAGTATAAGGACTATACGATCCTTACAGAGATTGTACAGATTGACGAAGAGAAGTGTGTAATGAAGGCGTCTATCTGCAGGTTAGCTGAAGATGGCAATGGCACTGTATTGGCTACAGGTCATGGCTGCGAGTTTAAGGCTGCTAGTCAGATCAATCGTACTAGCTATGTTGAGAACTGCGAGACGTCAGCGATTGGTCGTGCATTAGCTTGCTTTGGTTTAGGTGGCACTGAGTTTGCATCGGCTGATGAAGTTGCTAACGCTATTCACCAACAGACAACACAACGAGCAGTAAAATCACCAGAAAAAGTAACACCACTAGCAGGAGCATTGGAGAGTTTAGATGAAGAATCACAACAGTTTATTAGAGATCTTGCAATTGATATTATTGGTGATGTTGCTGGTGGACACATGGAAGACGCTCATGGGAAAACATCGACTCTACTCAGCGAAGAGAAGGTTGCTGTATGGAGCTTACTGGACAGCAAGACACGCAGCGCACTTAAAAAACATGCTGAGACATTGAAAGGATAATCATGTACACAGTCATTAATGATTTTAGGGGTTTATCTAAACCACCAGCAGAGGCAATTAAGAAGCGCGAAAAATTTGTTCGTGATATAATTCAACGACTTGGTGACAAATATAGGTTAAGTAAATCTATGCCAAGAATTTTAGAGGATAAAAAATGAATCAATTAAACTTTACAGGTAACTTAGGTAGCGATGCAGAGGTTCGATACACTGCAGATCAAAAGCCAGTAACATCATGGTCAGTTGCATTGCGCTCTGGTTATGGTAAGACAGAAAAAACTAACTGGGTTCGCTGCACTATGTTTGGTGATCGTGGCGTTAAGCTTGCAGAATACTTAAAGAAGGGTACGCAAGTTGCGGTGTCTGGTGAGTTATCACTAAACGAATACACAAACAAGCAAGGCGAAAGCAAAGCAAACCTTGACTGCACTGTTAGCAATTTAACGCTTATCGGTAAACGTGATACGTTAAGTGAACCAAAAGAGCCAGCTAAGGCAAATGCATATCAGAATCAGCCTCTAGATGAGATTGAAGAAGATATCCCTTTTAATTAAGTCCGTTTTAGGTTATCATTATCCCACGGACAAAAAATATATGGGGAATAATAATGAAACCATGTTTTAAATGTAATGAAATAAAGCCTCTAACTGAATATTATAAACATTCAGGTATGAAAGATGGGCATCTTAATAAGTGCAAATCTTGTGCAAAAAAAGATGTCCATGTTCATAGGCATGAAAGTACAAGTAGAGAAAAAATACTTGCTTATGATAGAGCTAGAGGTAACAGACAAACATTGCAGTATTTAAAAGAGTATAGAGAAAAATATCCTAAAAAATATAAAGCTCATTCTATTGTAAATTATGCAATAAAAAGTAAAAAGTTATTTAGAGAGCCATGTGAAATTTGTGGAAACCAAAATACTCACGGTCATCATGATGATTATGAAAAGCCATTAAATGTGAGGTGGCTTTGCTCTGAACATCACAGAAAATGGCATGCTGAGAATGGAGAAGCTCTAAATGCATTTTAACGAATTGGCGAAAGCATACGGGGGTGTGTGAGTAGCCAACCATTTATGGGGGAAAGCATATTAGTTTGGATCGCTAAGACTTCAATATCTTGTGATTATTTTATTGAACCTGCGAGCACCCCACCATTTTTAGGAGAAGAGAAATGATTGAAATTATTATTGGATTAATTATTGCTTTTAGTATTGCATTCTTTTTTGAGATGCAAAAGAGTGAAGAGCATAGGCAGGGGCAGCATCAGATGCGCTATGATGAGGCAAAGGCAGGTAGAACATACATAGAAGTTCCATATAAATTTAACTTAGCTAAACTTGCTGGCGGATCTTTAGTCGGTGGTTTCTTTGGATTCTTGTTTGCAGCATTTACAATTATCTCTGCAGGTCATCAAGGTGTGCAGGTTACACTTGGTGAGGTTAGCATGCAGACACTTGGTGAAGGCTTTCACTTTATTAATCCGATCTCAAGCGTACACACGGTTGATGTAAGGGTTACTAAGGCTGACCTTAAAAACGCCAACGCCAGCACACGAGATATGCAGTCAGTTCATACTGACATTGTTGTCAACTACAGACTTGATGGCGCTAAGGTAGCCCATGTGTACAAAGAGTTTGGATTGCAGCTAGAAGACAAGATTCTATTGCCTGCAGTTAACGAAACTTTTAAGGCAGTGACAGCACGTTATGATTCTGAAGAGTTGATTACAAAGCGGTCAGAGGTTTCAAACGCTATCCATGAAACTATTCAAGAAAAAGTCTCTAAGTACGGATTGATTATCAATGAAACATCGCTTGTTAACTTTGGCTTCTCAGCACAATACGAGGCTGCAATTGAGCAAAAGGTTATTGCTACACAACAAAAGCTAAAGGCAGAGCAAGATCTTGAGCGTATTAAGGTTGAGTCTGATCAGCGCATTGCTAAGGCAAAGGGTGAGGCAGAGTCTATCCGTATCCAAGCACAAGCAATTCAGCAGCAAGGCGGTAAAGAGTACGTTGAGCTTAAACGTATTGAGAAGTGGAACGGTGAGTTACCAAAAACAGTAATGGGTAATGCTGTACCTATGTTCAACCTTAAAGATTAACATCATGTCAAAAATTGTACAGAGAACTTATAGCGCCATTAACAATAGACATAAGATCTATCGTGCAGTTTTTGGCAAGTGGTTAACTAAAGAAGAGATTAGCGAACTCACTGGAATTGGAACTCCAAGCTCAGTGCGTAGCATGTGTGATCACCTTATATTAAACGGTTATTTAAAGAAGGTTGACTCATACAACAAGGTTATAAAGAGATGGGCTGTCAAGTATAGCGCTGTAATAGAGAAGCCATTTATTTATAAGTCATACGAGCAGCTTCTTGAAGAGTATTACAAGGCAAAGGATGCTGGCAACTTTCATAAGGAAAAGGGTATCTATGATGATCTTATTGCAAGCAACCCTAATTTGCGCGTAATAAGACAGACTGATACAAAAGTTCAAGCAAGCTGGAGAAAGAAGCCTACGAGCTATTACAGAGGCATTGCCAGCACATTAAACACGGGAGATTAACATGGCAACAACAAATCCAATTACAGGCGATCCAATTGCTACAAGATTTGGCAGTAAGGAGGCACAAGAAAAATTTGATCAGTCGTTTGATACAATTTTTGGTGCTAAGAAAAAAACTAATGGAGGCTGGACTCCACCACCACTACCATTGAACGAATATCCAGAGACAAGTTGGGATGATGGTGAGCAGCGTATAGAAAATATAGGTCGGAATTCTAATGAAGGATTACATTACAAAAAATAACCCCACAAGGTTGCGCTTATCTCAGTGTTAGCAGTCTAGAGGCGTGTGGGGTATATTATAGTAACTTATATGTTACTTGTTGTTTACATACATTGTTACTTCAAAGCCGAAACGCATTTCAGTTGCTGATGGTTTTGTCCACATAATAAGCTCCTTAGTTTAAAAAATAGCTGAGATCTCAACTATTAGTTTACAGTTTGAACCTATTTTAAACAGTACGCATCAGGATAATCATTAATTTTAGTCCAATAAACTTTTATATTGTTTATTTATCCATCTTTTTACTTGATCAACCGTTGGATTTTCAAATTCTTTGGATGCTAAATTTCTACCATCACTTGTTTTATCAATGTCAATTACCAATGGAGTTTTGCTTTTTCTAAAGTCATTTACAACCTTTTCAATTTGAGCTGTATTAGGTTTATTTGTATTTACTAAAGAAATGCCAGTATCAGCATCGTACCTAATTGCTCCAGTTTGATCCATGAATTTTGATAATCCTTCCCAACCTCCAGAAGTTTCTGGAAGTAATGGAGATACCTCACGATGATCAACGCTTCTTTCCATTTTTAAATAATCTGGCTGACCTGTTTCTGGAATATATCTTCCTGCAATATTTTTATATCCAGTTGCTTGACTTCTTCCAGTAAAGTCTAATCTAGACAAGTCATCCATAATATATCCAGTTTCTTTTGGATAAAATGTAGTTCCAAAATATTTTTTAGCAGACTCATCTAATGCTTTATTTTTTAAAACTCCACCAAGTGCAGGAATAAATGGTAGCAAACCAAGAGAATTTAATGCAGCAGATCCATAATTTCCTTTCTGCAAATCTTGAGCAGCCATGACACCAGACTGAATATCACCACTAACAGGCATTAGAGAATTGACATTCATTGCATATTCTTTAAGATCAACCGCAGGAACTCCCTGCTTAATCATAAACGGATCAGCTTTTGAGCTTGTCTTTTTACCTAATACTCGATCTAAGTCTGCCTGTGTAAGTGCCATATGTACCTCTAATAATTATATCGTTCTTTTAAGAACTTGATCGAAACAGCCATCTCATCGAATGCGCCGTCATGTACGTCATGTAGTACATAGAAGCCACGCCAATGTTGATTGCCTTGTGCACCTAAGTATGATTCTTCGTGTTCGTAAAATGATCCTGCAATTATTGCAGTCATCTCCCTGCCATCTGCTCTTCTACCGTATGATATTTGTCTACCTTGCTGGTGTCCTGCAAAACAGCTCATGTGCTTTTTAGTGAGCAATGCTGCAGCAGTAGTAATTGGTCTACCCATCACGCCTGACGTAAAATAGTGCGAGTACGCTATTCCGTCTATGGTAACCACCTCTAGGAACGGTATTACTTCCCAGTCCTGATAAGGCAAATCATCGGTAGTAATAAGACCGTCAAGTTTACGATCTTCATTAATTGCTCTATCAATTCGATGTTCATGGTTACCTAGTGTTAAAACCATGCGAGGTTTGTATTGTTTTTCTTTGTTACGTTTAGCCTTAGCGTTGAACTCATACAAAGGAGTTAGCAATGCATCCATAGCCTCACGAGCAGCCCATAAATCTTTGTTGTAGCTTCTGCCCTCAAAAGATTTTAAACCTCTGTCATAAGTTGATAACGATTCCATGTCTGCGAAATCGCCTATACAAATTATTGTGTCGGGCTTCTTTTGTACTATAAAGTTACCTAAGCACTTTAGGTATGTAAAATCGTTTCCTTCTTTAGCTTGCACATCTGGTATCACCAAGTGGGTGATAGGTTTTTTCGTTTCCATGACCTCTCGCTATTGAATTAATAATTGATCTTCTATCCATTTTTGAAGGTACAACAACTGTAAAACATCTGAAGCGCAATCTAGGGTAGTATCTCTTGCGGTATCAGGTAAATTGCTTTCGGTTTTTGCATCAACTGCTGTGGCGGAGTCGACATTTTTGGACACTCGACTGCTTGCGGAACGGTTGAGCATGCGCTTAGTGTTAGCAGCATAGTGATCATTAAGTTTCTTGATAGCATCTTCGTACCCTTTTGCAATATTTTCACTTACTTTTTGCTGCTTTATTGCCAATTCTGCGTTCTTTTGGCGTTGTACTTTTGCATTTGCCTCTATTTGCGCTTTAAACGCGTCAAATTCACGTTTTTGTGATGAGTAGCCCTTGTAGTATCCAAACGCAAAAATAATGGCTAATGTCAACGCTATTGCAGCCTGTTTCCAGTACATCTTTAAAAAAGTTAGTATCACTTCTCTAATCCGTTAGTTGATATAAATCTAAGCACTACATTTACGCCAGCAACGATAGCAATTAATGTCAAAAAAGTAATAGGACTAAAGTAGCCCTCTATTAATGACAATGATGCCTCAACTGCTGCGCCTATTGCAACAAGCACATTAAACCATAAGGTCTTAGATTTATACCATTTTTTTCTCAAAATGTCTTCCCTGATAAAAATTCATAAACCATTTTAATTTCATCAACTGTAGCATTAGTTTTTATTCTATTTGCTTTGCTAGATATTACTTGCACGTTTCCTTTAATATATCCTTTGGAACTATCTATTCTATCCAAAGCTGGAGAACTTTCACCACCACCTTGCTTTTGATAAAACTCAAGCTTTATATTTAACACAGGACAATATTCTGGAATAAAAATATCTTCAGTAGATATATTAAATTCTAAACCTTTTGTTTTTGCTCTTGCTTTAGCTCTAGAAAGCATGGATTTTACATAAGACTCACCCAAATCAATCATTCTATTTACATAAGCTTCTTTAGATGCAGATTTACGTCTAGCTTTATTTTTGGGATTACTCCAATACTCTTTCTCGTAAGTCTTTCTATCAAGCTTATTTGGATTTGATTGAGCTTTATTTGCACAATTTCTAGAACAATAATGATGATTACGCTTTTTATACCAACAAAGTTTTTCTGTTCTTTCAGTTCCGCATAATTCACAATTAAATGTAATATTCATTAAATTGTTTTTCCAACTTGAAAATCTGACAATTTAAGATTATTTGTATATTGGCAATGAGCCATTTCAATCATTTTCCCCTTCCAGCGACCTGCCCACTCGAGTCCAACTGATTCAGCAATCTCGCCACACTTCTTAAATGTAGCTACATCAGACCATTGAGCTTTGCCATTAACGATAGGCACAAAATCAAAAGCGACGCGCCAATTATGATAAGACTGTCCACCTCGTGCATTTGTGACAATCTTGCCAGCAGCAGTCCTGCCCTGTGCATACAAAGCGTTTTGACTTTCAGCATCGCGGTATGTGCTAGTGATAAGCACGTCAATATCTTGGCTCTTACACTTTTCGATAAATTTTTCACACAATACCTTTACTTTAGGATGTAAGTCTTCTAGCTTTCTACTATTAATCATCTAGCTCAGGTCTTTCATTGATCTGCATTGCCATTGCATCATCTTGTGACCATAGGCATACTTCGTCGCCGTTGTCTAAAAAGATAACAAGCTCTCCATCAAATATACCCACAGCCTCAATTGTTTTTCCTGCCATACGCTCAAAATATTCTTGAGCCTTGCCCCTAATATTAGTCACTGACATAGTTGTATTCTTTCAAAACACCTTCATCAATAAGTTCGCTGTTTAACTCTTTTTCTGCCAAACAGCTATCGCAGGTTACTTCATCGCCCTCAATGTTCATAGTGAAAGCATGTCCACAGTGATCACATAAAGCAATTTTATTAATTAGAGATTGTTTCACAATTTAATGTTCCATCCGTGTGATGCAGCCCATAAGTAAACAAGTACAGCCAATCCCATTGCAGATAAGCCTTTAAGTGTCCATTTACCTAGACTAATAAATTGTTTGTCTAGCCATTCTGATATAGCTTCTTTGATCGCTTCTTTATGAAGTTCTTTTTGTTCGTCTGGTGTCATTTATTTCCCCTCATAAAGTCTAGGTGCTAGCAAACTTAAATTATATACATCGGCTTCTGTTAGGCTTGGTAATTGATTATACAACTGACCAGCCTTGTTAGCATAGCGACTGCCAACACCAACACCGTAGCCTAAATTAGCCTCTAATCTAGGAGATACGAGAGATGGAAAAGTTCTTGGGTTCTTTAGTACGTCAACAAACGTCTTGCCGCTAGGTAACCAAGTAGCCTCTTGACCTGCCTTGAATGCTTGAGTAAAGCCTAAGTTCTGTGGACTTACTTGCAAGTTTTCTGGAAGGACAAGCGTTGCGTCTTTAGGTAAAGACCAATTAGAGCGTGGGCTGATCTGTGCGATCTTAGCCTCAGCTTCTTGAGCTTTCTTAGCTACATCCCAAACACCACCAGCCTGCTTAGACATATCCTTTGCCTTAGCAATGTCGGACACGTTTGACTCTGGAAAAAATGCTCTGAAATAGTTACCAATTGCGCTCATACCTTTTTCGTCAGCAGAAAGACCAGCAGCCTTGCCTTGTCTCCATGCCGATGCTAAGTTCTTGTCACCACCCTTACCAATTTGGTACGCCTTCTTAACAAAGTCTGATGCTGTCTCGCTAACGATTTGACCAGCAGCCTTAAATGGAGCTGACGCAACTGTAGACGCAACATTAGCAATCTTTCCTGCACCGCTTGTAATTGCTCGTGCTGGTGCTGATCCTGCCATCGTTGCTGCTGCAGATGTATTGAATGCGCCCATCAAAGGGTTAACCTCTGGAGTCATGCCTTGAAGACCTGATTGATTGTATATTTGTCCAACTCTACCAAGAAAAGTAGAATCTGGATTTTCTCCACCATATACTAGATCTTGCATCGTGCCATATTTTCCACCAGATATTGTTTGTGCAGTCCTACTAAGCAAATCAGTTTTAGGCTCGCTAATTGTTGGCTGTTTTAGTGACATCTGAGTTGGGATCTGCGGATCAAATTGCGCCCCAGTTTGTGGATCGATTGTAACCGCGTTTGCAGGATTAAACGTACCAGCCTCAACTGGCGCTGCCTGATAAACCATGACAGCGTTGCTTGGGTTGAATACTAACTTTTTATTATCAGCCATAGTTTACTCCGCTACAATTCTGTATTGTTTAGGATTCTTAGGGTTTACATAAGCCTTAACATTAGTTGTTGGATCTACCTGCAATACCCAGCCTTTTTCGTTTGGCTTGTCGCTAGTTGCAGGCAGTTTTGTTGATACGACTGGCTGTGGTGCTACTTGAGTTGACGGAGCTGGTGACGCATCGTTTGTATCTGCAGCAGGCGGCAATAGCTTGCTTGTTCTAGGGCTTAGGCGTTGTCTAAACTCAGAAGATCCACGATTTGTGCCAGTAACGAATTGAAGTTCCAAGCTCTGTAATTGACCAGCCATTAATTTTTTGTAGTAATTGATTTGATCTAGCAACTGTGCTGGAGAGTTTGCAGCCATAATGCTTGCTTGAACCTCTTCACGATCACCGAGAGCGCCTGCAGATCCAGTTGTCGCTTTAACAATTTCACCAGCAACAATCTTTTTAACGCCATCAAAAGTTACTGGCGCTGCTACACCGATCTCTTTATTGATCTTGTTACCAATTGAGTTAAACAAACGAATATTTCCATTGTTAAGCGCGTCAGCAGCCTCTTCAAGTGTAAACAAGTGATCAGTTGCAGTGTTCATTGCGCGAACAGATCGACCTTCAATACCACCTGAGAATGATTTAAGTGTTTGCTGTTCTGCTGAACGATTTTGTTTATTGCCTACAATGCTTGCAACGATTTGATCGTCAGTCATCTTGCCTTTTTGTAGCTGAAATACCATGTTATAGATATTAGCTCTCATTAATGCAGCATTCTTGCCGCTACCAATTGGAGGCATCTGACCTGTTTGCATGTAGATCTTAGCAAGTCCTAGCTGTGCTTGTGGCGTTAAGAAGTCAATAGACTCTTGACCAGTGCCAGAGTTAACAGCGCTCTTACCAATAATTTTCCAGTTGTTATTTCCTTGATATTCGCGTGTGATCTTAGATCCAGCGCTTTCAAACTCTTGAATATCACCAACCTTAAATGTAGGTTTTTCTGGCGCTAGTGTACCTTGAATTAAATCAATCTTTCCTGTGTCAATGTCGCGTTGATATTTCTGACCGCGATCAGTAGGAAGCTCAAAGCCTTCTGTCTTTAATTGCTCGATCTCTTTGTTAGATAATAGCTGTGTGCCTTGTTTTTTCTTAGCAGCAAGCGTCATGTAGTCTTTAAGATCAATTGCGCCTGTAGACAATGCTTGTTGTAGCATGACGTTAGGATCGTAATAGCTCTCTTGTGTTACTGTTGGCGCTGTTGGTTGCGTTGCGAATGATGGCGCTACTGCACCAGCTTCTGCAGGCACAGGCTCTTGTATGCCACTAGGTGTCACAATTTGACGGGTTGCGTTTGGCTGACCAATGCTTGAAATAAATGCATCTTTTCTTGCTTGCATCTCTTTAGCACGATTCATTTCATCCAGCTTTTGTTGCATCATATAATCTTGCGTTGCCTGATCGTATACGCCTTGAGCGCCTTGTTGACCAGCCATGAGTGTGTTGCCTAGAATTGTGCCAATCCCTAAGCCTTGATTTTTTGGAGTTGCTAGATAACCGACAAGTGCATTAAACACGCCTGTAGTTCCAGCTCGTTTGCGTAGGTCTTCTACGCCTTGTTGACCAACTAAACCACCAAGATATTCTGGAGGTGTAGCGCCAAAACTTAATACGTTGTCTAATAAACTAGCCATGATTTATCCTACCAATAATGAGATGCGTTTTTTTGGTTGAGGTTTGCTTAACCCAAGTAATTCGTTAATAGGAGTTACTGACGGAGGGTTGCCTTGCTTGATGCCACCTGACGGCGCTTGTGGTAATTGAGGTCTTTGCATGTATTGTTTTGCTACGTTTGCGCCACCAATAATGTTGCCTACGTTTTTAGAGTTTAGCTCTGGTAGCATGTCTTTAATTTCATCTACAGTATAGCCAAGTTGTTGCATCATAGGAACTGATGTAGAAGCTGCTTGCAATCCACCAGACATAGGTGCTGATACCATCATTGCTGGAGTTGCATTATTAATTGCTGACATTGTAACTGGGTTGATAACTTGACCAGTTGACATATTTATGCCCATCTCTGGTAAGTATGCAGGCATTGTAGCCCCACCACCCTGAGCAATAGTTCCTAGTGATGATGCCTTAGTAGTCTCTCCCATAAAAGGAAAAGCGCCTTGCATAAAGCTACCGCCCTTCATTGCACTTGTTGCACCGCCATATCCAGCACCTAAAGTTCCACCTACTAAAGCGCCTTGTAATGGGTTTTTGCCAGTAAGCGCAGATCCTACCGCGCCTACACCTGCTCCGATTAAAACTGGTGCGCCCATATTAAGCTCCCTTTACCTTGCCTACTGTGTAGCAGACAGGCTCAATCACTGCACGATAGATACGACCTAACAAGTCACGCTTCTTGCCACGCATCTCTTTATAGATGTCTGCAGTACGATGTTTAGCAATATGCTCAAGCACCTTACGAACCACTTTATTAAAGAAGCCGTCTTTCTTAGCGAATGCAACCAATGGTAAGAATAGTGTGTGATAACCTTTTTCGTATACCTTAGCGTTTGGCATAGATGCTGAATGAGCAAGCCATACACGGTTACGGAAAGAACCAATACCATAAAACTCGTTCATCATTGTGCATACAATCTTACCGCCGCCAGAGCTTTGTGTCTGAGTAACTGTGCCGCTAGGTGCGCCATATGCTGCAGATAGGTAGTTAGAAAGTTTTGCGTATGGTAAGTTTTGTTGGAAGTTGAATTTATTAATGTCAGCTTCAAGTGCGCGTTGTTGATAGTCTTCCATGCCTTGACCAACTTGCAACAATTGATTGATGTCTGTGTAGTCAGCATTAGCAAGTGCTGGAGCGCCTGCAGCAGCAGCCTCTTGACGTGCGCGTTCTGCAGCGTAGTTTTGGTATGACAACTCGCCAGCCTTATTAGTCAATGCGTTAGCAAGTGTAGTGCCTGCGCGATTAAACATATTGGTCTGAGCATTAGATCCATAACGACCTGCCTGTGATGCGCCAGATTGAGCAGCATTGATAGCATCGAAGTATTGTTGACTTGCAGCCTGACCAGCGCCTGCCATTGCTTGATTAAAGAATGGATTGTTAGCTAAGTATTGACCGCTAATAACATCTTGCTGTTGTTGTTGAGCTGCTGGTAATAATGGATTGCCGCCAAGCGCACGATTCTGAGCAGCCTGAAATCCAGCCTGTGTTTGTGCAGATGGTGAGATGTATGTTTGATTTGGGTAATACTGAGGGGTATCAGACTGATACAGTTTTTGAGCCTCGCCTAGACCATATGTAATATATGGCTTGACTGCAGGATCAATACCCTGAGTTGATGTAGACGATCCCTTTGAGCCACCACCACCGCCCTCAAGCGTCATACGTTTACCTACTGGTGAAAATGCCTTTTCTGGCAACATATCTAGATGGTTATATCTCATAGTTCTACTTCCCATGTTGAAGGCTTTGCGCCTAATAATTTTGCTTTTCTAACCCATCCACTTCTGACAGATGAAAATGAAACTTTAGTACATCCACCATGTCGGGCTATCTCTTTTACTGTTTCCATGCCACTTGCTAAGTCTTTTGGATCTCTTGAATCTAACCACGCAGCCCAGATATGCATGCTCTTGCCTAGCGGCTGCAATACCATGAATCCGTCTTTCTTCTTTCTGATCCAAAGCATTGCGCGTTGTTCAAAACAATCACAATAAATGTCTTCAGAGATCCAGTCATCGTGACCTTTATCTCTTACCTTCTCCAAGCCCTCGCGAACCCAAGCCCACTCGCTTCTAATATTTGCTGGTGGAACGTATACGAAGTCCATTATCCAACTATGATGTACATGAACGTACAGACGTGGGCGTTAGAGTCATGTTCAATAACTGCCTGACCTTGAGATCTTGTGCCGACATACATCTTAGCCATCTCTGAAGCTGCCTTGTCATCCATAGGAGTGAAAATAATTGCAGAATCAGCGCCAATACGTTCGTTATAAATAATTGTAGACGTTGTTGAGGCAGTTGTACTAAAATAGCCAGTATTGTTGGTCTTACCGTTCATGGCATTATTTACAACCTCAGAGATTTCTCTTGGGTTAGAGCCAGAAGGATTAAGAACCCTATACTGTTGATTAACAACTGTCATCGCGTACCTTGTTGTACAATCTCAATGTCTACGCCTAGTGCGTTAGACCATCGAGCGCCTGTTGGTTTGATAGACAACGAATGATATTTTCCGTTGCTTCTCAATGATACTCTATTTTCGCTGGAAGCGTCAACATAGCTACCGTAATCTACTACTTGATTCAATAAGTTAACAGATTTAATTGCAACGCTTGCAGATCCACTATCAACTAATGGTCTAGCAAGGGTTACTGTGGAGTTATATTGGCTGCCAACGTACCCAGTATCAATCTGTGCGCTTGATGGCTGACCAGTAAATGTCACCACCTTGCCACCTACAGCACCAGCGAATAAAGTCTTACCGCCAGTGTATAAGGCTGAGTCTAAAGATGTTTGCATTGTGTCAAGTGTAAAGCCTCCAGCAGCCGCAGCAGCAAGATCAATTGCCTTCCCTGTGCCAGACCCTACGCCAGTAGCTGTAAATCTTAATCCTACTGTATTAGCACTAGCACCTATTAGCGTGAAGTTTGTCGTACCTATCTCAGTGATAGAGTATTCTTTTCCAACTACAAAAGATCCAGCATTAATTACATAGTTAATGTCTAGACCTTCAAGCGTTGCACCTGCAGACGCACTTGTAGCAATAACTTGAGCTAAAGTTTCACCGTATGCCCATTTTTGTACCTGCCAGTTGTAGATCATTAATCCACGTTTACCAAAAGTTGTCTCAAAATTCCAGACTACAATCTTTCTGAATGAGTCTACGGTTGCTGACATATTTGATAGTTTAGATGGGTTGGCGTTAGACCAGAACCAACGATCAATCTTTTCGTTTCCAATAGGCGTTACTGTTTGACCGTCGCATGAATAGAAACCCTCTTCACCTAAGAAGTAAGTAACATTGCCGTATTTAGTAACTGAGTTTCCTTCAACGCAACCAAGTCCTTTTGCAATTGTGTCAAATTGGAAAAAGTATGGTGAACCAATGTATGTCATACGAACAATGGCACGATCTAAAAGCACTAGACCAAATTCACCACCAGTGATTCCACGAATATTGCCACCGTCTGCAATGATTTGATAGTCTGATTGAGATGTAGCGCCACTTGTCCAGTCTGATTCATCATTAATGTCAGACCATTGAACCTTATTAGCATTCGTACCAGAATCCAAGTTTGCAGCAACAACAAAGTCACGGACAACTGTCACATATTCTGCTACAGGCGCGTTAACTGCAAGGTCAGCAAATAGTGTGCTTGATCCTAGTGTAAATCCTTGTAGCTTGTCTCTGTTATTGGCTGCAATTACTGTGTTACCAAACTGCACAAAGTTCCACTTTTGAACATTAGTATAATCACCAGCCTTTGATACGTTATCCATACTTAGATCTGAAGAATCAAATTTAAATAGTTTGGTAGTACCACCAGCAAATACGTTTGTCGTTGATGAAAACCGACCTGCAAATACAGCATTCAATGTCTCACTTGCAGAATTAGAATAATCTACAGCCAAAGGAAAAGGCGTATACCCAACTGCAGCAGGAACTACGTTATAAACATATGACAGATTTTCCACAATAGATGGCTGGTCTGGAGTCCACTCTGTAAATGTTATTTTTTGAATAGCCATTAAAGCTCCTAACGTAATTCAAACCATTGTTGTAATGCACTTCCACCTTGACCAGCATTTCCAGTTACAGCGCTTACAGAATATGTAACTCCATTAGGAATAATAAATGTAACATTATGATAAGAAAGGCTACTATCATTTTGAGTTGACCCTTGAATTGCTGCCAATGTTCCATTTATATAAAATGCAATTGCCCCACCAGCGGAGGTTGTTGAAGCGCCTGAAACTGAAACCATAATTGGTCTGCCAGTAGAATTTGTATAAGTAGCTCCGTATGCTCTACTTCCTGTTACGTTTTGCCATGTTTGACCATCACCAATACCTCCTGTAGGCGTAGCACTTGTCCATGTAGTACCATTAGATGTTAATACGTTACCTGAAGTACTAGGAGCAACTGTTTGTAAAGCACTTGTGCCGTTACCTAGCAATACCGCATTAGCAGTTAATGTAGAGCTTCCTGTACCACCATCAGCTACAGCAAGGTCTGTAATACCTGTGATAGAGCCGCCTGTAATCGTTACGTTTGAAGCTGCTTGTGTAGCAATAGTACCTAAGCCTAAGTTTGTACGAGCATCAGCAGCAGTAGAAGCTCCTGTGCCACCGTCAACAATAGCAAGATCAGTTCCTAATGTAGTAGTGCCTGTAACTGTTAAATTTCCGCCAACAGTAAGATTGTCACCGTCAGCCCCAGTAATCATGTCCTTAACCTGAGCCATTAGCTCACGGATACCGTTGTTAATTCCAGATGGAGCGCATCCCTCTGCAATGTCAATGCCACCAATGTCTGTGTTATTGGCTGGAACTGCTGACCATTCACTTACTTTATTTTTAGCCATGATTTACCCTTGTCTATACCATTCGTTATTATTTACTGATACGTCAACCCAAGTATTTGTGTTCACGCTTACGTCTGACCATGTATTTGCGCTTACCGCAACATCTGTCCATGAATTTGCATTAACTGCAACATCTGACCATGTATTTGTATCTACAGGAACTGGTGTCCAATTATGACCTAAATTAGTTCCATTAGCTATAACTGAAGCCGTTCCAGTTACTTGTGCAAAGCCACCCCAGATTGCATTAGGATCTGCTGTTACATAAGCATATCCATTAACTTGAGCATTAGCTGAATACTCAACACCACCCAAAGCTGTTACGCTTGCATATCCATCTACAGCACCGCTAGATGTTCTTACTCGAATACCATCTGCTGTTGTAGTTGCTGTGCCTGTTATTGTACCAATGACATAGAATATACGATGACCATTAGCGCTAAATGATGCAAATCCTGTGACTGCACCTGTAGATGTACGAACTCGTGTAGCATCTGTTGTAACGCTCGCAAAGCCATCAATTTGACCTGCGCTAGTCCTTACCCTTATTGCATTAGAAGTAACGCTTCCTACACCGTTTATAGCAGCAGAATCAGTACGAATTACATAGGCAATAGACTCAACTTGAGCATTACCAGTAATAAAAGCACTATCAGTACGAATTGCGTATGCAGAACCTGTAAAGGTAGCATCACCTGTAATCTGAGCAGAAGCTAGTAAAACCTGACTAGCAAGTGAGCTGAATGGTACTTGTGAAAATGCTGCTATACCAAACATCTATTACTCCTCTGCTGGTTCTGGTGTATTGCCTTTGTCAAGCCATGCTAGATATGCTTGGTAGTCTTGATTGTTTTCATCAAAAACAAAGCTAGTCATTGAGCCATCTTCATTAATTGTATAAGCCGCATCAGCAACTGTTTGCATAGGTCTGATATAAAGTTTATAAGTTTTCATAGTTCACACCCAGTAAAGTACAAATTTGCAGATGCTGAAGTAGAAGCTATTGTAGTAGGTCTTGTTACTGTTACAGCACCAGAAGATAATGTTCCTGATAAAATTGCACTTGATGTACCACTATTAATAAAAGTAATTGCAGATGCTGCTGAACTTACTGCAACTGTATCTGTCACATTAAAATGACTTGGGCTAGAAACAGAAATTCCTGTTGGTGCTACTCTAGGTGTAACTAAAAATGGCACAGTACAATATGTAGAAGTTGTACTATATCCAATACCAAAACCAAGTGTATTGCCATTTCCTGAAACTGCTGGCAAATATCTTTGACATAAAGCCAACTCTGTACCATAAGGTCTATAGTCAAAGGATGTAGCTGTAGAGCCTTTTTCCAATTGAACATTTGTAATTGTCAACGTACCGCTAGTAAATGCTCCAGTTAAAAAGTAAAGTTCAAGTCCATTTGTTACTCCGCTCGGTGCAGAAAAACTAAATGTGTACTGTGTTGGTGTTGAATTAATAGTTAGTGTGCCATTAGCAATTGAAGTAACGCCAGCATAATTATCTTGTGCTGTAGGAAAGCGTGTGTACCAAGCCAATGATGTTAATGTTGAGCTAGATATAGTAGCCGTAACTGTAACTGTTTGACCTGCTAAATCAGCACTATTAAAACTTTCTATTTTTTGACCAATAAAAGCTACTGTAACTCCAGAAGCTCCAGTCATTTGCATTGAGTAAGAACCAACAGAGCCTGTTCTAGCTACAACACCTGCACCACCAGTTGTATTTGCGTACCATCTGTCAGAAGTATATTGTGTAGCACCTGAAACTAATGTAAAACTTGTACCACGTTGCCATATATTCATCGCACCGTTAATAATACGATTCTTAAATGCTGTTACAGGTACTAGGTATTCAGCAGCATCTGTGCCACCGTATGAAGGAGTTGTAATCCCAAGAGAACCATCTAATGTTATTGGCATTATTATTCCTTATCTAAATACTGAAATACAAATATCTTGAGCATCAAGCATCGCTGATAATGTTCCTGTTCCTACAGTAAATGCAGATGTTGTAGGAGTATTTCTGTTCCCTGTTGAAGGATTAATATTAAAAAAACAAATATTAAATTGAGCGCCAGATGAACTTGCAGCACCTACTGCATTGTAATTAGTATCTGGCATAGCAGTAGTAATATTTATTGTATAGTAACCGACACCATTGTCAGTAATACTAGATACATTACCACTTCCTCTAATAGCCACAGTTCCTGAACCATTAAAATTAACCCATGCACGACAGGTATAAGAAGGTGCGCTTCCAGAAGGAGTTGCAAGTACAGAACTTCCTAATGTTACGTTTCCGCTAAATGAACCTGTTGTTGCAGTTAGGGCTTGACCACCAACAAATACAGTTCCAGTTGTAGCAGGTAAAGTAAGTGTATTTGAGCCAGATACAGCAGGAGCAGCAATAGTTATGCTACCACTTGTATCTCCAGCAATTACAACTGAACTCATAAACTACTCCAATACTGGTAACGATGCAGCTTTAAGCTCATCTAGTGTTGTCATTGTATCTACTTGGTTAGTAGCATCACGCAATGCTTGTTTCTTAGCTTCAATCTCTGCTAATACTTCAGGATTGTTTAGGTTGCGTAATTGCACTACGTCTAAAGACTCAAGCATAGGTTTACGCTCTGTACGCAAACGGTCTTTAGTAATATCTTTAGCTTTGTCAAAGTTAATTGTAATCATGCGTACTCCCATGCGTTACGGAATGTTCTATCTTCAGGAATGTCTGATACATCTACAATCTTGTATGGTGTGCCAGCAGGTACGTCTTTAGCTGCAATCTCTTCAATTGTTAAGCCACATTCAGGTGCAGGAATTATGATTGCTACACCGTCATCTGTTGGGTAAATAATACGTTCGTTCATTTTTATTCCTTATCTGAATATAGATACACAAGCCATTATAGGGTCATATCTAATACTGCCTGTATTATAAGCAACACCAAAACGAAACGTAGTAGTAGTTGCATTTTCAATTCTAAGATTTTGGTTGACATCCCCAGACCAATTTAAAGCATCTGCGGATGAACTAATATTTGCACTATAACCAATATCAGGCATGGCATTAGTAAAGTTTACTGTAAATTTTCCTGTGCCATTATCTGTAATAGAACTTACATTTCCGCTTGCACGAATAGCTACTGTACCTATACCGTTAAAGTTTACCCAAGCACGACATCCGTATGTTTTTGCTAATGAACCATAACCTGCTTTTGAATAAAAATCTCCATTAGCATCAAAGAATGCTTGAGTATCAGCCCCATCCATTCCAGTTAAGTTTGCTCCAGCAGAATATGTTGATGAGTTTGAATGGATTGATACTGTTCCAGCACCTAAATCATTAAATCTTAATGCGCCATATCCATTTTGAGCAGTTAATGTTTTCCAATTAGTTCCGTTCCAGTAAGCATTATTTGTAATAGCAGTTTGAAATGAAACTACATTTTGTATGCTAGTAGCAGCTCCAACTCTTAACCCAGTATCATTTATATCACTTGGAGCAGCTTGTCTTATTCCTACATTTTGATTGGCATCTACTGTAATTGCTGTAGTTCCATTATTAGAAGCAATCTCTAGGACACCAGAAGTATCACCAGTTACAGCAATACCACCGCCACCACTTGTCTTTGTTGAAATAATACTTGCCATTATAGAACCTTCCAATTAGAACCGCTTGGTACGGTTACCGTAACGCCACTATTAATAGTAATTGTACCCACAGATACAGCGTTATAGTTTGTAGGAATTGTATAGTTAGCTGATACTGTGTTTGAGTTTAATACTAAGCCATTAGATGCAGCCACTTGAGGCGCATAGGCAGTTAGTGTTGAATCTTGGTAGGTAGCACGTTCAGCAGGATATGTACAGAATACATCTTTAGCAGCAGATCCAAAGTTTACCAATGAACCGCTATTAGATGATTCTAAAACTGTATCACGAGTAAGTGTACCTGCACCTACAGTACCTAGACCAACCTCAAAGTTAGCTGTGCCTGATTCAGTAATCGCATAGTAAGTTGTGTTGCCGTTACCAATTGCACTAGAGAATGTCTGAAAGCCATTTACTGCACCAGTAAGCGTAATTGTGCCTGTGCCAGACGTTACGCTATTCTCTCGTACACGATCCTTGACTACTAAAGCCATAGATTATCCTAGCTTAATTGTACTGTTAGGTTTGTTGATGCAATCTTAAAGATGTCACCAGTTTCGATAGTCTTTGCAGCATCTAAAACTGTATGATAAAGAAGGTTACCACCACTTACAGCATCCAAGATACCAATCCAGCCTACTGTACCCCAGTTAGCAGTTGCTTGTGGGAAGGTTACGTCAGCATTAGAAGCTGATAGACCGTCAGAAGGTGCTGCAAAGGTTACTGATTGGCGAACATAAGAGCCACCAGAGACTTCTGTACCTGTGTTAGCGTCTGTTGGATCGCTTGTGTATAAGCCAACATAAACAGTTGTAGGTGCTGTGTATGTAGTGCCACGAATTGTGCCGTTGATTAGAGCATTCTCTAAGTAGTTTGAAATTTCTGCCATGATTATTCCTTATCGTAAAGCTATAGTCATTGTTAGTGGTGATCCTGCATACTCGCCCTGATCATCTGAAATTGATAATGCATCCTTGCCTCGTTGATACAGTGCAGCCCATGTCTCTAAGCGAGCATCGTTCATTAGGTAAGGCTCTGCCTCTGCTAAAGCGCCATACAACAATAAGTCTGGGCAGTTAGCCAAGAATACGTTTGATGGTACTGTGCTGCTCATGTACGGAGGCGCTGCGTAATACAGCATCTGCATCGTGTAGTTTGAATCAGGAATAGGTGAAAGCTGAAACTCCTGAGCTAACACTGTGTAAGACACTGGCTTCCCACTAATCGTAGAAAATGTATTCCTATAGAATACGTTAGGCGCGTCATACTTTAAAACTGAAATAGGATTTGTGTTTAAGTGTAGATCACGCATCTCTAAGAAGTCTGATGGCAACTCAACTGTGCTGTCATTAGCTGCACAAGTTGTTGTGGATACCTTTAACATCTGACGTAGGCGCAATTCTCTGCGTAAGCGATTCTCTGCCAACTGTATAAATACAGGGATCTCGTTTGTTAAATCGCTACGAGCTAGGTAACTAGCTACAGCGTCTTTTAAGCCAGAATAATTAGATAAGTCCATTAGATTTTTCCTGCGCGAGTTCTAAATACCCTGTTATCAGGATCGTTTAGCCAATCTTTAAAGCGCTTCATGTCAATGACAGTCAAGCCCCTTGTAATTCCTTTTTTTTCTAGGTCAGTAAATACTGCTAGAGGGATACGAGCTACTCGGTTATTTAGAGTGTCGCCCCAACCTGCTCTTGAGTCGGTTGCATTGTAGTCAGCCTTATTAGCCTCAAGAATATCTGTAATGTTTTGTTCTTGTGTGACGATTAATTGATCACCATCGTCTTTAAAATCTGTGGTAGTGATACCGTTTGATATTTTTTTGTCTGTCATATTAAAAAGAGGGAGATTTCTCCCCCTCCTTTCCTTAACGATTAAGTCAAGTCAGCAATGATACCGTGTGCTGCTTCGTTGTTAACTTGCAATGTGTATTCCACAAGCAATTGAGTTTGCTCAGAGTCACCAACTTTAGCCAATTCGTTAGTTTGGAATGGGCGTAGGTATGAAACTGAAGCCATCTCTGTATCAACCAAGAAAGCTACGTCGTCGCTGTCTGTGTTAGGAATGAAGCGATCTGGAACGATTTGGATCACGCCAAAATCTGACACATAAACGTCTGCTGCACCGATGATTTGAGCTTGTTGTGAAGCTGGTACATCACGGAAGCGAGTAGCAACGCCTGAGAATGTTGAAGCCACAACTTTTTGAGCTGGAGTTACAAACAACATTGTAGGTGAGCCACCGTTTGTGAAGCATGATTGCATTGTGCTGTTCAAGATTGTTGAAGTGAATGCACGATCTGTACCAGTTACACGAGCAGTTGTACCACCAGAGCCAGCAGTACCACCAGTACCACCGTTGTAGTTAGAGCTTAACCATGTTTGCATGCCGCCTAATACGCGAGCAGTTGTTGAGCCGTTACCGTCAGCAGCAACTTGGTTTGACAAAAGAATCGCTTCCATGTCACGTTTCAATTCGCCTGATGCTTTAGCTAATTGGTATGCTTTTTCTGAACGACGACCAGCTTTGTTAACTGTGTCCAAAGTGCCAGAAATTTTAACAGTTTTTTGGCTGATCTGAGTACGGTTACCCAAACGAACTGTTGGAGTTAATGTAGCTGATGATGCATCTGCACCCTCGATTGCCGCATTGCTTACGTTAACAGCAGCTAAGCTGTCAGTTTGCCATTCGTGTAGTCGTGCTGTGGCGTTAGTTTTGCCAATAGAGTTCATGAATGGTGTTTCAGTTGGAGAGATGTTGTAAATAACATCAATTAAGTCTTCACGTTGACCAATCGCTTGGTAGGTTTGATATGTAGCCATGATTATTCCTTTATCCTAATAATTGTTCCCAGATCTTGGCAGCGTCTTTAACTTTGCCAGTAGCTCTGAGCTGTTGTTTGTTCCGCTTCATCTGATCTGTATTGGTAGATTTAACACCGTTACCAGATTTTAGCGTTCTTGGTGCTTCACTAACACGCTTTGTTACTTGCGGCTTAGCTTGCTGTAATTTGTCGTATTGCATCGCCTTATACAATGTCAAAACGTGACGAGAGTCGACGACTTCAGCTAGCTCTTCATCAGAAAAACCTACTGTCTTAGCGAACCTACGCATATCACCGCGTAATTTTTCACCTTTTTCTGGATCTGCATACTCAGGTAGTGCTTTAGCTAAGACATCTGCCTGTTGAGCTACAAACTGCTGTTTCTGCATAACTTGTTCCGCTTGTTGCTCTTTAGCAATTCGTTCACGTTCTGCCATTACCAGACTCATTTGTTTCTCTTGTTGTTGCATTTCTGCAACTCTTACTGCATATCCGACAGGATCGTTTTCTTTCAGAGTCTCTAAGTCCTCTGGTTGATTTTGTGCAGACAGCACCTGCGCCAAAACCTGCAACCTCTCAGCATAGGCATCTCTCATCTGCCTTGCCTCTAGCACAGCGTGAGCTTCTTGTTCTAAGATCTTACGTTGCTCTGCTAATTGTTGCGTCTTTTTGGTGTAGTCAACACCTTGTTGAGCATAGTTGATTAATTCTTCTTCAGATAGTTCTAACTCTTCGCCATTAACTTTGATCTTAGCCAACTTCGGCTCATCTTGTTCTGGTTCTTCGTCAGAGTCTTCGTATGAATCATCTTCACTATAATCGTCAAGATCTTCTTCACCCTGTAGCTCTACTTCATCTTCTGGCGCTGCATCTGCTTGCCCTTGTTCGGGTGCTTCGTCATCACCTAGTAAGTTAAAGAAAGAACTTGCTGCCTCATTAATAGTGCCTAACGGCTGTTGATTTTCACTCCCAGAAGGGTTGGTGGTTTCCATCGATTTATTTCCTTATTGCCAACTTCGCTTGGCTATACGTTTGATAAAATATTTACCAAATCTTCCAGCGCTTCTCAATTATCTTCTTGTCAGCAGCCATCGCTTCTATACTCGAGTAGATTTGATTGTAAGCACTAATCATTTGGTAAGCACTCTCACGCTCACCTATATTTTCAGGAGAAGAGCTAACAATTTTGCTAACTTCAATCTCCTTCAGTTCGTTGAATAATTCTTTGAAATGCTCGCTATCAAGTAAGTTGATAGCCCACTCTGTTCTATTCATTAGCGTTGCCTAGTAATCCTAAGAACCTACCAGCGCCAGCGCTATTTGCTGGTGACATGGTAGATGAAAGTAAAGCAGACATCTGCTCTGGCGTTGATACCATTGGGAACATCTCTTCAAGTGTTGGAGTGCCAACATCCTGATATGCCCTGTTAGCCGCTTGATTCAGAATAGGAATCATAGAGAAGTTAGTAGTTCTCTGATTGCCGTTACCAGTTAATGCATAGTACATCCCAGCTTGTGGATCGTAGTATACCTCTGGCTGGGTATATGGAAACGGATCTGGCGTAGCAGGCGTTTTAGGTTTCTTTTTGCTTCCCATATAATTATTCCTTCTATTCTTCTGTATTTATATCATTTTTTGCTATTTGCTGCAATGAAGTTAATGAATTCATTACAGAATCAAGCTGCATAGAGTCGTTAGATTGTTGTGCCTTAGCTGCATCAATCTGTAACTTCATCTGTTTGATAGCAATCTCGGCATTGTCTTTATAAGATTTTTGCTCTAGCTCTAACTGTTTACGAGCATTCTCAAGCTGCATCTTCTCGCGCTCTAACTCATTCTTAGCGTTGTCAGTCTGTGCTTTAAGTTCTGCCTTAGCTCTCTCAATGTCAGCAAGCATCTGTGCTGCCTGTGCTGATGGATCTTGTTGAGGCTGTGACGCTTGTTGCATGACTTGCATCTCTAGCTCTGGCGTGATTGTGTTCAAGAATGCTGTTGTATCCTTGAATCCAGCCATCTCTACCATACGAGACAATGTTTTTTGGTACTGACTGAGGCTGACCAATGGATTGTTTACGCCATACTGACCAATGATTTGTTCTTGTTTAGCCAAGATCATCTGTAGTGTAGCGATTTGCTCTTGACGGTTACCGTTACCCAAGCCTACGTTAATTGTTACGTTGTATTGGTCTGACCACTCACGCGGATCAAAGTTAACCCACTCACCACGCAAGCGAACTGTCTGTTCACGGTCTTGGTACTTGCATAGTAGGTGTAGAATCCCCTTAAACAATGACTTAACACCAGTCTCAGCAAAGATACGAGCGATTAGCTCTAGCTTGCCAGTAGATTGCTGTGTCATTGCTGCAACTGCAGTCGCTGTAGTGTTTTGTAGGATAGATGGATCTAAACCTTGCTGCATATCGCTAACGCCAGTGCGTTTAGCCTGTACGCCATCCAAGTATTCAAACATTGGGAAGGTTTGTGCTGCAGTGTTTTGTACGACTAGCTGTTGTACAGCATTTACGTTCTTAGCACGAATCACACCACCAGCAGTAGACGTTAATAAATCGTCATAGTTCACTTGACCTTCAACTGCAACAACGCGAGCATTGTTTGTGAGGTAAAGGTTATCGAAAAGTTGACGTGTTAGTGTCGTTTTCTCAAGCTGGATGTCCATTGTACGATCAGCAAGTGACTGACCAAAGAATTTGTGTGGGATAGGAATCGGGCATAGGCTGTGGAACGGTACATAGTCGCACTCTTCCTGATCCAAGATGAACTCACCACCCATTACGATGCGATGTAACGAGTTAAATCCTTCACCATTGAAGTCTGACTTGATGTAGCACTCGAAAATCTCAACTTCCTGCATAGATGGATCATCTACAGGGATGTACTCTGGGATCTCGCCGTTAGAGTAACGTGCTAAACGCTCAGGCGCGTATGTTAAACGATCATATGCTGGGATTTGCTCGACAAGTTTGCGATCATAACCCATAGCAACTAGGTCTCCACGCGCTATAAAGCGTCTATGAGCGCAGAACTGTGCGTCGGCAATGCTAGTGGCTCGCTTGTCGATAATAAACTCTTCTGGAGGCACTGTTTCAACGATAATTCGGCTGTAGTCTTCAGTTCTTTTGATCGTTACGTTGTAAGTGTTGGCAATTGTGCCGTCATTTAGTGTAATTTGGTTGACTTCTTGCTTGACAATCTCCCATTCACCGTCTGCGAGCATCATTGTTAGCTCGTCTTCGGTCAAATCTTTGTATGATTCGCGTGTAGTGTCTTTATTTGACTGCCAATAGGCTTTAACAATGCCCACTTTTTGCATTAATGCGTCTTTAAACCAGTTATGTAGGATCAAGAAGCCGTCATTTTGCTTATAGAACACCCAGTTTGCTAGTTCACTAGCCTGTTTTGCGAACTTTTCGTCACCATCTTTAACTGGCTCGAACTGTACAGCGTCTTCATTGCTTGTAAATACGCGAATAAGCTGAGGCAATGCGCCGTCAATGGCTTCTGCCACCTCACCAGTGACAATCTGTGATCTACCTTCGATCTCGTTGCCGTATGGATTACGCAAATACGCATTTAATGCGTCTGCCCTAGCCTCAACTGTCTCTGTTTCAAGATAACCAATAGCGTTATCAATCTCCATACGCAGTAGGACTTTAATTTCTTCTTCGCTCATTCTTGCCATTATATGATCCACTTAGTGTTAATGTTTAAGGGTTTGCTCCAAGAGTGGTCTGTCTCCACCAATCCTACAGCAAGGTATCTCATTGAGTCTGCTGCGTGTGAACACCAATCATGTAGCGGTCTGTCATAAAATACGTTACGCTTCTCGTCGTACTCTCTGCGGTAGTTACGCAATGCAGAAAGCCCTTGTTTAGTTCTTTCTTGATCAAACCAGCATCTTGGTAGCAATTGTCTTACAGCCTGAATACCGTCTGCAACTGATAGTCTAGGTGCAACTGTAATCTCTAGCCCTGCCTCAATCAACATCTCTTTACGAGATTTGCCAGATCCTAGCTCTCGAACTTCCACGTCATGCGGAAGGATTTGTTCTGCGCCTGAATATCCACGTTCGCGCAGCCAGCTAACATAATAGTCCAGCCCAACGCCATGATTCTCACAAAAGTCAATTAGTCTTACCTCTTTACCTACTAACTGGGCAACCCAGATTGCAGTAGAGTCACTAATACCCAAATCCCAAGCGCATACAGTACGGGAGAGTGTTTCGTTAGGAATCTTTGTAATTCTTTCTTGCTCTTCAGCTTCATTGATCAGCCCACCATAGAAAGCACCTTCTACTGGCGCGTCAAATGAACATTCATATTCTTGGCGATACTTGTCTTCGCCCATCTCTTGTTTGGCTGCAGCAAGCTCTGATGCGTCTAGGATCTTGGTCTCACTAGCCTTGAACTCTAGGAACTGCCAGCCGTTACCTTCTTTACCACGCTCTTTAAAGTCTGCAAAGTGATTGTTACCCTTTGGCGTACCAATGAATAAACACCAGCCCTTGCGATCAGTTAGTGCAGGTCTAATAATATCTGTCCAGATTTTAGGGTTCTGGTCACCAATCTCATCAAGTACCACGCCATCAAAGTATTGACCGCGCAATGACTCAGCATTCTCAGATCCATACAGGCTGATACGTCTACCCAAGAAGTCTACTCGTAGCTCGGCAATGTTTACCTTTGCGCCAAGTGGTCTCGTATACTCAACCAAGTAATCCCACGCAATACGTTTAGCCTGTGCATAAGTTGGTGCGATATAACCATATCTTGGGTTAGGCATGTCGTTATTCAATGCCCTATCAACAAGCTCCATGATTGCGGATACAGTTTTACCCATACGACGATGGGCAACAACTACAACGAACCTTGACTCCCTCATTGCTGCATGTATTCTGCTTTGAGGTTCGCGAGGTCTGTATCCTAAGTCAATCTCTTCCTGCTCTTCGTACTCTTCTACATCACTTAGGTCTGTCATTAGCAATTCCTGTGATGACTTTGAGTGCGACTGGGTTATCGTCATTGCCAGTAAGCTCTACTGATTGTAGATCTGGTATAGTTTTCTTGAGCAGTAACTCAATAGCCCTGATGCGACTTGCTGACAATTCAATATCGCCCATCGCGTGGCTTTCTAATAGTCCAATGAGTACGGAGGCTTGAATCCTTGCTCGTACTTCATCTTGATGTTTTGTTCTTATTCTAGCTGCCATAATATCACTCCCGAAGGTTGGTGATCCTTTTGTTATTTATAAAGCCTACCGTAGTTTGCTGATGCTTTAGCAATCTCATCTTTTGTTAATTGTTTACCAGAGTTTCGTGCTTGCACTGCAGCCCTGACTCCAGCCATATTTTCTTGGTAATCTTTCCATGCATCTAATTCACTTTTAGGATTTGATGCCTTCATGTAATCCATTAGCTGCCATGCCTTAGCCATTTTGTCAGCATTCTCAACAGTCATGTCTGGAATAGTTCCAAACTGATAACCGCCACCATAGTTAATAGCCATATCTAATGGGCTTCTATTAATTCTTGTAGTGCCTAAGTCTTTATATGCTGACAATTGGTTTTTAAGTTGTTCTGGATAAGCTCCATGCTCTAAGTATGCTGACGGGTTATTAAACAATAAAGATGCAGAACTTACAGCTCCAGATCCTAAAGTTTTTAGTTTGTCCAGCATTGACATCTGAGCAAACATATTCTCATCTAACAAACTTGGCATGCTACCACTTAACCTTATTCGCCCAGTACGCTGCGCTTAGTTTGCCTTTAGCAATGTTATCTGCATGACGAGCCTTGAATGACTCATTACGTTTGCTACCGTCTGGACTGCCTTTAACGCCTTGCTGACCAAAGCGAATAGTCTTAATCGTGTCACCTTGTTTGGCAACAACGACATGAGACTTAGTTGGATGGCTAGGCGTGGCTTTAGGTTTGTTGTAACCTTCTAGCCCAAGTTTTTCTAATCGTGAATCTTTCTTCATTTCTTAGCCTTTTTCTTGGCTGTCTTTGCTGCATCCTTAAAGTCTTTATCTGAAGGAGCTGCTTTACTGCCAACCTTATTCATCTTCTCGCCAGATCCAGCTTCAATACGCTTCTTCTTGGCGTGGATGTTTGCATACAATCCTTGTTTAGCCATTACTTTTTACCCTTTTGGAACTTGTCCATAGCTTCTGTAATTAACTTGTCTGTAGTCTGTGCAGGCTTAACAGGCTTTACTGGATGGAACTTGCCACCAGACCATAACTTGTCCATCTTTTCTGCAATCTTATTGTAGTCACGCATTATTTTTTGCCTTTCTTAGCAACGCCTGCCTCAGATAAAGCAATTGCAATTGCCTGCTTTTTATTCTTTACAACTTTACCGCCTTTGCCAGAGTGCAAGCTCTTGTCTTTATATTCGCCCATTACTTTGCTGATCTTTTCAGCCACTTTATCCATGTTACGCATCTTCTGACTCCATCTCATCTTCAGGTTGTTCGTATTCTTTCTCTTCCCATACGCTGCATACGCGAGAGTTATGGCAGATAAAGTCTAGCTTATGACAATAGCCACGCTGTGCTTGACCGTCATATAGATCGTACTTGTTCAATGGAATCGCTTCCATCGCTTCTAACATGCTTGGTGTGTTTTCGTAGTATTCGCAATTGCCGCAACGTCTGCGCTTTGCTTGATCTGGTGTGATGCGCCACATGTCAGCCATCTTTTTCCAGTAGGCTGTGTTAGGCAGTGATGGGTTCTCTGGTGCTAAGTTAAAGTTCTTAATTGCGTTCTTAGTGTTAGCATCGATCTCTTTCGCTGAAGGTATCGTAACTTTAGTATCTAACAATCCACGCATATAAGTCCTTTAAAAGTATTTAGGAGATTTT
>JACCDV011115327.1_pt1 | contig 30434 bp, 33 predicted proteins | sample 7446131 | NCBI WGS metagenome assembly JACCDV01 (sample SAMN15323448, study PRJNA562643) | freshwater metagenome | isolation source: river surface water | place: USA:Blue River Watershed | collected 2017-08-17 | reverse complement strand
GTTGCGGCAATACCCGTCGAGCGGAAATATCCATTGAATGTAGAACCATTCTTAAGACCACGAACAATGGTGGCTACGTCTTTGGATTTGGTGCTCGTATCCTTCTTTACAGTAACGGTGCCGGCCTTTTGCGTGCCAGTTGTGGAACCCTTTTCGCTCGTGGTTGTGCCTACCTCAGCGCTATTAGAGGTGGAGCTACCCATCTGCGAAAGGATGCCAATCGGGCGGTTGGCAGAGAGCCACCAGAGGCCCAACGCAGCGACCACGATGAGGGACACAACACCCACCCAAATTCCCTTATTTTGATTCATAATGTAATGACAAATAGTAAATTCCGACGCAAAGCCGGATGTCTCGTAAGACGTACTTAATTGTAGCGTTCTTTCATAAACGCCGCTATGTACGCAGCTGCACGTTTTTCGCCTGTATGGAAGCTGTGTCCAACAGCGGGAATGATCACCACCTCCCCTGTATCGATCTGTTCCAAGAACCAGTCATGCATTTCTTCTGCGGAGCGGTCAGCGTATTCGTCATGTTCAGCAAGCACAACGAGGAGCGGAACCTTTACCGACCGAAGCGCCTTGGGGACCTGTGTTTCACTCCAGTATGGGAATAGTTCTTCGTTCCCCTTTTTTGAATACAAACTGATGAATCGCTGCGCGTCGATCATCGATGGCCAGACATGGGTCGGAAGAAGATGATGTTTCTTTTTGGCGGCAACCAATTTTTGCGCCACGGCGAGTGCCTTGTTGATCGCACTGTCGCCCACGTCTTTACGCATACCTGCGTAATCGCTGATAGGAGCAAGCAGAATAATCCCTTTTACACCCGCACTTTTTCGCTTTGCTGCCCAGTAGATGGATTTCTGACAGCCGGTTGAGTGGCCAGCAAGATAAATTTCTTTGCCGCCATGTGCACGAGCGAACCGCACCGCACCGTCGATATCATCGACGCAGTCTTCAAACACCTCGTGGACAGAGCCTGCGGTTATACGCGTGTACCCTTTCTTGGTTTTTGGGGCGCTCTTGTACGCCTTGCTCACAAGGCCATGGCCTCGATTGTTGAACGAAAGTACTGCAGTCTCGTTGTTGGTCAGCACCGCTGCGAACTGACTGGCGACGGAATTGAGCATATTCCCACCGAGTCCGTGTACAAGGATCACAACACGCTTCGCCTTCTTTGGCCCATACCACACACCATTCAGCTTGAACTTCTTTGGCGTATCAATTTCCGCAATATGTACTGGTTGCATAGCCTTACTCTTGCACGACCTGACCCTAATGCAAAACGGCTCCTCCCTGGAGCCGTTCGATTATTTGATGTTTACAGCAAGATTCTCGTCGAGCTTGATTTCAGATTGCTCGAGAGCGAGCTTAAGCTCTTCTTGCGTTTTTGGCATGTTCTTCACCTTCTTCACGTCGATCTTACCAACGATCTTGATGGTTACGTTCTTGCACATACCAAACGCCTTTGCGGGATTTCGTTTGATCTTACCTACCTGCACCAGCTCCTTGTGATCCAGAAGAATATCTACCGTATTCGTAATACGAGGATTCATGGCGTCGCCAATCACGCGCAAGCCGATCTGATCGTGTACGACATCGCGCCCACAATTCACGTCTGGCTTGCTAGAAGTAGAGACAGGCACAACTTCGATAACAGTTCCATATGGCAACTCGTCGGCAAGATCCTTAGATCGAGCCGCGATGATGTCCGTATTCGTATACGCACCGATCGACGTGGTGAAAGGCGTATCGTCCGTCTGACCGGGAAGCGCGTTGTACGCTGTCATTTTTACGGTCAGGGTCGGATATGTAGGCTGTTCCGGCGTTTCCCCCGTAGTCTCCTCTACCATGGCCGAAGCCACTGGCATCAAAGTCTGCAAAAGAAAAGCGCCCGTTACGGCCGCTGTTACGACTGGTGTCATGCGCTGTCGGGTCACCCCAACACCAAGATAGTAGCATTTTTCAATAGCTGAGTCAATAGCAAAATATGGCTTTACTGAGCCATATTTATGCAATTTTATTTGACTTCACGCGAAATTGCTTGTGAAATTCATTGAATTTCCACACCTTAAAACCTGCGGTTTTAAGTGCCGTGCTGCCAGCTATTGAGATATTCCTGCTGTTTTGGAGTAAGCACGTCAATCGTCTGTCCCATCGCCTTCAGCTTGAGGCACGCAACACGCTCCTCCATCTCGTCTGGAACCTCATACACACCGGCCGCGAGTGGCGTTGGCTGCGTAGCCATCCATGCAGATGCGAGCGCCTGAGTCGCAAAGCTCATATCCATAACAGAAGCTGGGTGGCCTTCTGCCGCAGCAAGATTCACCAATCGGCCTTCGGCAAGCACGTAGATGCGCTTCCCTGCCACCACGTATTCCTGCACGTTGTTGCGCACGAGCTTTGGCTCTGCGCCAGCGAGTGCCTTGAGTTCTACAAGATTGATCTCCACATCAAAGTGTCCAGAGTTGCAGACCATTGCACCATCTTTCATTACCTTGAAGTGTTCTGCACGAAGCACGTCTACGTTGCCAGTTACGGTGCAGAAAAGGTCGCCCACCTTCGCAGCTTCGATCATTGGCATTACATAATATCCATCCATCGCAGCCTCGAGCGCTTTCACTGAATCGATCTCAGTTACGATCACATTTGCACCCATGCCCTTTGCACGAGCCGCGAGGCCTTTCCCGCACCAGCCATAGCCTGCAACAACGACGGTTTTGCCCGCAAGAAGAATGTCGGTTGCACGAATGATGCCGTCGAGCGTCGACTGTCCGGTGCCGTATCGATTGTCGAACATGTTCTTCGTCTTTGCATCATTCACCGCAACGATCGGCATCTTGAGCGCACCGTCTTTGTGCATCGCGCGTAGACGGATCACACCGGTGGTCGTTTCTTCGGTACCACCAAGCATCGTCGGCAACATGTCTGCATGCTTCTGGTGAAGCTGCGTCACTAGGTCCGCGCCGTCATCCATTGTGAGCACCGGCTTTGCAGCAATCAGCGCCTCAATGTGAGAGAAAAATGTTTCTGTTGTTTCGCCCTTAATAGCAAAGGTTTCGATACCGTACTCGTGCGTGAGCGCGGCAGCCACGTCGTCCTGAGTTGAGAGCGGGTTGGATGCCGCGAGCATTACATTGGCTCCACCGGCTTTGAGTGTGCGCACGAGGTTCGCTGTTTCTGCGGTTACGTGAAGCACTGCCGCCATTCCCTTTCCCTTGAATGGTTGTTCCTTTTCAAATTGTTCGCGCACCGCTTTGAGTACCGGCATGTCTCGCTCGGCCCATTCAATGCGCTGCTTACCCTGCGCTGCTAAATTTTTATCTTTGATGTCTGCCATATGGGGTAGCAGTATACCCCATCTAAGCTAGCGCTCGCGCAATCTGAATTTGGTGACAGTGTAGCCCGATGCTTCAGTGCCTGTGTACGTGAAATCCGCGATATAGCTCATGTGACCATCTTCGTAGCGCACGACACCCTTTCCATTTGCCGCAGTAACCTCAGTTACGTAGAACGAGCCGCCGAGCGATTCCTGTACGGGTGAAAGCTCCCCTATGTGAGTGCCAATGTAGCGCTGAATATCCATGGTGCGATTCTTGTAACGTTCCTCTTGGTGCGCCACATCTTGAGAAATTTCAGGGCGAAGGCTTTGGGATGTAGGCGCTGCAATACGATCTTCTGTATATACGAACACCCACGCGCATGCCAAAAGCACGAGCGCCATAAATACAACCGGGCCACGAGCACCATGAAAATGCATAGATACTATTGTACCTCTCTACAGAGCATCTGGAATTGTTGACAGATGCACCGGTGAATTGTATTGATTACGTAGATTACAAACCAGCAGGAGTGCTGCAATGGAAACCGCGGTGACGGCAATGGCCCACATCGACACGATCCGCGTAGGGCTCAAGTATACGCGGCGGATGCTTCAGGAACGAGAGTACGTCTTCGAGGCTGAGCTTCGAGGCTTCAACGACGAACGACTTTTGCTGCTCAATGCCCTTGCAGAGCGCTTCATCCCCGACCTGTCGAGCAAAACGTTCGGGGCGCTGATCGGCGAGCCCGATCTCAAGCGGTTCAGTTGTTGCGAATTCCTACAGCAATCATTTGAAGAGGCGAAGAAGCTCACACCAAAGTGGCCGCGACTCGCACTTTTGTTTCAGACAGAGTAGCATGAACTCTACCGCCACCATGTCGCGACAAAGGTTTCAGAACTTCGTGAGAAGCTTCTGGAGTACTTCTACGCACACCGAGATTCGCTCGATTGCTTGATGTTCGTGAGAGAGACGCAGATCGAGATCATGTCGCTCAACGAGCGACTCCGAATTGTTCACAGCTATCAAGCTGCGCTCGCAGAGCGGTTTGAAACGATCGACGCACTGCAGCGACTCATGAGCAATCAAGAGGTGCAGCGCATTGTCTCGCCACGGCTCGCGCTGTGCGTAGGCTCGTATGAGCTCGGTCAGAGTGCGCCATCAGCACGCCATGATCCCATCGGACCAATGATCGGCTGGTTCCAATCGCTCCCGCAGAATCTGCGTGAATGGCTCGACTAAGCGCCATATCAACAAAGGCCGCTCGCTGAAGCGGCCTTTCTTTGTAGGAGACTGGGGATTGCGAAGTACGGAATGTGCGTCACTATAAGAGCGGATCCACGAGCATGGGTGCGGAAATGTCTCGTAAAAAGCAGCTGAACCTTCACAAAGATCAGGCGGACTGGCGTGGCCAAGCGCTGTGTCCACTCAACGACATGCCATTTGCCTTCGACGAAAGATCAGTGCGCACGATCGATGGATTTATGTGCACACTGCAGCTTCCCAGTTTTGATACGCGACGCATCGTTACGCTCATGGAAGATGCGAGCACCGCGAGGCGCATCGTGAGCAGATTGGTACCAAAAGAATGCGTGTGGTGGAACGATGAGCGCTACGTTGTCGGCTCCGACAAGTACGAAGTACTCATTAACCGAATGCTTCGCGCACGATTTCGTAAAGACCGCCGAGCTATCGCGGCCCTTGCAGCATCGCGCGGGAAAAAGCTGGTACACAAGCGACCAACGCCTCAATCAGAGGTAAGCCTGATCCCCGCAAAACGCTACTGCGCAATTCTCACTGCACTCAGAAAAGAGCTGCTCGAGACGGGCGAGATTGCCAGATGGGCAGCCTAAACAAAAAGCCGCGAGCGATCGCGGCTTTTTCTTATGCATTTGTTGGTGCCGGAGTAGCATCTGCAAGATATTTTGCAGAGAGTCTGCGGTACGCACTGGAATTAAATGCGAGCATCGTTACACACACACCGATAACGCCTGCGATCATGAACACGAGCGCCATGCCGCGGCCAGCACCGGCACCAAACCAGCCCCGCAATGATCGATGTGGCCAGTACCGAATGTGTCTCGAGATACGCGAAGTATGTAATAGCAAACCAGACCACCATGTTGGTGGTCAGTGCGACGAATGTATTGCTAAGTAAGTGATAAAACGTTCTCATGACTGCGTTGATTTTTGTTTGAGACGGTCCGCACGATCAATATGATATCGCTTCCACCATCGAAATGGATGCGGCAGGCCAAGGCGTAAAAACGAACGGTTGATGAACATTATCACTGGAGAGAGGTGGCGAGAAATCGCACCAGAGCTGAACGGAGCCTCCTTGAGCATCTGTACCCACTCCGGCGAAAGACCATGCTCTTGTGCCCCTCCAATCAACAAATTCATATAGCGCTGTGACGGGTGAAGTCCAGCGCTTACATTACGCGTTAGAAACGTGTGTGCGATGACGGGGCCACTTACCTCTCCTTCTACTTTTGGAGTAACGATATCGTATGCGCCATTTCCTTCGGAAATATCCAAGCGAATCATTTCGGTACCGGTGATCTCGTAGAGTACACCTTCTATATACTCTCCCTCTGCCTCTTCAATATTTGCAAATGATGGTTCGAGCCATGGAATACCCGGCTGATTAAATACCAAACGGTAATCCTTGAGGACCGCTCGCTCGATCTTGGTGGGGCGCATGGCACGGCGACCCTGGAATACGTGCGAGTTCATATTGCTTCCGTACCCAAAATACCAATATTTTTCCGACGCCTTGAAATTGCGCATGCGTGTACATTACCACCATCTTGCGGTACTCGTGTGAGCGCGATCGTTTATACTGCTTCGCCTTTTCGAAGTTCGCTGGCTAAACGCTGGCGCTCCCCCTCTTTGCCTGTCTCCTTTGTGATATAGCCTAATGTTTTCATCTCTTTGTGGTCCGACCACGAGTACTTTGAGATATCCACCTTCACCCCTACACTTCTGAGTGACTCTGTAACGCTGCCAGCGCAGCCAGCCAAATGATCATCCCAGCCTGTGTAAAAATATGCGCCGGAAACAAGCGCGCTTCTTACTTTGAGTGTTTTCATAAGCGCCATCTCTACGGTAGCGCGTCGACCATCCCAAATCCTTGTGATTGCTTTTGATTTGGCATGGAGCTTTTTTCTCTCTTCCCGATGGCGCTCTTCGTTTTCTGGCCCGGCGACGAGGAGATCGTAACCGCCCTCTCGATTCAAAAATGGGGTTAAATCCTTCCATACCTGTATGTAGTCTTTCTCAAGCTTTTCATGCTTTTCGTCATCTGGAACGGGCTGTACTGATTCATACGCCTTACTCGTGTATCTATTTGAGAGATACCCAGCTCCACGCTCTGTTGGGCAAAGCACGATCCCACTCGCTACGAAATCTTTGTACGCAATTCCAGTTACCTCGGTGATGTATTTCGCAGTTTCGAGCAAGCGATTCTCTTCTTCGTACACAATGAGTGGCGCGCTCGCCTCACTTTTCGCAACAGCCTTAAGTGTGTTTTTAAATCCATTTGATAAAAACTCATGCACCTCTTCAGCTGTTTTGCCCGTTCCTCCATCACGAAATGTGTTTGGGCGTCGTCCAACATAGAGTGGATGTACTGCAATCCGTACAACGCCACCCACGAGCTCGGCGCGAGTTCGAAATGCTTGCAGCTCATTGGGACTCACCATTAAGAGATGTTCAGTGATGCGCTCATGCATCTCTTTCATCTGTGGAGACTCCTCTGCTTCGTAACGCTCTTTACGCTCCGATTTTTCACGTTTTCGACGATCGCTCATTGATTCAAATGACCCACCCTTCGACATGTGGCAATTGTAACGTGCCTCTTTCGCTGGGAGTGGATTGTGTGTAGAGTGCGGTCGGAAAACAGGAGCCAAGCCACGAGCAGGATCGTGGAGCTAAAAGGCACGTTTCAAGGCCGACGACTATCGCGTGAGCGACGTGCACTCGCGGGTCCTTCAGATGATCTCACAACTTTCAATTGCAACGGCGAGGAGAATTGCGCGCCGTTCGTTTTTGTGTTGGGAAAGCGCATGTTTGACTTCGCGGATGCATTCCTGCACTGTTGCCCGAGAGTAATAGCTACGAGGGCGAGCGATGAACAATCGAAAACAGTCTGGGGATTGGAAAGTGTATGCAGTGCACGCGAGTGGCATTGGTGGCCTGTGGCTCCTCGTGTACATCACTCGATGGTTTATGTTTGGATATGAACCCGCTCCAATGTCTCGATTTACGCCGCCGGGCGAGGTGCTTACGCAGTTTGTGCTTCCATACCTCTGGCTTGGCGGACTCGGCACGCTCGCATACAAGTTCAAGATCAATAACTACGTCGACATGCAGATCCTGTCGGCGCTCGCGCTTGCCTGTGGGCTGCTGACTAGTCGCGACACATCCGTCTTCACGATGTGCATGCGCTCAACGGCGTTTCTCGGAGGGTTTGGCTTAATTCGTTTTGCATTTCTGTTGGGAATGCCGCCAAAACCAAGACCACATCTATAGCGGTGACTCCCCACCTCAAATCCCCGCGCCATGGCGCGGGGATTCCTTTTTATGCTGTAATGAGTGAATGCCAAAACAAAAACTCATGGAGGAGCTTATTAATCGCTACGAAGATTCGGCGATTGCCGGTAAGAGTGCCACGGATGCCGGCGTATCATACAGCCCAGAGAGCAAATGCTTTACGCTTAAATTCGAAGTCGATGAGCATGAGCTCATTGCCAAGTTTCTTGCCGACCACCCAGATGGTGGCGACGAGCTCGAACAAAACATCAAGAATTGGATCAAGAATGGATAGAAAAAGGCGCGACACAGTCGCGCCTTTCGTTTGCACAATTCATTCGATAGAAACTGGCTCAAAGTGGTTGATGACCTTGATACTACACTCGAATAATGGCACCAGATCTTTATCTGGCGATCCCTCCTCGGTGACGATCAGCATCATGAACTGCCAGGCCGCAACCGCTTCAATAAATGCGGTGGCCGCGCCCGCATCAATGTCGGCCTCACCAATGGTGATAATACGATCATAGAGTGCGTGGCCGCCCGTATGAGGCATCATCTTTCGCTTGGTCTCGTTGCTTGGATTGAGTCCATCGAAAATTACTGCGATCTCGGATCGATCATTCTCGCCGTCCCATATATGGACTGTCGGAACTTGTCGCGTTTCTTTCATGTGACTCAACAACAAGGATATTGATTCTAAGTAATCCATGGGATACGAGATGTCCATGCAGGGAACTGCTTTTCCACCGTTGACACTCGTAAATGCGAGTTTGATTTGCGCGACGGGAGCAAAAATGTAGAGCCTGCTATTGCGAACCGGCATTTCGCCCTCCTCAAGTGAATTCCTGCGCTCTTTAGACCATATCGGCATGTATGGCGCAATCGATTCAAAGTAGAAGCTCCTTCGGCGTGCATCCGAAGGAGCTTGAAGAGCTACCGGGTGCCGCGAGAATCACCCGGAACGAGCATACCGCGCTTCCACACGCGGGCAGGTTCGCCGCTCGCCATACAGCGCATCTCCACCCACACCCTATCACGCCGCTGAACAGATACATATTCTCACTTTCTTGAGAATATGAGAATGATTCGTCTTCTGCGACTTAACTTCTATACCCCTCAAATCGCTCGGTGCGTATGCATGACTGAGAAATGCCAAGCGTAGCAAGCACGCTGCGCATGGATGCCACAAATGATTCTGATCCCACTACAGAGAAAGTGCACTCTGCATGCGTAGGTACAAGCTCGGTGAGCATATCTGCGTTTATTCTCCCCTTTCTCTCATCCTGCCTGGCCTCGCTCGTCATCGTGGGAATGAATTGATAGCCACTGTGTTCGCGAGTATACGATTCAAATTCCGCTGCAAACGGCACGCGTGCATGACTGCGATCAGAGTGAATATGCGTCACATCAAGCGGACCACCTGTGTGAATGAGTTCGCGAACAATGCTACGAAATGGTGTGATGCCAATACCTCCTGACAACCACACCTGCGGTGCAGCAGATTCAGACCACAAACCACCTGATGCGCTTCGGAGCGTGATTGCATCCCCCACCCTGAGCGCATACAAAGCGTCTTTAAATTTTGAATTTCGAATGCGCGTGGCGAGCACTATTTCTCGTTCATATGGCGCACTCGCTATCGTGAGCTCTTTCAGATGTTCCGCGTGTGGACCAGGTATTGAAACAAGCGTGTTCTGTCCGGGCGTAAATTCGAAATCTGTAGGCCGTGCAATGGTAAGTGCAAGCGTACTCTCAGCCACCATCTCGCGGGACACGATGTGCGTCCGCTGAAATACATTTTCAGTCTCACCAAATACAAACGCTAATTCCGGCGGAAGTCCCATGAGCAGATACTACCGCACAGCAGTGCAGAGGTGAAAAGAATCAGACCCTGTGCTCGAGGCATAGGGTCTGTATTGAAAGATCAGCTCAGCAAACCGCCGAGCGAGAACCCCGCGATGGTGCCAACGGCGAGACTGCAGTCATCACTGCTCCGTTCGTAGGAACTTTCGTCCGGCGACGAGCTCAGTTCGTGCGGCACGAATCTGTCCTTCGGTCGCACCGGCTTCCCGAAGCGCTCAATGCGCATGTGAGATACTCGTCGCGACTTGCCACCCATCGTGGGTCGATATGCACCCTGCTTCATTGCACTCTCCTTTGAGATTGACGTTAAGGACCATTGAGCTTTCAAGTAGATGGAGAGCGATGCAACTATCCTCGCAGCTCGCGCTGATGATTCTGAATGAATCGACCCTTCACGCGCTCCGCGTGCCTTGCCACAGCGACAGCATTCTTCTTCTCGCCGCTGATCGCATTCGCGAACACGGCGAAAAACTGCGCTTCTGCTGCCCCACCAGAGCTAAACCTCGGGTCGTCACGATCCGACGATCGCTGCTCCAAACTCGTGAGCTTGCAGCCGCTTTGCCAGAATGTGACGAACGCATCGATGAACAACGGCGTATGGAAATCTTCCATTCCGTTGACGAGCAGCACAAAGTTCTTGGCCGCATTGTTGCCAACTTCGGCCCTGAGGCCGGCGTAGATCTGTTCGAGCGTTTTCCCGTTCACATCGCTCTCGGTCATGCGACCAAGATAATAGTCGCGATCAAGCGTAAGCGATGGACCAGGAGCAGCGCCTCTCGTCCACTGCGCAAACCGCTCGCTGACGTTTATCTGAGACTTCTTCGCCGCCTGTGCCATATGTAGGACCCCTGTTGAACTGGCGATACAATGCGACATTTTCGGCACTACGTCAATATTCATGGGGCAAGTGGTTGCCCCCGAGTCTCGCGACTCGGGGGCGATGAATGGGACTCAATCGTCCCACTGGAGAGGTAGCGAAAGAGCACCTGGGAAGCACCGGAGAGGCACTCTTTAGCGGGTATACCATGTTCGGACAGGGCGACTCCCGCCGATGAATGACACCGCGCTACATCCGAGAGAACTATATATCAACACTCCTTTCTCTGCGAGCAGTCGCGAAGGATCGGATCTTCAGCTACGAAGCACCGTCTTTCCTTTTTGGAGAGCGACGGAGCACAAACACCTCCACGACTTGCTCGCGTCGATACCCTTGCCCGATCAGATCTCGCATCATGTCTGAATATTCGGGTGTGTTGGAATAGATCAGCACTTTAAAGTCGCGTGCCTTCGTTACGTTTTCGATCTGCACGGTCACACCATATTTTGAGAGCCGCAGTGCTTCGATCGCCTTGGCGTTGCGTGCGCGCGCCTTCCCCTCTCCGCCATACGGCAGTTCAAGGCGCTTAAAAATTTGGGTGTGATACCACTCCACACCTTTGAGCGAGATGCCGAACCCATTTGCGATCTCTGCATCCGACATGCCGCTCGCCATCATAGTGAGCACTTCGAGCTGATTCGGCGTTAGCCGAGCAACAAGCTTTGATATTTCGAGCGTAGTCCGTTCGCGACGCGATGCAGCTTTCATCGGTACCCTCCATCTGCCGCGACGCTACCAATCGGCTGTATCGGTGTCAAACAACTTACCGCGGATCGCCAAGGTCTTTCCCCCACTGCCAGCGAGGCTTCTCACCCGTAAGATAACAAATGCGCACTAAAGTAAGCGTACAGAGGAAAATCGGGAGCAGGAATGTTGCATACACTTCCATCGGTCGAGAATGTTCGTCGATCGTGAGCGATGCGATCACCACAAGCATGAGCCATGCAGCAAGCACAAGCCACCCCTCCCATGTCACCGGAATCCAGCCCCAGCCGTACAATCGTCGCTTGTACCACAATCGCCGTCCGTCATGTTTTGTCATGCCGGCAATATATCAAAAGAAAAACCGCATCACACAGTGGACGCGGTTTTTGCAAAAGGGTCAATTGAGACAGAACCCGACCGGTCTGTTGCAGACATAGCCACCACTCTGGCAGCGTGCGAGCACCTCGCTTGCTGTTGTGCCCGATGTCCATCGCAGTGTCCCTGTAACGGGATGCTTTCCTGTTGTTGCATGACCGCATCCACTCGTCCACGTGCTTATGATGCGACACTGTGGTACGCCATCTTTACCACACTCATTGAGCGCTCGCTGCTGTGCGGCTACCTTAGACACGTTGGTGGCGACACCCACACGCACATAGCTGTTCGATCCCGTTTCATACAGCGTTGCTGCGACCGCCCCATACATAAGCGATGATGGGGTATCTACGTGCGGCGGTGGCGGTGGCGATTGCCGGACTGGCTGCGATTGATACGTCTGCTGTGGTTGACGTACCTGAGGCACGCATACCCCACCGGTCGCAGACTGCTGATCGTAGTCTTGGTTCTGGTTTTCGCATTTGAGGCACGCCTCATAGCTTGGGCCGTAACTCATTTGGGCGCAGCTCCAGCCGCGTCCATTTCGTTGGTGGAGATTTTCGGCATAGGCTGACGATGCAGCGGCCAGCGCGACCAGTGCACCCAGGAGCAGCAGTACGGATCGCATTTCCATTTCCCTTCTTACTCGCCATATGCGAGGAACCGAAATAGTTGTAGTTCAGGTATACGCACGTGTCAACAAAGCGGTGCGTACCATCAGCTCCAACTCACGAGCACGATTCGCATCAAAAGCCCCGCACCATGTAGGGCTTTTTTATTCAATGCCACTGTCTTCTGTATGATCGCTCCCAGGTGGATCAATCAGATCATCACTGCTTGTAGGAATTAATATATCTCCCCCAGTGCCGTCAATGATCGATTGCGAACTGCTTTGATCGAGCGTTTCTGTAGATGTGGTTGGAGCTCCCGTATTTGGGATCGCTGGCTGCGATGTGGCATACACCACCCACGCGAGTACCGCTAAAAGAATCATGGCGCCCACGATCATGAGCGAAGAATTGATTGCTCTCATTTGTGGATTCATAGACATGTAAGTCTACGCACCGTCGATGTGCTCCGGATGAAAAAACTACGGAGAAATGAGCACTGGATTATCTACATCTGGATGGAGCGTATGATCGTCTGGATCTGGGAGTGGGCCGACCCAGATGCCGTAGTAATAAATACTCGTGTTGTCTTTTGCGTCCACTGGTACCGTACCCGTTCCATCAGGATCAGGCACTTGTGTTTCGTGAAATGTTTGGAACGTCCCCGGATCGGCGTTTGGGATCACTGTGATCGTTCCCGTGCAGGTACCATCTGTGTCGCATGTGGTTGTAACCACGTACACGTTATTTTCGTCTTTAGCGTATGTAGGACTCAATACTTGAAATGTGTTTGGGTGTGCGCCTTGTACCACCTCCACACTTGTGCCGGTAAAGAAGTACACGTAGAGCGAGTCCATGTAAAATGCCGGACCAGAACCACCGCCTTTATTTCCGCGCTGCGTTGCCCCCGGTTCGGTGCCGCCCAGCACCGGCACTTTATGGAAGGTCTTTATATCCGCGATTGCATCTGCTTTTATATACGTGTAGGTGCGCTTGCCGTCTTGATCGACACCATCTGCAACACGGAAGTAGTAGCTCGTGCCGTCACTAAAGAAGTTGTCGTCGAACGACACCAGTGACTGCGCCTTTGCAGGAGCAGCATCATCTTCTGGAGTAGGAGCGGACGCTGGAAACGTCTCCTCTTCGATGCCATTGGAGGCCAGTGTGCCAACCATTGCGTACCCCACATAGAGCACGAGTAATCCAGCTGCTACAGCAGCCACAATGGTTACCGCACCAGCACCACGCTCTGAGGTGAATCTCATAGCGAAAGTATATCGTGCAAAAACAGACAGCCCCGGCAATCATCGCCGGGGCTGGGGTTATTTATGCCGCTTCTCTTTGCGGCGCAAAGTACTCGCGATCGAGCTCCTCGAACGTGAGGTCGTAGTTGAATCCCTCAGGCAAATCTTGCACACGCTGGTGCTTGTACTTGTCCCACTCACGATCCTGCGGGAAGTCGATGAACGCGACCATGGCGAACCGGCCATCCTTGATCGAGAGTGGCGTTGGCTCCACCTTGTGCCAAAGCGCCTTCACCCGATTTCGCGAGCGATGCTGCAAACCGAGCGACGGGAAGATGATCGTTTGCTGGTGATTCACCGGCCACGGCATCCACTTTCGCGTACGAATGCAGAGGTACTGGCCACCTGTATCTGTTTCGTCGAGATGCAAAGTGAACCCGAGCCGATCGGCATGCGAATTCGCGAGCGTTTCCCCGCCGAAGTAGTGCAGATACCGGAACGTCCACACATCGCTCGAACACTCAACTTCGCGTGCGAAACCATCCATGCGGTAGAACTTCTCCATATCGCGCGCAAAGCGCATGACGATGGGGTGGATCTCCTTGATCAGACTATCGCCTGCTTGCAGAAATTCGAGTGCACGCCGATCAGCAATGGAAGCCGATTTGTCGTGGAACTCTGCTGCACGCCCCTTGAACAAGTGGAAGTATTCCTTGTTGTCGGCTTTCGAGCCCGAATCCTGTCGGCGCACATAGCCGTAGTCTTCGATGCGATCGCCTCCAGATAGCTTGCGCTTCTCGTGGTCGGGCAGATCACAGAATTGGATCCACGACGACATTGCAGCATGCACGGCACGGCGAAGTGCAACGGGGTACTGTACGGTAACAAAGCCATGCTTTTGCAGATCGAGGACGTTCATATCTATCTCCTTTTGAACACGTAGCTCTCGGGATAATAGCAGGCTTCATACCGTGGGATATCAACAGACCAAAAGAAAAACCGACTGGCAAGGAACTCGCCAGTCGGTCGGGGGGTACTAGCCCCACTCAATAGTAGTGAACGGTTTGTCGCTGGTGCGATACACAACAGCACCCGCTCCTTTGACCTCATTGCCAATGCGACGACTCACCTTCTTGATAAGCCACCACGGTAATTCGGCTGCCTGCGCCGTGAAGCCATTCACACTCCAGACGGCCCAGAGTGCGATGACGAGGCCCGATCCACCCTCGTCTCCCTTGGTAGTGGTGTGTTCGGATTTTGTGATCACCGCACCTGCCTGCCACACCTTGTGGTAGTAGCCGGCCTTGCGGAGCTCCTCGATCCAGATACCGTCGGCCTGCTTACTCATCGCAAGCTTCTTCTCGGTGATCACACCTTCGTTGCGAACCGCCAATCCAGGACCAGGGAATGGGTGACGCGTCAGCAGATCTTCCGGAACACGGATCTCGCGACCAATGTCCCTCGCACTATCTTTCACGCAATCCACGAGCGGCAACAACTCCGGCACATAGAAGCCGAGGTTGGTGTTGTGATGCAGCTTGATCACGGACTTACGAGCACCTGAATCGTGCCCGCCACCACTCTCCGAAATGTCGGTGTACAACGTACCTTGGCAGATGTGGGTCGCGCCGATACGTCTGGCTACGCCTTCGAGTATCGGCTTGTACACACTGCGCATCGCGATACGCTTCTCCTTCATCGACTCCTGACCAACGAACGCTTCGAGGAATTCTTTCGTAGCGTCAACGATCTCGAGTGTGAGCCAGTCTTGCCGACTGAAGTATCGCAACACGAACGCTTCGTCATCGGGTCGGTCGATACCGCGAATGTACACCGCGTGCACCTTGCCTGCGCCGAGCTTTGCGCGCTTCAGAAGATATGCACAGACCGACGAGTCAGATCCGCCGGAGAGTGCAAGCAGCACCGTGCCGTCGCCAACGCGCTCACGAATTTCGCGAATCTTTCGCTTTGCAGCTTTTTTCACCGGATAGCGATACGTGGCCGCGCATATCTTGAACACGAAGTTCGCAAACATGTCGGAGCCATGGATCGTTTCGGTGACTTCGGGGTGACCTTGCACGCCAAAAAAGACGCGCTTGTATTCGCCAGCTGCCATTACGCCGTAGCACTCTGCCGTCTGTCGAAAGCCCTTGATTGGTTTTTTGATCCGGATCTCGTCACCGTGGCTCTGCAGAACTGGCAGCTTCATCGGGATGTTCAGAAACAGCCGACTTCGCGATCGAGTCATCTCATGTACGCCGAACTGATGATTGCCTGAGCGCACGTCGAGCCCGATCCATTTAGCCCACATCTGAAAGCTCAGACAAACGCCGAGATACGGCACGTTGTTGTCGAGGCAGAATTGGAAGATCGCCGTGTCGAATTTCGGCGGCTCGGTGTCGACCGACGCGGGACCACCGGAGCCGATGATCCCCTTCGGATTGAGCGCTTCGACATCGGCAGCGGTCACACTAGATGGATCTGCCGCGAGACAAAATACACCGAGCTTGGCGATATGCTGATAGATGAGGTGATCGGTCTGACTTCCCATCGGGAAGAACAGAAAGACCTCCTTCGTACCGCGCACGTTCATTTCCTCGGCGATATTTGCCAACGCATCCGGTGTCGCCTTCTTGAAGGTCTCGAGCATGACTTCCCTCTTTGTTGTGGATGTATAGAACAAAAAAGCGGCGTATTGCCGCGACCTGCACAGCACAATACCTGTCGCGCAGCTAAGTGCAATCCTAGAGCTGATTGATTATTTCGATCACTTCAGCGATCGAAACTGGCTTAGTGAGGTGATGATTGAAACCCGAGACGACCGCCTCATTCTTGTCAGATTCCTGACCAAACCCTGTAAGCGCGATCAGTACTGGCTGCACTCCACCGAGCGCACGGATCTTTCGTGCCACATCGTGGCCAGACATATCCGGCAAGCCTATATCCATAAGTACAACGTCTGGCTCAAAATCCTCTAGCGCCTCCAACGCCCCTCGTCCGTCGAACGCTGAACGCACCGTATGGCCATGATGATCAAGGAGGCGCCCCATCCCTGCTGCTGCAGCCTCGTTATCGTCTACCACAAGCACTCGCTTTGCTTTTGTAGCAACTTTTTCTCGCGCGGTATCTTTTTGCGAATAAACTGCAACCACGGGAGTGAGCGGCAAAAGAATGGTGAACGTGCTTCCGGAACCAAGGCCAGCGCTTGTTGCCGTGATGGTACCTCCGTGCATTTCCACGATCTGACGCGCGAGAAAGAGGCCTATCCCAATACCAGACGAGCGATGCGCCGCCGGGACCAGCTGTTGGAATGGTGAAAAGATCTCTTCCAATCGCTCAGGTGGAATACCGTCGCCCGTATCTTTGATCGCAATGCGAACCTGATTACCGTCGACCGACGAAAGTACTTCGATCGTGCTAGCTGGTTTTGAGTACTTCGCTGCATTATTGAGAAGATTGGTGATCACCTGTTCCAACCGAATTGGGTCTGCCATCATGCGCACGGGCTGTTCTGGAACCCACACTCGTATTGAATGCTTCTTACTTTCTCGCAGCGTAGCGGTTGTTTCTACCGAGTGTTCAATGACGGTCTTGAGGTCGATTGGTTCAGGAATAATGGCGAACTTCTTTTCTGTGATGCGTGCCACATCCAAAAGGTCGTCGAGCAAGCGACGCATTCCATTGGTTTGCTGCTCGGCACGACGCACGAGCTGTGAAGCCTCGGCTTCGAGATTCTCGAGCTTCAAGACCTCGAACGTGCTTACCACCGTGGAGAGCGGATTGCGAAGCTCGTGTGCGAGGATCGCGATGAACTCATTCTTTGCCTCGTCGTTAGCGGCAAGCTGATGCGTGAGATTCTCCAGCTCGCCAACCTTTGTTTTGAGCCTGATCTCGGCCTGACGACGCTCTTCTGCCATTACAAAAAACTGATAGAAGATCGGTGCAAGGAGAATGATAAACAACTCATCTGCAAAGAGTTGCGTGTTGAGTGGTGTCTCGCCCGGGCTTGCGATGATACTTCCGAGTATACCGAGCACTGTCAGATACAGGATGGATGTGGTCATCACTCGTGAACCAAATCGAGATGCGATCCAGAACAACACGGCGCACAAAAAGAATATGAAAAGAAACACGAGCGACGGTATCGAGATCCAAAACAGTGAGTAGATCGCAAGCGTAAGAAACCCAAATGCTGCAGCCGCTTCTGCGTTTTGCCCCTTCCTAAATGGCCATGTTGGCGAGTGATACCAGCCAACAATAAGTGGTGTGAGCACAATAATACTTAATGCACCCCCTACCCACGAACGAGTGAATGTGACCAGTGTGGTTGCCGAAAGCGTACCGAGCAACACTTGTCCACCTGTGTTGAATAGTGGACCGATTGCCGATGCGCAAAGCGTGACCGTGAGCAGGATCATCACATCCTTCACTCGATGGAGTGAACCGTTTGAACCCATCCGTTGCGCGATGTATGCACCAATCAGTGGCTGCAATGTGTACCCTACTACAGTGATCGCTTTATTGAGAAGCGGTAACCCGGATGGTGATGTAAGGGTGGCGATAATGAGCGCTGCGCAGATCGGAACCCACATCCTATTCCCTTTGATCAAAACAGCAGCCAGCGCAATACCGACAGTGATCACGATGAATGCCGGAGACGTATCAAGTGTATATAAAATGTATTGCGCCAATTTCGCACCACCAAGGTATGCAAGAAACACGAGGAGGTCTGCTTTCCACTCACGGTGAGTAACCGTGCGAAGCACGCTCTGAACTAGACCCACTGAGGTGGTCGCATTCATAACTAAAGGAGCATGATACATGTTTGGACCACAATTTCTAGGCGGGTGGAAAAATTTGAAAAAATACGTATAATCTGCGACATTAGCTTTGAAGGCCCTATCGTCTATCGGCTAGGACACGCCCCTCTCACGGGCGAAAGCGGGGTTCGATTCCCCGTAGGGTCACAAAATATTGAGTGTTATTTTAAGCCACCGTTTTTCGTACCAAACGGGATGGTTGGAACCTAACTGGTTCTTCATAGAAAAAGCATACAGTACTTGGATGGCAAAGAAAGAATTGTGCGAAATCTGCAATGTACGACCTGCGGTCGCAGAGGTGCGCATTTCTCGCAACGGAAGCGAAGAAAAAATTCGCGTGTGTGCAGTAGACCTCGACAAACTGCAGCAACGAGAATTTCTCTCTCCCATGGAACGCATGTTCACCGGAGGATTCGATGATTTTTTTGATAGAGATTTCGGCGATTTTTCTTCTCGCGTTGGATACCCCATTCCACGCCGGAGAGAAGCAGTGGATATAGATAAATATCTCTCTGCGCATGCCAAGGAGCTCATTCAGGATGCCGCAGAGGCAACGATCAAAGCGGGCAAGAAGGAAGTCGACACCGAACACCTCCTGTATGCCGTGGTAAAAAGCGACGTCGTCCGCGAAATCCTCAAGCACTTCAAAATAGATACGGAAGAGATCCGCCGTTTCATTGATGCTACTGATGCAAAGTCATCATCGACGAAAAAGGGTGACACACCTCAGCTCACTATTTCACCGCGCATAAAACGCGTTCTTGAAATCGCCTTCAGCAGTGCACGAGAACTCGGTCACGGGTACATCGGTCCTGAGCACCTCCTCCTTGGACTCATCAGCGAAGAAGACGGCATGGCCGGCGACCTCTTGAGAAAATATGGACTCACGTCTGAAAGTGTACGGCAGAATGTGGTCAAGGTCGTCGGTCGCGGTGCAGAAGAAGGACGGGTCGAAAGCCAAAGCACAACTCCGACCCTCGACAAATATTCTCGTGACCTCACGAAACTCGCGCGCGAAGGTAAACTCGATCCCGTTATCGGCAGAGCGGATGAGATAGAGACCGCGATCGAAATACTTTCGCGTCGCACTAAAAATAACCCAGTTCTTATCGGCGAACCGGGAGTCGGTAAAACGGCGATTGTTGAGGGACTCGCCCAACGCATTTTGAGTGACGAGGTGCCGGAAGTTTTAAAGGATAAACGCATCGCAGAGCTCAGCTTGAATTCGTTGATTGCGGGTTCTAAATATCGGGGCGAATTCGAAGAGCGCATCAAACAGGTGATCGACGAAATCGTGGCCAACAAAGAAAACGTAATCGTATTCATCGATGAGCTGCATACTATTGTCGGCGCAGGCGGCATGGGAGATGAGGGCGGGCTCGATGCCTCGAACGTGATCAAGCCTCACCTCGCGCGCGGCGATTTGCACCTCATTGGTGCGACGACACTGAACGAGTACCAGAAATACGTCGAGAAAGACGCTGCTTTGGAGAGGCGCTTCCAGCCAGTGTATGTACCGGAGCCAACCGTACCGCAAACCATCGAGATCCTGCGCGGACTGCGCGATCGGTATGAAGCGCATCACAAAGTGAAAATCTCCGACGAGGCCGTAGTCGCAGCGGCGGAGCTTTCCGACCGCTACATCACGAATCGATTCTTACCTGATAAGGCTATCGACCTGATCGATCAGGCGGCATCACGCGTGCGCATCGGCATAACCTCGCAGCCGCAGGAGATCCATGAGATGGATGCTCGCTTACAAAAAGAGAAACGAGAGCGCGATTCGCTTACAGCGCGCAAGCAACACAAAGATGCGGAAGGTCTTGAAAAGCGCATCAATAAGCTTCAGAGCGAGCGCGATGAGGCGAACAGATCGTGGCGTGAAAAGCGCGGCAGCTCAACTGCCATAGTTATGCGCCAACATATCGCTGAAGTCGTCTCCAAACTTACCGGCATTCCCGTGACCGACCTCACAAAAGAAGAGAAACAAAAATTACTAAAACTGGAGGAACATCTACACGAACGCGTTATTGGGCAGGACGAAGCGATAACCGCCGTGGCAGACGCAATCCGGCGCTCCCGTGCGGGGCTCTCGGAAGGCAAACGCCCGGTTGCAACCTTGCTTTTTCTCGGCCCCACTGGCGTCGGGAAAACTGAGCTTGCAAAGGCGTTGGCGTGGTTCGTCTTTGGCAACGAAGACGCGATGGTCCGTATCGACATGTCGGAGTATATGGAGCGTCATGCGGTTTCGCGATTAATCGGAGCGCCGCCGGGCTACGTCGGGTACGAAGAAGGCGGCCAGCTCACCGAAGCCGTCCGCCGACGCCCTCATGCGGTCATCTTGCTCGATGAAATTGAGAAAGCCCATAGTGACGTCTACAACATCCTTCTACAGGTTTTTGACGACGGACGTTTGACCGACGGCAAGGGGCGAGTCGTTGATTTCACTAATGCAATAATCATCGCTACGTCGAATCTGGGGTCAGGGATTATTCAAGAAAACATGACTTCGAAACAAGAGAAGTCATATGACGACCTGAAAAAGAATTTGATGCATATTTTACGCGGATCGTTCAAGCCCGAATTCCTGAACCGAATCGACGAGATCATTGTTTTTCACGCCCTCACTAAAAAACAGATCGCGGTCATCGTACGCCTACAGCTTATGCGCGTCGCTAAGATCGCGCGCGGTCAAGCGATTGAACTCGCATTTTCGGACGCCATTGTCGATAGACTTGCCGAGGTCGGATACGCGCCGGAATTTGGAGCACGAGAACTAAAACGACGCATCGCTTCTGACATAGAAACACAGCTCGCGCGGGAAATGTTAGCTGGGCGCATAAAAGAAGGAGATGCTGTTAACGTGGGCTGGGACTCGAAGACTAATAAGCCTTCGTTCAAAAAGGGCTCGACCTCAGCAACCGCAGTCCGAGGACGAGAGCTGTCTTCCGCACGTTGAGCCTCCATAGTTCTAATCCCTAAAGGCAGTCACCGGACTGGCTCAAACTGGGCATTGCCCATAGTATTTACTGCATCTTCGAGCTGACGGCCAAATCGGTACCAATCGTTTAACTCCGCTACGAGCTGGTTCCAATTAGTTCCCACTTGGGTCAAAAAGAATAGCGATCTCATTTGGAGATCGCTTACAGATCACCTGACTGAGGGCCAGGATTGTTTTTTGTGTTTCGCTGCTCGTGCGTGGCATGCGCACTCAATATTTGTTCAAGCGAGTGAGTAACCGCATTGGGCTGGAAGCCACGAACACTCCATATGATCATGCAATGCACCATACTTACCTGCACATAGATCTTGTCTATCTCCTCGCAGATGCGCTCCCGCATATCCTTCGGAACTCCGAAGTCTGTCATGAGGACATCGGCGCAGTGGCCGTGTCGCGCCTGAAGCGGCGTCTCTCGTAAACGTTTTGCCACGACAACACTCCTCTCTTTCCGCAGTGACTATGCCATACACGCATTCTCATACAAGTGTTTGCTACAATCTCGCTATGGCAGAACTCAAAACACTAAAGAACAAAGCAAGCGTGACGGCATTTATAGATTCCGTTGAGCATGAAGGACGACGTGCAGATGCAAAGAAGCTGCTCACGATCTTTAAGAAAGCGACGGGAATGAAGCCGGTTATGTGGGGCACAAGCATCATTGGGTACGGTGAGTACCACTACAAGTCTGATCGTTCTACTCAGGAGGGCGATTGGCCACTCACCGGCTTCTCTCCCCGTAAGGCGAGCACCACGGTATATATCATGCCGGGCTTCAAAGAGTATGCTCCCCTTTTGAAAAAGCTCGGCAAGCACAAAATATCGGGCGGCTCGTGCATCTACATCAACAAACTCTCAGATGTTGATGAGACCGTGCTCGGCACGATAATACAAATGAGCTTTATCGACATGAAAAAGAAGCATTTAAAGAAATAGTATGGCCAAAGCTACGACGGTCGCAGAATATATCGCTGCTGCACCTGCCGCACACAGACCGGCGCTCAAGAAATTGAAGTCTCAGATCAAAAAACTATACCCAAAAGCAACGGAGCACATTGCTTATGGCGCTCCCCTTTTTAAACACAACGGTCACCCGCTCGGTGCGTTCAGTGACCACAAGAACCATATTGGATTCTTTGTGTGGAGCGGCACCGTACTCGCCACACTTGGCAGCTTGCTCAAAGGCTACGACACCGGCAAAGGCGTGATTCGTTTTGCACCCGATAGCTCATTGCCTGACAAACTAGTAAAAGCAGTGCTCAAGGCTCGCGAAGCAGAAATAGCGAAGCGATGGCCAGATTCTAAGAAACCCGCCAAAGCAAAAATGAAATAGAAAAAGCCTCGGCAGTGCCGAGGCTTTGTTTTAGAACGTGACTTCGCGCTGATGCGGACCAAGCACCCACTCCACGACGAAATTCTGATTCACCAGTGAGCCTGGTTCGTTGCCACGAGCACTGTCTTGGATCAGTTTCGCTAGTGATTGATGTGTTGGGAAGTCGTAACTCATCGCATCATCGATCTCCGCATCGCTTACATTCACACCGTCCGCGAGCGCAGTGATCGCGAGCATGATGGCGCAGTCCCGCCGACGAACGAAATGCTCAGAATCTTCTAACGCTCTACTGCGAGCTTGTTGGTAAAACAGGTCTATCCAACCCATCTTTCCATCGGCCTCTTCGTTACTAAGTGGTCGCTTTCTAAACTCGAGAAGCGATCGCTTTCCCCCAAACTGATCCTGAAATTTTTCTTCGGCCCAGATCCGCATCCGCTCGAGCAGATAAACACCTTCGATGAGTCCGATCGACCGCAGCGGGTTACGACCGAACGTATCAACCGCATGCGTCGCCCACTTCAGCCCGTCTGTGGATATTTCAGTGGCAACCGGACGAAAGCGTTCGGGGTCGTTGAGCATGTTGCAGCACACACGCTTCACAGCCCAGTCCAATACTGATCGGGCCTTTTCCAAGTCATTTCGCGCAAGACGAATGAGCATATACACCGGTGTGTAGCTCATGCCATAGCGCCGCATCATCCCGAAGTGCCCTTCGAGAAACTTCTCGAAGTTTTGATAGTAGACTTCCGGAGCGAAATTGGACTCGAGCAATGGTTCAGCCATGGAACCCTCCCGTCTCGTATGATTTTTCCGCTGACACTATGGCACAAACTATGTGCGACGACTACTCGTCTTTCACTGGCTTGAGTGCGGAGAATTCATCAATAAAACGCAGGAAGATCCTGCCGTAGCGAGATAGCTTGTGATGCACCGCACGCCCTTCGTAGACCTTTTCTATAAGACCGGCGAGCGCAAGCCGACGAGAATGCTCGGATGCGGTCTTGATATTGAGCTTGAGACCGTCGGCGATCTGATCCAGTGTGAGATTCGACCGCTTACCAAGCAAGAGAAGCATGCTCACTCGTGTGTGATTCGCCACACCCTTGAAATGCCTCTCTAATTTTTTTGGACCTTTCGTGGTGAGCGCCATCCATACATATTCTCACATTCTTGAGAATATGAGAACGATGCAGCTGGGCACATCATTTTGTGCCTGTAGCATCATGAAGCCCGTATTCACTAGTTCTCCACTCTGTCGTATGATGTCTCTATATGCGTCGGCTTCGCCACATCATCCTCCCAGCGATCCTGGGGTTGCTCGTGGTGTTTAGTGTTTTTGCCTACGATTCTCGCGAGGTGTCTGTGGTCACCTTTGTGCGCCCAGAGCCCACCTACGAGGAGATCATCCAGAAAGAGATCAACGCTTCTAATCCAAATGAAATGCTACCTGATCTCATCCCCCTTCCCGCCAAAGACCTCACTCTTGTAGAGGGCGAAGACGGCGAGCTTCGGCTCCTCTTTAGCACTACCTATATCAATACAGGGCGTGGCACGCTGGAGCTCCGTGCAGATCCAAAAACAGCTGGTATTCGCGCCGACATCGATCGCGATGTATTGCAGCGTGTCTATCTCAAAGATGGTGGCTACCGCGATAAGGTCGTTGGGAACTTCTTGTGGCACCAAGAGCATCTGCACTATCACTATCAAGATTTCATCGTGTACGATCTCGCAGTCGAAGGTGGAGAGAATCTCGCAGACCTGAGTGGCATCTTGCAGAAGTCCACGTTCTGTCTGCGCGATATCAGCCGTGTACTTTCGACTACCACCGGAGAAAAAACAGACGCTACCTACAAGATCTGCGGCAAGGAACTGCAGGGCGTGTCTGTGGGCTGGGGTGATACCTACTACTACAACTACCCCGACCAGGCGCTCAATATCGAAAGCCTTCCATCGGGCACGTATCGCCTCACCTTTATTGCCAATCCAGAACGTCGGATCGACGAGCTTTCATACAGCAACGACACGAGCTACGTGATCTTTACGTACGATAAAGAAAACCGAAAAATCGAGGTTACCAAGGAGTTTCCACAGAACCTTCCCGATATAGAACACGTACACTTGGACGACCCGTTCGGGATGTAGCATACTTCGTGCTACCTATGACTAAATTATTTTTTGCCATTGTTGGGCTTATTCTCATTATCTACGGCGCGCTTTATATAATGACCCCTGAGTCTTCGCCAGCAGACAACCCCACTCCAACCGCCTCCTCTACTCCTACCGCAGTTGTTTCCGATGAGGCCACGGTTATTGCCGATAATCTTGATATTCCGTGGGATATAGCTTTTTTGCCAGACAACACACTCCTTGTTACCGAACGCCCAGGTCACGTGCTGCACATTGATCCGGCCACAGGATCTCGAACAGAGATCCCGGTTACAGTCGGTGCACGCGGAGAAGGTGGATTGCTCGGCATTGTGCTCCACCCACAATTCGCAACGAACCATTACGTGTATCTCTACCTCTCCTCGGGCGGCACTGGCGAAACAAAGAACAAGATCGATCGCTACACCTACGTAAACGACACACTCACGCTTGATCGCGAGATCATTGGCAATATTCCCGGTGCCACGTATCACGACGGCGGCCGCATGGAATTCGGCCCAGACGGTAAGCTCTATGTCACCACCGGTGACGCAACCAGCGCTAAGATCGCACAGGACCTCAAGTCACTCGGCGGCAAAACGCTGCGCCTCAACGACGACGGCACGATCCCTTCAGACAACCCATTTGGAACAGCGGTCTACTCACTTGGTCACCGCAATCCACAAGGACTCGCATGGGACAGAGACGGCAATCTCTGGCAAACGGAACACGGCCCAACGGGCGAAGGTGGTCGCTGCTGCCACGACGAGATAAACAAGATCGTGAAAGGTGGTAATTACGGCTGGCCGAGCATAATTGGCGACGAGACGAAAGCAGGGCTCCTCACGCCAGCACGCCACTCAGCCGACGGCACGTGGGCACCCGCGAGCCTCGTATACCTTGATGGCGCACTCTATTTTGGCGGACTCAAGGGTGAAGCTATCTATAGAGCCACCATTACAGATGGCGTTATAACTACACTCGATACATTCTGGAAAGGCACCTACGGCCGCATACGCACGATCCGCATCGGGCCCGACAACATGTTCTACATCACCACCAGCAACACCGATGGACGCGGCTCAGCAAAAAGCGGCGACGACAAGATCATCCGCGTGGCACCATCACAACTGCGCTAATACTTAGCGCTCCTTCCACTCTGGATCCATTCGCACCAGCAGATCTTCTGCATGCAATGGCTCTGCCATGATCTCGAGTACCGTTTTCTCCATTCGCATGCTTTGTGAGCCCTTTACGAGCACCACATCTCCCGCCTTCAGCTCAGCGGCAAGTTCCTTGCCGGCGCGCTCTGCTTCGTTCATTTCGTATTGCATGATTTTTGTTTCTTTCATGCCCGAATCGAGCGCGCTTTCAGCAATTGCACGCGCGCGAAAGCCTACCGTGCGTAGCATGGTCGCCGTTTTTGCGACGCGCTCACCCACTGATTTGTGTGCCTCTGCGGAATAGCGGCCAAGCTCAAGCATGTCGCCGAGGATCGCAATACGGCGCTTTGCCTTTACTGATTTGAGTGTATCGAGCGCGGCGAGTACAGCCGCTGGAGACGAGTTGTAGGTATCGTCGATGATGATCGATCCTTTCATACCCTTGAGCACGCGCACACGCCCAGGCGGCGGTTCCCATGCCGCAATTCCCTGCACCGCAAGCGTCGTATCGGCACCAATTGTTTCTGCTACCGCGAGTGCTGCTACAGCTGCATATACACGCGGGCGGCCAAGGGCACCACTCACCATCAGGTCGAGCGATGAGCCTTTTCGAACTACCTTGCACGACATACCCGCTGGATGATCATTCTCGTACACGATCTCTTCGTTATATGCCGCATAAGAATTCTGTTCGTCGAACCCATAGGTAATCGATGTGCCACGGAACGAATTCTGCAACATACGCATGCGAGCTTCGTCACCATTGAGAATAAGCGTGCCACCTGGCTTCAGGTAATCGGCAAGCGCCCGCTTCTCTTTCAGTACTTCACCAGGTGAATTGAAGTACTCGACGTGCACGGGGATATCAGGCACGCCCGTGATCACCGAGACATCCGGTCGAAGCCACACAGCGATCTTTCGAATGTCCCCCGGTCGATCCGCGCCTACTTCAAGCACAAGCCATTGCGGGTAGCGAGATTCAAAGAGTACGATGAATCCATGAAAAATATTCATGAGCCACTTCCATGGATCATTCCAGCCTGTTTCAAGACCAAGGATGGTAAGCGGCACACCGAAGTCACTATTGAAGCTTTTGGCGCTCTTACGAATGTGATGAGTGCCCGAGAGGGCAGCATAGATCGCGTCCTTTGTGGTTGTTTTGCCCACCGACCCAGTGACGGCAATGATCTGCGGCTTATGCCGCATCAGCACCAACCGCGCTTCCCACGTGAGTATCAGAACAACAACTGAGCGCAGAAACGCAACCATAATGATGCCTATCTTAACAGATTTTTTCACTCAACTCGCAACACCCAAACCGATCCAATCGGTTTGGGTGTTGCAGGAAAGGGGTCGGAAAAACGTAGTTTTTCCGTAGAGGAGAGCAGCGCGAAGCAAGCGTTGAGAACCCGTGGGTTCTCAAGAGGTGATGATTTTTGGCCAGGCCAAAAATCATCACCTGTCTGGTGGGATATCGTAGTAATTTATAAGAAATTTCGCGAGGTCATTGAATGGGTCGGCGAGTGTAGCAGAAGCAAACTCCGCACCATGCGGCTCAACCGTAAAGAGAAACACGATCATCTTTGGATCTTGCGCTGGGAAATACCCAAAGAATGAATGGAGGTACCGATCCTCATAATAGCCTTGCCCTGGGATCGCGATCTGCGCCGTGCCTGTTTTTGCCGCGATCGAGTATCGTTCCATTTTGTACTTCCCCTTCAACAGCGCGTCATCAAACACTTCTGTTAGCATTTCACTCACGACTCGCGCTGTTTCTGGTTTGAAGACCTGCACACCAGACGATGCGGCAACACTTCGCGTAATACCACTTTCATAGCGCACGCCGGTTACCACGTGCGGATTCGGCATCACGCCTCCGTTTGCAAGTGCCGCAAGCGCTCTCGTCATTGCGATCGGCGAAACCGATACGCCTTGTCCGAACGATGCAGCTGCGTAGTTCACATCTGGACCGCGCCCCTCTCCAAGTGTCGAGATGTCGCCAGTTACCTCATTCGGAAGGTCGATCTCGGTTTTTGTACCAAAGCCGAGCGAGCGCATGTAATTGGTAAACACAAGGTGACCCATTTTGTCGACAATGTAGGTGACGCCAAGATTCAGTGATTGGTTGAGTACCTCTTGCATTGGTACCGTGTCACGCGCCTTGTGGTCGTAGTTACAAATAGTTTTTGTACTACGCTCAATGCATCCCGTATCGTAATACGTGGTCTTTGGCGTGATCACACCAGCATCAATACCGGCAGCCACCGTAAGCGGCTTCATAATTGAACCCAGCTCGTATCGCCCTTCCACCAGTGGATTCGCAAAAACCGCAGGATCATCCACTGTGTTGTACGTATTCGGGTTGAACCCTGGTCGCATACCCATTGCCACGATCTCTCCCGTTTTTGGATCCATCACAATGCCCCCCGCAATTTTTGGTGTGTATGTGCGCATGGTTTTATCGAGCACCTTTTCAAGTTCTGCCTGTGCCGAAGGCTCAATCGAGGTAATGATGTCGCCCTGGCGCGATGCGGGGTCGCTCGCAAGCAGCGCACCCACATTGGCAAAAATTTCTGCAAATGGGTTCACATACAGCCCTGTCGTTGTTTCTATCAAGGTAGATTCGTACTGGCGCTCCAAACCATACACACCCACACGCTTATCCTTTTTGAATCCAACAAAGCCGATGGCCTGCGCAGCAAGATCCTCACCAGGATACGTGCGCCACTGGTCCTGCACCAAAAGCACTCCCTTGAGCTTCAGAGCTCGAACCTTCTTAGCAGCATCGTGGTTCAAACGAAATGCCACTTCTTCGTACGGATCACCTGTCTTCTGAGCTGAGGCAAAGAAGCGCTCCTTGTCGATCGGTGTAATTGCATTAATAGCTTTGTACGCAGCCTGAGGATCCTCAAGATCACCTGGCGTGATCGCAATGCGATACCCAGACTGCATCACAGCGGCCGCCACAAGCGCGCCTTCCTTTGTGGTGAAGTAGATATTGCCTCGATTAAGAGTGTCTGGTGAGCGCTCCACATACTGCGCCGTTGCGTTCTCTCGATACTGGTCGCCGTGTACTATTTGCACAAAGTACAGCCGCACGATCAATAGAAACGCGGCAATAATGAAAAAAACGCCAATGAGGCGCGTGCGGAATGCAAGGTGTGATCTCATAACGCACTGCTAGATCGCATTGCGTTCTATTGTATCAGCCGAATCAAGTGATGCTGTGGCACCTGGTCGAAATACGTAGTCAGTCGCGTTCACCGAGGTAAGTCCAAGTGATGAGCCTGTCTCAGGTGTAACCCCTTCGCTCAGCGCGAAAAACTGCTTTTCGAGCCCTGCGATTGAGCTCTGGAGAGAAACGCTCGCACGAGAGGCCTCTTTGCGCGCAATAATGTTCAAGACCGATGCTCCCACGAAATACAAGTAGCCACACAAAATCACACCGAGAATTGCAAAAAGTACTCGAAATGCGACCCGTTCGTACGAGTACTCAAGTGACAATATGGCTAGATGTTTGTTCATATTTTTTGAATGACACGAAGCTTTGCGCTTCGAGCACGAGGATTCGCTTTCAATTCCTCGTCGCTTGGCACGATGGGCCTACGATTTACAAGGATTGCCTTGCCTTCGCGTGCCCAATTTGCAAAACGATGCTTCACGATGCGATCTTCACTCGAGTGGAACGAGATGATGCCAATGCGACCCCCTGGTACGAGCACATCCCACGCTCCCTGCATCCCCTCCTCGAGTGCCCCAAACTCGTCATTCACTGCGATACGCAGCGCCTGAAACGTCTTTGTGGCAGGGTGGATCTTTGCATAGCGATACGCTGATGGAACCGCGGCCTTGACGATGTCCGCGAGCTCGCGTGCCGTTGTGATACGCGCGCCCTCTCGCTCCCGCACGATCCGCTCCGCGATCCGCTTCGCGTATCGTTCCTCGCCGAAACCCTTCAGCACATCTTCGATAGACTGCTGTTCCCACTCATTCACGATCGTGTCCGCCGTAAGCGACGGCGTATGTGAATACGACATCGAGAGTGGTTCGTCAGAAAGGAATGAGAAACCACGGCCGCCCGTGAGCTGGTACTGACTCCAACCAAGATCAAGCAGTACTTTGTTTACTGCAGAAACTCGGACTGTATTGAGTGCAGCTTTGAGGTTTCGGAAGTTGTCGTTGATCAAGAGAACGGTCGGCCCGTTTCCGGTAAGTGAAACGGGCTGAGCGTCTCTGCTGGTAGGCAGGGCCTCCGCTAACACATCGCGAGCGCGGCTGACGGCGTCTGAATCGGCGTCGACTCCTATCAGAGTGCCGCCAATGCCTAGCTGCTTCACGATTGCGAGCGCATGTCCCGCGCCCCCCAACGTGCCGTCTACGACGACATCGTCTTTTTGCAACGACAGTGTTTCCACTGCTTCGTGTAAAAGAACGGTTCGATGCCC
>JACCDV010611675.1_pt1 | contig 30436 bp, 26 predicted proteins | sample 7446131 | NCBI WGS metagenome assembly JACCDV01 (sample SAMN15323448, study PRJNA562643) | freshwater metagenome | isolation source: river surface water | place: USA:Blue River Watershed | collected 2017-08-17 | reverse complement strand
CTGAATGACACTTAAAGGAGCTCCCCCAAATCACGACTTTTGCAAATCTCTTCTATCAAAAAACTTTACGTCTATACTTTGGGCACCAAACAACATGGTATTTGCAATTCTCATGAATTAAGTATATAAGCAATACCACTATATAACGCAAGGCGTTCCGTGACCCCATAACTAAAGTTAGGGGATTGCGTCACGTCCATCGTTCATGTCCGATTTAGATGATTGAAGTAATCATTTGCTTTTTGATGAAATAATTTCCTCTTGGAGCTATCCATCTTATCATAAAGTGATGTCATCATGCTCATTCGAGGATTTTTGGAAAAAAGCTTTTTATTTGTGTGGATGAAATCCCAATAAAGAGCATCCCAAATATCGCACCATTCCCCTTTAGGATAATGACTCATCTTTAAAACGTAATTTGATGAGCTGATATAGGGTTTTGTCGTCATTTTTCCACCGTCGGCATATTGGCTCATCGCATAGACATTAGGCACCATCACCCAGTCATATGCATCGATAAATAATTCCATAAACCAATCGTAAATTTCTTTTGGATTAAACTTTGAAAGAAGCATGAAGTTGCCTAAAAGCATTAATCTTTCAATGTGGTGGCAATAGGCATACTTAAGGATTTTTTCGATCGTAATGTCGATCGGTGCAATTCCTGTTTTAGCTTCCCAAAAAGATTTTGGTATTTTGTGATGATGATCAAAAAAGTTTTTTGCGCGCATCTCCTCGCCTAGATAATCATAGGTGATTTTCATGAATTCACGCCAACCGATAATCTGCCTAATAAACCCCTCTAGGCTGTTGATTGGGATACGATGTTTTTGAGCATAATTCAATGTTTTATTTATAATTTCAGATGGGATTAATAATCCTATATTTAACATCGGCGTTAAAACTGAGTGATAAAGGAAAATTTCTCCAGGAACTATGGCATCTTCAAAAGGCCCGAAATGATTCAAACGTTCTTTTAAAAAATGATCGAACCAAATGTCAGCTCCTTCATGATCAATCGGGAGATAGCAATCAATCGATCCAGGATTTTTTGGAAAATGAGTTTTGATATAGTCGAACGCTTCTTTGACGATGGCATTCGGTTTTTCAAGTGGTAAATCAGGAAAGAGGTGACCTTTTGGAACTGATTTTCGATTTTCCTGATCAAAACTCCATTTGCCCCCTTCAGGCTTTCCGTTTTCTACTAAAATGCCCATTCTTTTGCGCTGCAAGATATAAAACGAGGCCATGGAAAAATGATTTTGACCATCAAAGTGCTCTTTTATAAATGTTTTGGGCGTTAAAAACATCGGGGATTCCAATAAGGTCACATCGTGTTGTTTTTTTAATTTAGTAATTTCTTGTTGTAGAGCATGCTCAATCGGATCAACGATAAAAATGTGGGTTTTATTTAATTTTTTTATGAAATTTTCATAATTGGAATATTCTATGTATTCCGCCTGGTAGCCGCTATCTATAATTCGATGGAAATAATCTTTCATTGTCGATCGATGATAAATTAGCTTTTGTTTGTGAAATTGAAAATTGGTGAAAAAATGGGGATGTTCTACTAAAAAAATTTTCCTATTTTTAGAGATAGCAGGCTGATCCAAAAATAATTGATGGGGATAGATTATCGTGATTTCTTGCATAAAAGCCCTATTTTTAATCAGCTTGTAAAAGGTATAATCTAAAAGTATTGGATTTTCTTTTCAGTATTTATGTCAAAAAATAAAAAAATTTTAGTGATTGGAGCTGGTTTCTCAGGATTGAGTGCAGCTATAAGATTACAGCAAACTCTCAAATGTTCCGTTCAAATTTTTGACGGGTCCAAACCGTACGAAAAAGCTTCTAAAATTGCCTCTGGTATCATTCATCCTTTTCCTGGCCAGCATGCAAGGCCAGCTAAATTTTTTAAAGAAGCGATTCAATTGGCTTTTGATCTTTTTGAAGAAGCTAAATTATTTGCAGATCAACCCTTTATCAATCATTGCGGGATTTATCGGATTTGTACTCAAGAAACGAATTTGAATCAATTTCAACATTTGATCCAAACTTATCCGTTTGTTCATCCTTTTTCTTTGGATCGTTATCCTTTGAAAAGTGGAAATAAAGGGCTTAAAATTGACTTGGCTAAAACTGTTTTTGCAGAACATTATCTCAAAGCTTTAGAGAAATTTTTTTTAGCAATCGGGGGAAAGATCGATTCTATACAGCTCGACTCTTTAAAAGAGGTGTCAAAAGAGTATGATCATATCGTTGTGGCTGCAGGCAAAAATTCTTCCCAGTTATTAAATGGAGAATATACAAAGTTTCATAAAGGTCAGCTCTTGGTAGGTAAATTTAAAAATCAAGTGGATCTCGATCTAAGTATCACTGGGAAAGGGTACCTAGCCTTAACTGAAACAAAGGGGGTTTTTGTATTGGGATCTACTTATGAGCATTATTTTAAAGAGGAAAGTCCTACAGAAATCGGCAAACAATTGATCCTTAAAGATGCAGCAACTTACCTGCAATCTGAGGAGTTTGAGACGATCGAAATTAAATCTGCTTTTAGAACTACAAAGAAAATAAATGGTATTCCACTTTGTTTAAAATTAAATGATAAATTGTCAACTGTAACAGCTATGGGCTCTAGAGGCTTGCTCTATCATGCTTTTTGCGCTAAAGTGATAACAGAGGCAATATTTAATCAATCTGAAATCCCTGATGATTTAAAGGTGTATTAATGAGGATAGAGGGTTTAATAACCATTTTGGGATCAGGAGCTTCTGCGGGAGTCCCCATTATTGGTTGTAATTGTAAAACTTGTATTTCATCCGATTTCAAAGACCATAGGCTTAGATCGTCTATTTTAATTGAAATCGATCAAAAAAAAATTGTCGTAGATACAAGTCCTGATTTTCGCTTTCAGGCATTAAGAGAGAAAATTCACCAACTTGATGGCATCATATTAACCCACATGCATTTTGATCATATCGCAGGTATTGATGATACGCGTGTTTACCTTTTCCATGACAAAGATCCGATACCTTTTTTGCTCACTCGAGAGGCTTTTGATGATTTTTATTTAAAATATGCCTATTTTTTTCAAACGCACGGAGCTATGACAGCCAAAGTTTCTCCAAAAATCTTAGAAAATGAAATTAATCATGAAACATTTTTGGGTCTTGATTTTTCCTTAGTTTATTACAAGCAAGGTAAAATGCAAGTTTTAGGATTTAAGCTTGGGGATTTTGCCTATATTACCGATATCAAAGATTGGAATGAGGCCATTTACGAAGTCCTAAAGGGAGTCAAAACGCTTGTAATTAGCGCTTTGAAGGAAACTTCGACACCTTATCATTTGAGTTTTGATGAAGCGATTCAGTTCGCAAATAAAATAGGAGCAAAAAAAACTTATTTGACGCATCTATCACATGATGTAAACTATGCTGAAACTCAATCTAAACTGCCTCAAGATATATATCTTGCTTATGATGGCTTAAAAATTACCTTTAATTATGAAAGAAAAATCAATTGAAATTGAACACGTATTTGAAACTCTTAAAACGGCAGCTTGTATAGGGGTTGCTCTTTCTAAAGAGGATAAGCCGATAGCTGAAGAACATTTAAAAGAGCTTGAATCTTTAGCTCAAACTTTAGGTTTAGAAACAAAGTTAAACGTTGTCGTATCACTTAAAAATTATGATGCTGCAACTTATATCGGAAGTGGAAAGGTGTCGGAATTAGCCGATCAAGTTCATCGAGAGGGAATTGACGTCATTATTTTTGACGATGAGATTTCTCCTAATCAGCAACGCAATTTAGAGCAAGTTTTTAAAAAACCTGTGATTGATCGAACTGAATTGATTTTAGAAATTTTTGCAACGCGCGCTCAAAGTAAGGAAGCTCAGTTGCAAATTGAGTTGGCTCAAATTCGTTATCAACTTCCTCGATTGAAGAGAATGTGGACCCATTTATCCAGACAAAGAACTGGCGGAGCCGGTTACTTAAAAGGGGAAGGAGAAAAGCAGATTGAAATCGATAGAAGGATTTTAAAAGCTAAAATTGCCAAATTGGAAAAAGAGCTCAAAGAAGTTAGAGCCACCCGTGAAACACAAAGACATCAACGGCTCAAAACAAAAATTCCTGCTTTTGCAATTGTTGGGTATACTAATGCGGGCAAGTCAACCCTTTTGAATGCGCTTACAGACGCCGGTGTGATTACCGAAGATAAATTGTTTTGTACTTTAGATACTACAACTCGGAAATTCACTCTTCCTAATCATCAAAATATCCTTTTAGTCGATACGGTAGGATTTATAAGAAAATTGCCTCATACCCTTGTGGAAGCATTCAAAAGCACTCTTGAAGAGGTATGCTACACAGATATTCTCTTACATATTATCGATATTAGCCATCCTGCTGCCAAAGAGCATGCCGAAGCAACTATGCAGGTCTTAAAAGAATTGAAAGCAGATAAAAAACCGATGATTAATGTGCTCAATAAGGTCGATGCTTTATCCAATCCTCTTTTAGTGACTAGGTATCGTATGGAGTTTTTAAAAAGTATTGGCATATCGGCTAAAGAAAAGAGCGGATTTGAAGATCTTTTAGAGATGATGATGAGGGAAATCAAAGCTTTAAGGAAAGTTTATAGGGTCAAAATTCCTCAAAGTGAGTATGCGTTAATCGCCCAAGTTATGAAAGAAGGTCAGGTTCTAACCTCCGAATATGATGAAAATGATGTAATTATGGGGGTTGAAATTCCCAAAGAATTTGAGCATAAGCTTACTCCTTATTTGATTTTGGATGAAAAATAGGGTTTTTTCATATTTTAAATTTTGGCATAATAGGCCCTCAATTTAAATCTATAAATCTATGAAATCATTTAAAATTGTCACTTTAGGGTGCAGAACCAATCAGTATGAATCTCAAGCCTATCGAGATCAGCTTTTAAAAATGGGCTGGTCTGAAGCAAAAGAAGATTCTCAAGCTGAGTTGTGTATTGTCAATACCTGCACAGTTACAGATTCAGCAGACCAATCTAGTCGATATCAGATCAAGCAATTAGCTAAAAAAAATCCAGATTCGAAAATCTTTGTCACTGGTTGTTTGGCAGAACGTGACCCAAAAAGCTTACAGACTTTACCTCAAGTTGAAGAAGTCGTTTCTAATTTAAAAAAAGAGCAAATGTTAAATTTAATTTTTAAGGATGAAGAGGTTCCAGAATTTAAAATTGAAAGATTTGAAGCGCATACAAGGGCTTTTGTAAAAGTTCAAGATGGATGTAATTCTTTTTGTTCATATTGCATTATTCCATATGTGCGAGGTCGCTCCCGTTCAAAAAAAGTTGAAGAGATTGAGCAAGAGGTTAAAAGCTTAATTTCAAATGGTTATAAAGATATCGTCTTAACAGGGATTAATATCGGCGATTTCGATGGGGGAGTGGAAAAAGGCCAAGAGCCGATTCGCCTAGCAACGTTAGTAAAAAAAATCGACGCTATCGAGGGATTGGAACGGTTGAGAATTTCCTCCATCGATCCAGATGAAGTGGATGAAGATCTATTAAATGCCGTAGCTTATGGTAAAAAAACTTGTCCTTCTATGCACATTGTACTGCAATCAGGATCAAATACCGTTTTAAAGCGCATGAATCGAAAGTACACAAAACAGCAATTTTATGATGCGGTCGAGCGTCTTAAAAAAGCAAAACCAGATTTTACATTTACTACCGATGTTATCGTTGGATTCCCCGGAGAAACTGAAACTGAATTTGAAGAAACCCTTGAAGCGATTAAAACTGTAAAATTTGCTAAAGTGCATATGTTTCCATATTCTATTCGCCCAGGAACTAAAGCCGCTCGAATGACATCTCATCTTTCCCCTGAAGTAATAAGTGAAAGAAAAGAAAAGGTATTAAGGCTTGCAGAGAGAGCTGCTTTTGAGTTAAGGGAAGAATTTATTGGGAAGAAAATGACAGTTTTAATTGAATCAGTTGAATCTGATGGAGCAATTTTTGGTCATACCGACAATTTTTTACTTGTTAAAATTGAACAGGGGCCTTTTAAGCAAAACGATTTAGTTGAAGTCTTAATAAATGGAAATACACCGGAATGTTTAGTTGGGGAAGTAGTTTTATGAAGTTAAACCCAATTAGAACTGAGGAATTCGGGCAGTCTTTTCTTTTAGCGAATAGCGATTGCGAAGTGAAGATTTTTCCAGCATTAATTCAATTCTTTCAAATTGATCGCCCAAATCGTGTAGATTTACAGTTAGATATCAAAGGACCTATTCAAAAATTTTTAGTCGAATACGATTTAGAAAAATCCCGTCTAACAGTATCTTTGCAAACAGACGATGGTTTTTTAAAGTATCAACTGAAAGCTGAAAATTATCGGATTTATTTTTACCTCGATCGAGTTTATTCAAAAGGACTTAAAATTAACCAAGAGATTGTTTCTCTTAGAGAGCTTAGAGAAGTCTTTGAAATTGAAACAATTGCAAATTCAAATCCGGCTCGATTGACTTTAGGTTCTATGAAAAATAAAGATGCTTTCATGATTGTAAAAAATAAAGAAATTGAAACTTTACTGCCTTGGTTTTTCTTTTTAGCTCAAAAAATACCAAGTACTGTAGTAGCCCATTTTTCAGAATATATTGCTAAAATGATCGTTGATAAAAGAAATTTAGATAAATTTTTTAGAATGATTTTTTCCTCGGTCCTCGATGGTTTTTTCGTTCCGAGATCTTTTGATTTCACTCATCAGGGGCTACCTGAAATATTTGATTCTACCTATTCAAATCTTTCAAAAATAAAAGCTCTAGTACAGTTTTTTCAAAATATTTTAATCGATGTGCAAAATGGGACCCTTTCTTTTTTGCCTCATTTGCCTAAAAGCTGGCATCAAGGTAAATTGGAAGATTTTAAAATTTCAAATCTCAACGTTTCATTTTCTTGGTCTTGCGGACAAATCAAAAAAGTTGAGATCTTGTCTAAAATTGATCAAAATTTAACTTTAATTTTTCCAAAAAATATTAAAAGTTTTCGATTAAAAGATGGGAATCGATCTTATCGCACCACTGATCCTTTAGTTACACTAAAAGAAAATAGTACTTTAGTGGTAGATTGTTTCCAAAAATAAAAAGTTTAAAATAGGCTGATGTTGATTTAATTTCTCAATCAATCGTAGCTTATTTTCTGGAAATTTTGTAAAAAGAGTTCAAAAAACTTTTTTTAGGGATTCTGTGGATAATATTAAACAACACCTTAAAGCTTTGAATGAAGGAACACATCTCAATCCTCATTGTTTTCTCGGACCTAAAAAAGATGGGATTTATCTCTATAAGCCTCATTTTGATCATCTTAATTTAGAGCTGTATGGTGGCTTGGTCTCTGCGAAAAAAATTGATGAATCTGGATTGTTTTTTGTAAAAACAGATCGGCTTGTTTCCCATCATGATTATAAAGTTTATTATAAAAGCTCTGAACTTCAGTATGATCCTTATGCCTTTTGGCCCACATTCAACGCTTTTGATTTCGACGGATTTTTAAATGGGGTCGATTATGAAATCTATAAAAAATTAGGCGCACATTCAGCGCTGCATCAAGATACTTTAGGCGTTCGTTTTGCTGTTTGGGCCCCAAATGCCAAAGGGGTTTCTTTAGCGTTTGATGACAATCATTTTTCTCAATTCGAAACGCCGATGAGGCTTCTTTCTGATTCTGGAATTTTTGAAATTTTTATTCCAGGTTTTAAGCTTTATCAAAAATATAAATTTTGTATCACATTACAAAATGGGGAAAAGGTTTTTAAAACAGATCCTTACGGAAGATTTCAAGAACAAAGGCCTCAGAATGCCTCAATTTTTTTTGAGCAAGAATATACTTGGCAAGATCGCAGATGGATGGAAAAAAGAGAGGTATTTCAGCCGCATAAAAGTCCTATTAATATTTACGAAGTTCATTTGGGTTCATGGAAAAGAGATGAAGGGCGTTTCATGAACTATGTAACGATAGGATATGAACTTTCCAATTATTGTAAAATGATGGGTTATACACACGTTGAGATCTTACCTGTTTTAGAACATCCCTTGGATGAATCATGGGGTTATCAAGTCACAGGATTTTATGCGGTGACTTCTAGGTTCGGAAATCCTTCTGAATTCAAAAAGTTTGTCGATATTTTACACCAAAATGAAATTGGGGTTATTTTAGATTGGGTAGGAGCACATTTTCCTGTTGATGAACATGGGTTGAAGTGTTTTGATGGAACCCATCTCTATGAGCATGCTGATCCGAAAAAAGGGTATCATCCTCAATGGAATACTTTAATTTTCAATTATGGAAGGCACGAAGTATCCAATTTTTTGATTGCAAGCGTGTTATTTTGGCTCAAAGAAATGCATATCGATGGAATACGGATGGATGCTGTTTCTTCTATGCTTTATCTCGATTTTGGTCGAGATAAGGGAGAATTTATACCCAACAGATTTGGCGGTATAGAAAATTTAGAAGCGATCGATTGGTTACGTCATTTAAATTTCAAAGTGCATGAAGAGTGCCCCGGTGTAATGACAATTGCAGAAGAGTCGACAGCTTTTCCAAAGGTCACTTTCAAAGTGTCAGATGGTGGGTTGGGATTTGATTTCAAATCTAATTTAGGTTGGATGAATGACACATTACGCTATTTTGAAAAAGATCCCATATTCAGAGCTTATCATCATGATTTGATCACATTTTATCTCATGTATGCATTTACGGAAAATTTTGCTCTTTTTTTATCTCATGATGAAGTCGTTCACGGGAAAAGAAGCTTAATATCAAAAATGCCTGGTTGTTATGACGATCGATTCAAAAATTTGAAGCTCTTGATTGCAATGATGATGACTCTTCCAGGTAAAAAACTTCTTTTTATGGGAGGAGAAATCGGACAGTGGAATGAATGGAATGTCAATAGTCAAATCGACTGGGAACTTTTGAAATTCCCCAAACATGATGATTTAAGGCGTTTTGTATCAGATCTGAATCATTTTTATCTCAAGCATTCCTCATTTTGGAAAAACGATCAAAATTGGGAGGGCTTTGAATGGATTGAATGTAATGATTATCAGCGCTCTACGATTGTATTTGCAAGAAAAGATTATCCTGAAATGCATTTGTGCGTGCATAATGCCTCTGGAAGCCATTATTCTGAATATCCTATTTATTCGAATTGGATTCGGTCGATGGTAGAAGTATTTAACAGTGAGTCAAACAGATACGGTGGTTGGATTGATGCTCCTATTCCTGTAAAATCGATGTCTAATCATTCAGGATATTTAATAGATTTACCACCTTTTGCAACGATTATATTTAAAATTACAGCATGAAAAATCAGATCGATTATTTAGATTATTTGAATCTTATTGAAACACTCAGACATCATGACTTTTTGTATTATATCAAATGTCAGCCGGAAATTTCAGATTACGAATATGATCAACTTTATAAAAAACTTGAAAGCGTAGAAAAAGAAAACCCAAATTGGGTGATTCCATCTTCTCCAACCCAGTGCATTCAAGATTCATCTCATTCTGGATTCGAACAAAAAATGCATACTGCTCCTATGCTTTCTCTTGCTAACACCTACAACGAAGAGGAAGTTTCCGATTTTATCGATCGGGTAAAAAAAGGTTTGGAAAAAGAGCACTTAGAGTTTTGTTGCGAATTGAAAATGGATGGTCTTGCTGTTTCTATTCGATATGAAAAAGGGGTGCTTGTACGAGCTTTAACAAGAGGTGATGGGAAAGTTGGGGATGATGTCACACATAATATCAAAGCCATACAGACACTTCCTTTTAAATTAGCTGGAAGCAATATTCCAGATATTTTAGAAATTCGCGGTGAAGTTTTTATGCCTAAAAGCATCTTTCATGCACTCAATCAAAAAAAACAAGAAAAAGGGGAAGAGCTGTATGCCAATCCCAGAAATGCAGCGGCTGGATCTTTAAAGTTACTAGATTATAAAGAAGTGTATGCTAGGGGATTAAAAGTAGTTGGATATGGAATTATTGAAAATTCTAATCATCAGATACTGTATCAACATGAAGTCAATGAATATATTAGAGGATTAGGGATTCCAGCATTTTCTAAACAGCACATTGCAAGAACGAAAAGTTTAGGTGAGATTTTTGATTTCGCAAATCGGATTGAGAAAGAAAGGCCCCATCTTGATTTTGATATCGATGGGATCGTGATCAAGCTAGATTCTTTTAAAATGCAAGATCAGCTTGGATTTACAGCTAAAATTCCTCGGTATGCAGTAGCTTATAAATTTCATGCTGAGCAAGCTACGACCCAAGTTGAGGCTATTACATTGCAAGTAGGAAGAACTGGCGTTGTTACTCCTGTAGCTGAGCTTAAACCGGTTTTTCTGGCGGGAAGTACAATTTCAAGGGCGACTTTGCACAATTTTGAAGAGTTAAAAAGAAAAGATATCCGAGTGCATGATTTTGTAACGATTGAAAAAGGGGGAGATGTGATCCCTAAGGTTGTTGAAGTTGATTTGTCAAAAAGAACACAACAATCAGTTCCGTTTGAAATACCCACTCGTTGCCCAAGTTGCCATCATGAGCTTCAGCAACTTATAGGGGAAGTTGCAATCAAGTGTGTAAATCACGATGATTGCCCGATGCAAAATCTTAGGAAGCTGATTTTCTTTGCGTCCAAAGATGGATTAGATATTGAAGATTTGGGAAAAAAAGTTGTTGAAAAATTGGTTGAAATGCATTTCGTTAAATCGTTTTCAGATTTTTTCAAATTAACAAAAGAGCAGCTGCTGCATATTCCGGGCTTTCAAGAAAAATCTGCTTCCAATCTCATGAATAGTTTGAAAAATGCTAAAAAAGTAACACTGGCTAAATTTTTATCAGCATTAGGAATACCGCATGTCGGTAAACAAATAGCTGAACTTTTAGCCCATGATTTTAAGACTATAGAAAATTTAAAGTCTGCTAAGCAAGATCAGCTGTTAAAATTAGATGGTATCGGAGAAAAAGTTGCAGATGCTGTTTTTCAATATTTTAACGATGAAGGACATCAAATTGAAATTAATGAAATGATTCAGTGCGGTCTTGAAATCGAAAACGAGAATGATTCAAATATAAATGAACAAATTTTTCATGGGAAAATATTCGTTGTCACTGGAACTTTAACTCAATTCAAACGAAGTGAAATCGAAGAACTTTTAAAAAAGTTGGGGGCCAAAGTTGCCAGTTCTGTTAGCAAGCAAACCGATTTTGTTTTGTATGGAGAAGAGGCTGGATCTAAGCTTTTAAAAGCAAAGACGCTTGGGGTAAAAACAATTAATGAAACTGAATTTTTAAAATTGATTTTAAATTAAACTTAAACTGCGTAAATCGAAGGGTTCATTCGATAACAACCCTCTTCGATTCGATCTGGGTTAACTCGTTTTTTTTCTCCTAGTGTGACCATAAATCCATGACCGTTTACTGCTCGAGGTAATCCATATTTTTCCCTTAATTCAAATAAGGGTTGAGATTCCATTTTTAAAATCCAAACTTTTTCCAATTCAATGTGATCTTTGAGATTGACTTGATAACAACCGGAAATTCCCACATAAAATTCTTTGCCTATTTCTTTAATTTTCCCCCAGAGTTTTTTACTCTTGTATTCTTCTGGCATGATTAATCCCATGTGAAAACCTAATCCTTGAGGCTGCTCTAAAAAACTTGGTTTTTGACCGCCTAATTTCAAAACTATATTCAAATAATGTTGAAAATAGGATTCTTTGAATTTCAGAAAGAAAAATCCCTCTTCGTTCATCAAGAGTCGCCCTTTTGCCATCAGTTGAGCCGGTAAAGTGTGATTTTTTAGCGTTCCCACATTTAAGATTTCATCCTGTACGCGCTCATAGATTAAATAATCAAGGCCTGATCGATTAGACGCCCCCGTTTGCTTTCCAGAAACCCCAAGCGGCATCGGACTTTGGAATGTGGTTCTATTAGATTTATAGGCCATTGTAAGCTCAAAATTCTGTAAAGGCATGGGCGTTTTTAGCAATTCTTCGAGATGATTTTCACTAGTTGTTGCATGACTTTGATTTTCTTTTCGTGTTTGAAGCCAAATTTCAAAATGATCGGTCTTTTTTCTATAGTTTGATAAAGCTCTAATATCAAATGGCTTGCGGGTTTTAAACCTCTCTAAAGAGGCGCATTTAAACACTTTTGTGCTATAAAAAGGCCCTGTTGGTACTTGGGCTTGAAAGACCCGATCTATTTTTATATCCATATTAAGATCATTGTTATATTAAGAAATTATTATACTAATTTTTTTATTTATTGTGAATATAAAGGTTTTTGTATGGGTTCTATATTCAGAGCTACATTTTTCGGTGCAATCGTCGCCTACATATGTCTGATGTGCGGGTTTTTGTTCTTTGCTGATCTTCGATCACAACTCTCTAAGTTTGAAGATGAAAAGCAAGTAAGGGAGGCGATTGAAAAAAATATGAAGCAATCAGGTTTTTATCTGATTCCAAGTATCTTAGGATCAGTAAGTAAACAAAATATATCTCAAAAAACATCATTAGTGGCGATGGACTCTGCTTTATTGCCAGTTATAAATCCCGTTGAAACTGAAGCTCAAGCTACAGATCAAGAAATTGAGCAAGTAGAAAAAATTTCTAAGCCTGACCTTGTTGTAGTCATGGCTGTTCAAGAAAACGGTACTTCTTTAAGTTCGATTTCGAAATCGGTTACTCTCTTTTTTATTTTATTATTTGCAACGTTTATGGTGTCTTTATTGACTGTTTTGGTCAAGAAAGTCAGTTATTTTCAAAATGTCGTCATCAACACCTTATGCGGTTGGATGCAAATTTTAACTATGAGTTTAGTTTTGGTTTTTTACTTAGGGTTTCCTTTCGACCTGTTTTTAATCATTGATCAAATCGTAGGATTATCTTGGTTGATTGCAGCTCTTGCCATGTCTTTATATACAAGGGCTAAACCTTTGACAAAAAAATAAGATAAGCCCTTTGAAGATCAAAGGGCTTGGTGCTTAAATCAATTTTAGATTTTTAGGAGGTAGAAGTTCTCCTATTAAAGTATGATGGTTATATCCCTTGATTGAGATGTTTTGTAATGTGCCGATTAAGTTATCAGCCCCTTCAAGAACGACATTTTTCCAGGCAGTAGTATGTCCCTTTAACAAGCCATTTTTATTTCGGCCTTCTATTAAAATTTCTTTTTCCATTCCAATCATTCCCTGAAGTTCTTCAGTAAGATGTGAGTGATGTAGAGTTAATAACCTCTGCAGACGATCATCTTTGACGCTTTCTTCAATATCATCTTTAAATCGCATAGCAGGTGTCCCTTGGCGAGGACTATAAGCATAAATGAAGGCAAGAGAATACCTAAGTTTTTCAAATACCTCATAAGTCTCCATAAATTCTTCTTCAGTCTCAGTAGGAAATCCAACGATGATATCAGTTCCAATACAAACATCAGGTACAATTTCCCTTAGTAGAGCGACTTTTTCTAAATATTGTTCTTTAGTGTAGATGCGATGCATTTTTTTCAAAATGCGATTGGACCCTGCTTGAATAGGGAAGTGAACAAGTTCACACATCGATGGTAAATCGCGAATGGCGTACATGAGTTCTTTGGTAATGTCAACGGGATGCGAAGTCATAAAACGGATTCTTTTAATCCCTTCAATTTTATCGAGTCGATATAGAAGATCATGAAATAAACAGTTCCATTCAGGGCGGTCTTTACCATAGCTATTTACGTTTTGCCCAAGTAAAGTAATTTCTTTATAGCCTTGTTGCGCTAACAACTTAACCTCTTCAACAATACTCTCAGGAGGGCGTGAAACTTCTTGACCCCGTGTATAGGGAACAACGCAATAGGTACAAAATTTATCGCATCCACGAATAATTGAAACATAAGCCTTGTAAGGGTCGTCTCTTTTTGCAGATAAATAATCTATGTTTTCTTCAAATTGAGTGTCCGTCAGAACTAGTTTTTTATCAGTTGAGCAGATTTCATCCAAAACATGGTTTAAATCTTTAATATTGTTGGTTCCTAAAACAAAGTCGATATGAGGGAGTTTTTTCAAAAGGCTATCTTTTTTGGCCATTGCCATGCAGCCTGTAACCCCTATAATTTGTTTTTTAACTTTCGCTCGGCCAAGTTGACCTAATTTTCCCATTACTTTTCGCTCGGCTAAATCGCGAATTGAGCACGTATTAAAGATTAATAGGTCTGCTTGATCTTCGTCTTCGACTTTAGTTAAACCCCTTTGAGATAGGGCTCCAATCATGATTTCTGAGTCGAGTTCGTTCATCTGGCAGCCATAGGTTCTAAAGAAAAACGTTTTAGGCTGTCTCATGGTTGATTATCCTTGAATTGAATTAAGGGGGAATTTTAAAGAAATTGATTGGATTTGGCAAGAAGATTAAAAGTTACTTATAAACAATTTTGGCCCAAATGCGAAAGTTTTAATGTCTAGGTTCTAAATAAACTGATTTAAGATCTTGGCAAAAATAGAGAAAACCCTTATCCTAATTCAAAAAAATTTATAAGATCGCATTACAAATTCTTTCGAAGGAAGCTACAATGACCCTTTTCAAAAAATCAACTGTCTTGGTTAAACCTAAAGATGCTGAAGCTGAGCGTCAGTGGTTTGTGCTTGATGCCACCGGCAAAACTTTAGGCCGATTTGCATCAGAAGTTGCAAAAATTCTTAGAGGAAAACATAAGACTAACTATACTCCAACAGCAGATTCAGGTGACGGTGTTATTATTTTGAACGCTAGCCAAATTGTTGTTACTGGATCAAAAGAATCCACTAAAATGTACAAACACCACACTGGACATATCGGTGGTTTAAAAGAGATCCCATATAAAGTAATGAAGGCAAGAAAGCCGGACCATATTTTAAGACATGCTATAGCGGGAATGATGCCAAAAACTAAGCAAACTGATGCACAATTAAAAAGATTGCGCATTTTCAAGGGTGCAGAGCACGATCATCAAGCCCAGCAACCACATGTCCTTGCCGTTTAAAACACTAAGAGAAGATTGCCTTTATGACTAAAGAAAACTTAGGAACTGGAAGAAGAAAAACATCAGTTGCTTCAGTTCGTATTAAAAAAGGGACTGGAAAGTTTGTCGTTAACGACAAAAAAATTGAAGAATACTTCCCAACTCAAATCCAAAGAAATACCTTGTTGTCACCTTTTGACAAATTAGGGCTCAACAACCAATATGACGTATTTGTACGCGTAAAAGGTGGGGGAATTGAGGGTCAAGTAATTGCTACTCGTCTTGGAATTTCAAGAGCACTTGTCGGTGAAAACCAAGAACGAAGAAAAACTTTAAAAGAGTTTGCTTACTTAACTCGTGACCCACGTATGAAAGAGCGTAAAAAATACGGTAGAGCAAAAGCTAGAAAACGTTTCCAATTCTCAAAACGCTAAACCTCTTTTGCAAGACGGTTCAAAAAAGGCACTTTTTCAAAGTGCCTTTTTTTTTTACTTATAAATATTTATTTTTTAAATATTGAAGGTATGCTTCAGAGTTCAAATCTTTATGTGTGGCAGATTGAATCAAGTTTTGAGGCGTTCTCTCCCTCCCGTAGCGATAAATGTGGTTTTTTAACCACTCTACAATCGATTCAAAACGCCCTTCTGAAATAAGCTGATCGATATCCTTAATAGAACAGTGAAGCCTTTCATAAAGTTGCCCTGCGTATAAATTTCCTAAAGCATAAGTTGGAAAGTATCCAAATAGTCCGCAGGACCAATGAACATCTTGTAAACAACCTTGACTATCGCTTGTGGGCTCTATACCTAAATAATTCTTCATCATCTCATTCCAGGTACTTGGAACATCTTTTACTTTTAGCTCACCGCTAATCAATTGTTTTTCAATTTCATAGCGTAGCATGACGTGCAGACAATAAGTGACTTCATCTGATTCAGTTCTGATGAACGATGGTTCAATAATATTGATCGCTTGGTAGAGCTCATCCGGATCTGAATTGGGTAAAATTCCTTGAATTTTTTTAGATAAAAAACGAATAAAAGGGCGGCTTTGCCCGATAAAAGTTTCAAAAAGACGTGATTGACTTTCATGAATACCGAGAGAACAATATTCACTCAAAGGAGATCCAAATTCCTCTAGAGGAAGACCTGATTCATATAAACCATGGCCTGACTCATGCAAGGTCGAATAGATCGCATCAAAAAAAGCATTTGGCTTAATTCTTGTGGTCATTCTAATGTCAGTTGGGCATAAAGATTCGCAAAATGGATGTGAAGAGGTATCTAGACGCGCAACATCAGCAGACAGACCTAAATATTGAGCTACTTGTCTACAGAATTTCAGCTGAAGTTCGGCTTCTACTGATTGTTTAAGAATCGCTTCACTAGATTTTGGTTTTTGTTGAATCTGTTTCACTAAATCAACTAGTCCAGGTCTTAAATCCTTAAAAAGCTTGTCTAACATTTTAACAGTCATTTTAGGTTCGTATTGATCAATCAAAGCATCATAGGGATGATCTTCATATCCTAAATATTCAGCTTGCTTTTGCATAAAAGAAACCATTTTTTCAAGATAAGGTAGAAAAATATCAAATCGATTATCTTCTTTTGCTTGAGCCCATACAGTTGAACTAGTTGCTCTTAATTTCGCTAGTTCTTTAACCATTTTTGAAGGTATTTTTTTGGCTTTTAAATAATCTTCTCTGATCAGATTCAAAGAGGCTTCTTGGTTTTTGGCCAACCCTTTTAACTTGATTTTGCCTGTTTTGATATTGATGCACTTATCCAAAGAGGTTTCAAAAGATTTAGCTGTTTTCTTTTGATGGATGATAATAGACAATTCCGCATTCTGATCTGCTCGATGGTTGACACCTTTTTTTGGCATCATCGTCTCTAGATCCCAGTTCAGTAAATGTTCAATTGATTCTAAGACTTTAATCTTTTTCAGTTGCTCGATTAATTTAATATATTCTTGGTGCATATGGGTGTCTTTTATTCATTTTTTAAATTGAGATGGTGAATTTTTGTAACGATTTTTTCTATGAGGTGAACGCCGACGTAGTAAAGAGGTGTGTAATAGAATAAAGCTGTTGTGAAAAATCCGATGGAAGTTGTGCCGATCAAAAGATCAGATACACCGTATTGACCCATAAAAATTAAGGGCAATAAAAAATATAACCCGATTAAAAGATTGATAATACCTCTTCTTAATCCTAAGCAAATCATCGAAATGATGATATATTGGATGATACCTGTTGCATAATAATTTGGATAAACAAGATCGAGCGATTTTTTCTTATGGACCCAATTCGAAATCTCTAAAAACATGTTTGAAAGAGGATTGGTGAATTTCGGGGGAATACGGGTAAATTGCATCCAATCATGAAAAAAAAGGTGATTGATAAAATATAGGGTGAATCCGATTGCGGCTAAAGAAAAAATCGCTTCACCTATTTTATGGTCTATTAAATGCTTAGGATGATTTTTAATCCAAAAAATCCAAATGATACAACTAATCCCTAAGAAAATAAAATGACTTAATTCATGACTTGCCAATATTAAAAATGTTTGTAAATACGGGCTAAACTGGATCGCTTGATGTGCTTTTGTAAATACAAACGAATCTAAAGTTCTTAGATAATTTTCTGAATATGGGAAAAAATAGATAAAGCCCAAGGTGCACGAAATGGTCAAAAGTGTAAAAAAAGATTTCCATTTCCATAGAGCAGTCATGGTATATTTAATATTTTTTTGTATAAAAGGTTTCATTTTAATTATCCATTTGATGCTTTGTGATAGAAGAATAAACTTGGTATTCCAAATAGCATAAATGGTCCAAAAGATGCAACAATAGGGGAGAGGATATGGTGTTCGCTTAAAATTGAAAGGGCGTTTAAAAGAGTGAAAAAACCCACAAAAAAGATCAACGCAAGTGCTATCATACCGGTAGTTTTTCTATACCTATTATATCGTGTGCAGGGAAGAGCGAAAAGATAAAAAAGAAGAGGGGTAAAAAATGGAAGAGCCATTTTATGCCAAAAACGGCTTTGCAGTTGATTGTAATGCAAGGTGTGCTTTTCAAAGTCTTGTATTTGTTTCATCAATAATTGAGTAAAAGATAAAAATTCAAATGAAAGGGGTTCTTTTTTTTCTTCATGCTGTAAAATCGGCATTTCAAAAAGAATTTTTTTATTGTGCTCTTCGATTAATTGTATTCCATGTGATTCGTCTCTTTGAAAAAGTTGTGCTTCATATCCTACCATTTTACCGTCTTGAAAATCTAATGATTCAAAATGCCAAAAAAGCTGTGGGGTTTTGATCCAAAAAACATCTTCAAATCGTTCAGTTGAAACCTGATATGATCCATATATAAGAATTGAATCTTCATTCAAATAGCGATGAAATAAGACATGAGGATCTTTTTTTGGACGCTTTTTTTTAGCTGTCTTTTTGAATTCAGTAGCAAGCGCTTTCGATTTAGGTATTAGTATCTGGGTATTCAAAAAGAGAAATAACGTTAAAATCCATGCAAAGGTAGCAATAGGTTTTAAGAGTAGCTGCCTAGGGATGCCGCATGCTTGAAAAGCAATTAGTTCTTGTCCGTAATTGAGATAATAGATGGTTTGAATCATCGCTAAAATAAAACAAAGAGGAATCAAAAGCTCTAACTTTAACAAAATTTCAAGCAAGTAATATTTTAGCATTTCAAAAAATGCGCTTTTTCCATTCCAGTTCGCTCTAATATTCAGTGCAAAATCTAAAAGCAAATAAAACATGACAAAGAGAGTCAAAATAATCAGAAATCGAGTGATAAAAGATTTCAAAAGATATCTTTGATAGATCAAATGCATTTTTCATGCCCTTTTTCAATCATTGAAATGTGTCTTAGACTCATAAAGATAATGATAGATAGAACTATCAAATACCAAGCTAAAGCGAGCTCATACTGATGTTTTAAACTTTTGCTTAAAAGGTAGGTTAAAAAATAGGAGGAAACTAAAGCAAATAATGTACATTTAAATCGTTTTGATGATCTTCGGCCAATATCGATTGCATATGCGAGACCAATCAAAGTTAAAATAAAAGGAGCAGTTGAAAGGTATATTCTTCTAATCAACTCAAACTTGGCCATTTTTCTCTTTTTAATTGAGAGATTAGGATCATTGAAAGCTTTGATAAGAGGTGATAATGAAAGCTTTTGGATCACAATTTTATTTTTTGTGGATTTGAATAAAAGTTTAGGGATAAGGTAGCTCGGTTGATTCATGCTTTGAAAGTGCTCAATTATCAAAATCGGCTGTTTTTCCTCTTTTTTTTCATAAAAAAGAGTGTCGATATTTTTTCCTTTTATGCTTTCATTTGAAGCAGCTAATTGATCAGCCATGATAAGGGCGATTCGATTCGATGCTTTATTTTTGAAAGCGAAAAAAAGATCTTCAATTTTTTTGCTTTTTTTCATCATCTTCATTTGAAGAAAACCATTTTGTAATTTGAAAATTCTCCCATTTTCGATGAGCGCTAAAGGATTTTCATGTGTAACTTTTGTAATCAGATTGTTACATGCTTCTTTAATCGTTGGCATGATTGTAAAAATCAAATAAAAATTGATTGAGCATGCGAAAATTGAAAGGAATAAGATAGGTTTATAGATATTTATAATTGAAAATCCGAATGAACGTAGAGAAGTCATTTCTGATGTATTGCACATTTTTTGAACGATGATAAATGTAGCAATAAGGCAAGAGATAGGAATAGATAGTGGCATGATAAGAGGAAATTGAAGAATGGTAAAAAGAAGAATATTAAAAAATCCTCCTCCTAGCGTAGCAAAACGAGCTATTTCATAAACTCGAAACAGAACTAAAACAGAAGCAAAAAGGGTAATCGATAAAAAAAAAATTGTTAAATAATTTTTTAAAATATTTTTCCAAATTAAAGGGATCATCTTAATAACCAATTGGTCAATATGCGCTTTTAGTCGTAATTAATGGATAAATAGAGTACAGTTAGTACTATTTTTTACAGTAATCATCATGAATTTCATCGAGAAAGAAGTCAAAAATTATCTGGATTTTTACATCAAAAAAAATGATAAATTTGCTGTTGCATTATCCGGAGGGCCTGATTCTATGGCTCTTTTTTTTGCCATAAAAGCTGTGAGAAAGCCCGACTTAGTTTTGCACATCCATCATGGCATGAGAAAAGAATCAGATCAAGAAATGATTCTTTTGCGCAATCTGGTTGAAAAAGAGTCGATTCAATTTCAAGTTGAAAAAATTGAAGATTTTGATTTTTCTTCTGGGAATATTGAAGATCGATTAAGGGAAGAACGATTTAAAAAATATTCTCAGGTTTTAAGCCATTATGGAATTTCACATTTGTTTACGGGGCATCAAAAAAATGATGCAGAAGAAAATATATTTAAAAGGGTATTTGAAGGTTCTTGCATTTTTAAAATCGGCAAAATTTTAAAACCTGCGTTTATTTTGAATTTTCACCTCCACAGACCTTTAATAGCTATTTCTAAAAAGCTCTTATTGGAATATCTTGAACAAAATAAAATTTCTTATTTCGAGGACACTACCAACCAAGATACTAGGTTTTTGAGATCTCGGATGAGGCTAAATTTATTCCCCTATATCAATAAGGTCTTCGGAAAAAATATTGAGGGAAAATTGTATGATTTAGGATTTTCTTTAAATGAAATGGATCAATATCTTCAGTCCAAATGTGAAAAATATTTGAATCAGGTGATAACCGGTCCTATTGGGTTGTTATTTATACGCACTAAAATAGAGCCTTTAGAGCTGAAATACTTATTAATAGAATTAACTAATCACTTGAGTGCTATAATAACAAAAGATCAACTCAGCACTGTTATTGAACTTTATTTTAGAGGGATATCGAATAAAAAAGTTCAATTGAAAAATTTCACTATATATATAGAAAAGTGTGGGATCATCTTTTATAACCTTAAAAATTTTTCTTTAAAAGGTGAGTTGAACAATCAAACACCCCCATCTTCTGATTTTAAGGCATTTTGGAAAGGGGATTTGGCTTCAATTCGTAAAGAATCACTTCCATTTTTCATTCGCAAGATGCACGGTTCAATTAAATGTCCTCAGGTTTTAAATACGGATGATTTTTTATGGTCATTAGAAGCAAAAGATTGAGCTTTCGTTAGGCTACAAATTATTCTCTTGATGCCTGGTTCATTCGCATGGAGAAAAATCCTTAGCTTTGTTAAAATCATCTGTTTATAAAAAATTGATTGGAATTTTTATCTGTTTTTTGTTTCAAGGTTCGTTAAGTCCTTAAATTACAAATATTTAGATTTTTTTTTCTCCTCCGAGATAAGTTCTGATTTTTTTTTATTGAGTTTCTTAAAAGTTCGGTGTAATAGAAGGTTTACGAATAAAAATGGGCAAGAAGCGTAATATGAATGACAATAAAGGTAACTTCGATAACAAAAAAGGATTCAGTGGCGGAATTCTAATTCTATTTTTAGCCGTTGTTTTCATCATATTGACCTTACAAAACTATTCTGATTCTAAAGACGGAAAAGTTTCTTTCAGTCATCAAGTTGAACATTTAATTAACTTGGATTTAATACAGAAAGATAAGAACAGTAAAATTGCCCTGAATGATAATTTGGTGAATTTTTCGGGTCAGTTCAAAGACCAACTTTCAGACGAATCTGTGATTCGTCATCGCTATTTGGAGCTATTGAATGACAACCATAATTTAAACCAAGAAAAAATTCAGCTTTTATCTCAATTGTCTGCTACTAAGCAAAATGTGATAGATTCAGCAACCTACTTTTTGGAGATTTCTGGATTTTCTGTTCCATCTAATGGATTTCAGGTTATTTCCTCACGCTATAATTCTGTTGATTTTGATAGCGCAATTAAAATAAAACAGATTAAACCCCTTGAAAGTAGCAATTTAAAATCAATTAAAGAGCTTGCGGCTTCTATCAAATCCTCAAAAGATTCGGTTAACTTGAATACTTTGGGTGAAGATCTACTAGTTTTAATTAGAGCCTATCGCTCTCCTAGCTTGGGAATAGGGGTTGAGAATACTAAAAATACCCTTTTAGAACTTGAGACTCTTATTGAAAATACCCTTTCAAGTACACAGAATTTTGATGCTAAATTTTCAATTTATCAAGAGGCGATTAAAGAAATCGATTTGATTAATTCCTCTTTAGTTCAAGAATCTTCAGGAGCTAGATTGCAAAGTTTGAGATCTGTTAGAACTTACTTAGAAGATTTAAAGCTTTTTGATTCGATTACCAAAACATTAGAAACTAATGAAGCACAACTCAATAAATCAAGAACCCAAGTTGCAGATGTCATTTGGTTTTTCAATAACAAAGAGTTGACTTCTAAGGCTTTAGAAAGACAAGATCCCGAGACTTATGAGCAATGGTATGCTCAAGCTCAAAAAGAGTGGGAAAATTTTGATTCTAATAAAGGATTAGATTTTACAGCTCCTGATCAACCACGGACGGTGGCTTTAGATAAAACTTTTAAAAGTGAACAACCCAGTCCAAATTATATCACTTATTTTATCTTCACAATTTTACCTATAGTTGCTGTTGGTTTTTTACTCTTTTTGCTTTTTTCAAGACAGATGAAGGGCGCTGGTTCTGGGGCCATGAATTTCGGAAAATCCCCAGCACGTTTATTAGTAAAAAGTGCAAATTCTATTACCTTTAAAGATGTAGCCGGTGTTGAAGAAGCTAAAGAAGAGCTTCAAGAACTAGTTGATTTCTTAAAAGATCCAACTAAATTTACTACTCTAGGTGCAAAAATTCCTCGCGGAGTTTTATGCGTTGGACCTCCAGGAACCGGAAAAACATTAATTGCGAAAGCTGTAGCTGGTGAAGCTGATCGCCCATTTTTTTACATCTCAGGTTCTGATTTCGTTGAAATGTTTGTTGGGGTTGGCGCTAGTCGAATTCGCGATCTTTTTGAACAAGCTAAAAAACAAGCCCCTTGTATCATATTTATCGATGAAATCGATGCTGTAGGTCGCCATCGGGGTGCTGGTATCGGCGGAGGGCATGATGAAAGAGAGCAAACTCTGAATCAGCTTCTTGTTGAGATGGATGGAATGAACACGAATGAAGGGGTCATATTAATCGCTGCGACAAATAGGCCTGATGTTCTAGACAAAGCTCTATTGAGACCTGGTCGTTTTGATAGAAGGATTATTTTAGATCTCCCTGATGTTAAAGGGCGTTTGGCTATATTAAAAGTGCATGCTAAAAAGATTAAGCTTGATGTTACTGCTGATCTATCGTTGATCGCCAAATTAACGCCTGGCTCTTCTGGTGCAGATCTTATGAACATTCTTAACGAAGCTGCCTTAGCTGCTGCTAGAAAAAATCAAAAAGCTGTCTCTCAAGAAAATTTAGTTACAGCTTGTGATAAAGTGCGTTTTGGAAAAGAACGAAGAAGTATGCAGTTAGATGAAAAAGAGAAAAAAACGACCGCTTATCATGAATCTGGGCATGCAGTCGTCAGCTTGTCATTAAAACATACAGATGCTGTTGAAAAAGTTACCATTATTCCTAGAGGGATGTCTCTCGGTGCAACTCACTTTGTCCCTAAGTCGAATCGAGTATCCTATTGGAGAAAAGAGCTACTTGATCAACTGGCGACTTTGATGGGTGGGCGTGTTGCTGAAGAAGTTTTTGTAGGAGATATCTGCAGCGGAGCGCAAATGGATATCAAGCAAGCAACTCGCCTTGCTCGTGCAATGGTATGCGAATGGGGAATGACTGAGTCTCTTGGTATGGTAGCGTACGATGAAAGAGGGGATGCGGGCCAATACTTAGGACAGACAGCAACAGAAAGAAATTATTCTGAGGAAACTTCCAAAATTATCGATGCTGAAGTTAAAAAAATGATCGATGAAGCTTATCAACTCGCCAAAAAATTAATCATCGAAAATCAAGATAAAGTTCAGTTAATGACTGATATGCTTTTAGAATTCGAAACCCTTGATCAAGAAGATGTTCTTGCTATTATGGACGGTTCTTTTACTAAAGAAGGTAAAAAAGAGCGTATGAAAAAGCAAGAGGAGTCTTTGAAAAAATCGCCGCCTCCTGTTCCTAAAGATCAACATATCGACACTTCTGATATTTCTCCCCAGCAGGCTTAAATAAAAAAGCCCTGATCGACTGTTGAGTCGATCAGGGCTTTTTGCCTATACACTTTTAGATTTTTTACTAATTTGCTTGTGGTTTTGGAAGTAAAGCTTTATGGCTAAGGCGAATTTGCCCTCTGTCATTAATCTCCAAAACTTTAACATCTAACATATCACCAACTTTGAAATGATCTTCTACTTTCTCAACTCTAGAATGTGAAAGCTCTGAAATATGGCAAAGGCCTTCTTTATTGAGAATTTGTACGAAAGCCCCAAAAGCGACGATCGAAACAATTTTTCCTTTGTAGACTTGTCCTATTTCAATGTCAGCTACGATATTGTGAACCATCTGCTTGGCTTTTTCCATCGCTTGGGCATTGTTGCTTGCAATCGATACAATAGCCTCTTCTCCTTCATCGTTAATATTGATGTCAACGCCAGTTTCAGCAATTATCGCCTTGATCTGCTTCCCGCCAGGGCCAATTACAAGTGCCACTTTGCTTGGTTTAATCTTTATAATTTCTATTCTAGGAGCGTATTCTGAAAGAGTTTCTTTAGATTTAGGGCACGCTTCTAACATCTTGTGTAAAATGTGCTGTCTTCCCTCTTTCGCCTGCTTTAATGCAACTTCCATGATTTTATGGGTAATTCCCTCAACTTTGATGTCGAGTTGAAATGCGGTAATCCCTTTATTGTCACCAGTGACTTTAAAGTCCATATCCCCTAAAGCATCTTCTACACCTAAAATATCAGATAAAATGACATACTGATTTTCTTCCAAAATCAATCCCATAGCAATACCTGCAACTGGACGTTTGATCGGAACCCCAGCATCCATCATGGCAAGACATCCACCACAAACTGAGGCCATTGAAGATGATCCGTTAGATTCTGTAATGTTAGACTCAAGTCTAATTGTATACGGAAAGTCTGTTTCAGATGGCAGAATTGCTTGTAGAGCTTTTTCTGCTAGTTTACCATGACCTACTTCTCTTCTTCCAGGTGATCCCATACGTCCAACTTCCCCTACACTAAAAGGTGGAAAATTATATTGTAGGTAAAATTTTCTTAAAGCCTCACCTTCTAAACTTTCATAACGCTGCCCCATGCTTTCACCACCTAGAGTACAAACAGCTAAAGCTTGAGTTTCTCCACGCGTAAATAAAGAACTTCCATGAGTTCTGGGTAGGACTGCTGATTCGATATAGATAGGTCGAATTTCATCGAATTTTCTTCCATCAGACCGCTTTTTTTCCTCTAAAATCATCTTTCTCATAACGCGGGATTTAATCTCTTTATATGCGATTTGGACCTGAACTTTCGAAAAGGTGGGATTTTCACATTCTATTAGTTCGCTAGAGACTTTTTTCGAAATTTGTTCAAGAGCAGATTCTCTGAGTTTTTTATCTTCGATGCTCATCGCTTCTTTAATCGAGTGTGTTACAATCGATTCAATAGCTGAATAGAGTTCTTTTGGAGGGATGACAAGTTGGCTTCTATTTTTTTCTTTGCCTACTTCATTATTCCAGTCGACTAGTTTGTCGCAGATCACTCTAATTGCAGCATGCCCGAACTCAATAGCCTCGAGAACTTGTTCTTCGGTTAAAAAGTCACAGCTACCTTCAATCATTAAAATCGCTTCTTTGGTACCAGCAAGCATTAATTCTAATTTTGATTTCTTTTGCTCTTCGATCGTCGGGTTTAATATGAATTCTCCATCAATCATCCCGATACAAACGCCAGCCACAGGTTTTTTTAATGGGACTTCGGAAATGTATAGGGCAGCTGCAGCAGCGGTGATTGCAAGATATTCAGGTGGATTCAAATTGTCATAAGATAGAACGTACGCTAAAACTTGAACTTCATTGTAATAACCATCTTCAAAAATAGGACGAAGAGGCCGGTCGATCAATCGAGATGTTAACACCTCTTTTTCAGAAGGCTTACCTTCTCTTTTGATAAATCCACCAAGGGTTTTACCAGCCGAAGAAAATTTTTCTTGATAATCGACACGTAGAGGTAAAAAATCAGCATCTTCTAAAGGTTTCGGTGCTTGGCATGCTGTGGCTAAAATTACAGTTCCACCAGCTTGTAGAATGACTGATCCAGAAGCTTGTCGTGCGATTTTACCCGTTTCAAGGGTCATTTCTTTTCCCTGAACTTGAATATGAAGCTTTTTAGCTTCTAATGATTTTTGATAGACCATTTTTGGTTCCTTGTTATGTTTTTAAATTGGTAAGAACTACAAATCAGCCTTCAAAAGATGTTTTTATTTCCACTGATGATACAAAAAATTTGAAGCATTAGAAGAAACAAAAAAAATCTATGAAGGGATTGAAATTCTCAAGTAAATTTGCAGGTTATGGTAACAATTGAATTGAATAGATGCAATATATTAAGGGTTGCAGAGTGCAACCCTTAGGGCTTTGAAGAAATTACTTTCTAAGCTTAAGTCTTGTGATTAACGTTTGGTAACGTTTAGTATCAGTTGAATTTAGATAGTCTAAGAGCTTTCTTCTTTGACCTACTAATTTTAAGAGCGCTAAACGGGATGCGTGGTCTTTAGGAGCAACTTTAAGGTGCTCAGTTAATTCCACGATTCTCTCTGTTAAAAGAGCGATTTGAACGTCAGCAGACCCAGTATCTTTTTCATGCAACTGGAACTTTTTAGTTATTTCTTCTTTGGTACCTTTATCTAAAGACATTAGGTTATCTCCCTTTAATAGAGGGTTAAACAATAGACACTATGATGATTTTAAACAATTTACATATATTGTATCATACGCGCTGTATAACATCAATCAGTTTTCCTATAGAAAGTTGGCAAAGAGTTTTAAAAAAAAATAAACAATCAAAATTAAATTTTAAATTGATAGAGATGGAAGAGAGAAATTTATATTTCATGCAACTGGCTATGAAAGAAGCTAAAAAAGCTTTTGAGAAAGATGAGGTGCCCATAGGGTGTGTGATTGTTCATAAGGGGAAAGTAGTTGCAAAAGCGCACAATTTAGTTGAAAAAAGAAAAAATGCCACAGAGCACGCAGAATTGATATGTATCGAAAAAGCTTCAAAAAAACTAAACGACTTTAGATTAAATGAATGTTTCCTTTACACCACACTAGAGCCCTGCTTGATGTGTACAGGAGCGATTTTACTTTCTAGAATAAAAAAAATTATTTATGCCGCCAAAGATATTCGTCATGGCGCCTTGGTAAGTGTTTTTCATGTTTTTGAAAATAAACATCCGATTCATACCCCACAATTTGAACAAGGACCACTAGAAAAAGAATCTGCTGATTTGTTAAAAACATTTTTCAAAATGAAAAGAGCGCAGCATGGAAAAAAAAATTGAAGAAAATTTACAACAATTAATTGACTTGCAAAAAAAAAAATTGCTGCACTTTGCAGAACAATTCATCCCGCATATTACAGAAGAGGATCTACTACAACCCAATGACTTTCCTGAACTTGAAAATCATCCTTATTTTCGACATGAAGAAGGTGTTTTAGAGGGTTTGTTATCAGCGTTAGCGGCTTTGAGAGCATCTAATTAAAGACGTCCTAAAAAAATCTCTTTTTTAAACTTGAGTTTATCGTAGAAGAAAGTTAATCTAGTTGCTTTTATAGACTATAGATATTTGTTTGGAGTAATTATGAAAAAACAAGGTCATCCCGCATATCAAGATGTTTTATTCATCGATACAGCAACTGGAGATAAATTTGTTATTGGCAGTACTTTAAAGCCAAAAGAAAAAGAAACGTACAATGGAAAAGAGTATCCTGTACAACGCGTTTCTATCTCATCTTCTTCCCATCCGTTCTTCACAGGAAACACTCAGCTTGTAGATTCTGAAGGAAGAGTTGATCGTTTTATGAAGCGTTACGCAGGAAAAAAACCAGCTCCAGAAAAAAAAGAAGAGCCCAAAACTCCTACGTTAAAAAAGAAAAAATAATTTTGTTCCATGCAAGAAAAAATTCTTCAATTATTAAAGCGATTTGACGAAGTTGAAGCAGAGCTTGGATTACCTGAATGTTTAGCTGATCAAAAGCGTTATAAACAGTTAGCTCAAGAGCATGCATACTTAACCCAAGTAAAAGAGCTGAGTGAAGAGTTTGAGCAGGTTAAAAATTCTTTAAACGAAAATAAAGGGATGCTTTCAAATTTGAAAGATCCCGAATTCGAAGTTTTAGTAAGAGAAGAGATACACGATCAAGAAAAGAGACTTGAAGTTCTTTTAAAAAAACTAGAGGCTCTGCTTATTCCTCCCAATCCAGATGATAATAAAAATATCATCTTGGAACTTAGAGCAGGAACCGGAGGAGATGAAGCTGCAATTTTTGTCGGTGATTGCGTAAGGATGTATAAGCTTTACGCCGCTGAAAAAGGATGGCAGACTGAGCTCCTTTCGTGTGCCCCTTCAGAGTTGGGCGGTTTCAAAGAATATGTTATGTCTATTTCAGGGCATAATGTACATCGATTAATGCAATACGAAGCTGGTACACACAGAGTTCAAAGAGTTCCCGACACTGAAGCTCAAGGTCGAGTTCACACTTCCGCAATTACTGTAGCTGTTTTAAAAGAGCCCGATGAAGATGACGAAATCGATATTAACGAATCAGATCTTAGAATCGATACCTATAGAGCTTCTGGTGCAGGGGGTCAGCATGTCAATACAACCGATTCTGCTGTAAGAATTACCCATATTCCGACAGGAACTGTTGTATACAGTCAAGAAGAAAGGTCTCAGCATAAAAATAAAGATAAGGCGATGCGGTTGTTAAAAGCGAGAATTCTTGAGGAAGCTCAACGTAAAAAGCATCAAGAAATTTCTCAGCTGCGACAACAACAGGTTGGATCAGGAGATCGGTCTGAACGAATTCGTACTTATAATTTTCCTCAGAATCGAGTAACTGACCATAGAATTGATTTAACGTTATACAAGCTTGATCATATTATGGAAGGAAGCTTAGATGCGTTGACTGAACCGCTTGTTGCATTTTATTATCAGCAGGCTATTTCGCAAAGTTAGTATGTCTAATTGGGAATCTCTCTATTTTATTCTACTAGAACATCAAATTGCAAATCCTAATGCTGTTGCTAAATTAATAGCAGATTCGGGTATTGAATTTGAATCGACATTAAAACTTTTGAAGCAAGGTGTTCCAATAGAATATATTCTTCAAAAAGTTGATTTTTATGGTGTTCAACTCAAAATTACACCTGATGTATTGATCCCGAGGTCAGAAACAGAAATATTGGTGGATAAAATTGTTACGATTATATCGAAAGATCAAAGATCCCATATTCAGCTTTTAGACTTATGTACAGGTAGTGGCTGTATTGCTCTGAGTTTAAAAAAGAAATTTCCTAATATTGATGTTGTGGCAGTGGATATTTCACCAAAGGCAGTCGATTTGGCGTTAGAAAATAGCCGCTTGAATTCACTAGATGTCAATTTTTTATTAGGGGATATGTTCGATCCCCTAGATGGGCTGAAATTTGATTACGTTGTATCTAATCCCCCTTATATCAGCTATGCAGAGTTTCAAGATCTAGATTGTTCTGTTAAGCAGTTTGAACCAGAAGTAGCTCTGACAGATCAAGGTGATGGGTTGAAGTTTTATCGAAAAATAGCTGATCGAGTAAAAAATTATTTGAACCCTAATGCAAAAATTTTTTTAGAGATAGGGTGTAATCAAAAAGAGGAGTTATTTCAAATTTTTTCTAGAGATTTTTTTAAAAATTTGAATTGTGCAAAAGATTATGCAGGTCATGATCGGTTCTTTTACCTTGAATATGGCGTTTAAAACCCTTATGATGATCTCTTTAAAAATTTGATCAGGCTTTTTATGTTTTCATCTTTATCCGAAAAATTTCAGTCTGTTTTTTCGACTCTAAGAGGGGAAAAAACCCTTACCGAATCCAATATCCAGGAAGCCGTTAAACAAATTAGGCTGGCTTTACTTGATGCTGATGTAAATTTTTCTGTAGTGAGTCAACTCATTAAAAGGGTTAAAGAGGATGCATTAGGAGAAAAGGTCATTAAAGCGGTAAAGCCTCAAGATCAATTTATTTCAGTGATGCATGACGCTTTAGTTGAATTGATGGGTAAAGAAGAGCCTAAGTTGAATCTGAAGCAGGATCCTTCGATCATCATGTTATGTGGTTTACAAGGAGCGGGTAAAACAACTCAAGCCGCTAAATTAGCCAATTATTTAAAAGGTAAAGATTTTTTAAGAAAACCGAT
>JACCDV010812440.1_pt1 | contig 30456 bp, 22 predicted proteins | sample 7446131 | NCBI WGS metagenome assembly JACCDV01 (sample SAMN15323448, study PRJNA562643) | freshwater metagenome | isolation source: river surface water | place: USA:Blue River Watershed | collected 2017-08-17 | reverse complement strand
GCTCTTGCTTTAGCGTTTTTACCCTTGATCTCTTCAGCTACGTTAGGAGGTACTTCTTCATAAGAAGAGAATTCCATTGTGAAAGTACCTTGTCCTTTGGTTTTGTTACGAATGTCAGTTGCGTAACCAAACATGTTAGCTAAAGGAACGTAAGTTGAAACGAATGAAACACCTTTGTCAGTTTCCATTTTCTCAACTCTACCGCGACGAGAAGATATATCTCCAATCACGTCTCCCATGAACGCTTCAGGAACTTCAATATCTACTTTCATCACTGGCTCAAGGATGACAGGTTTCGCTTTCTCAACACCTTCTTTAAGTGCCATAGATCCTGCGATGCTAAATGCCATCTCAGAAGAGTCTACGTCGTGGTAAGAACCGTGCTTAAGAGTAGCTTGTACACCAAGTACTTCATAACCAGCTATAACACCGCCGGTCATTGCTTCTCTAACACCTTTCTCAACTGCTGGAATATATTCTCTAGGGATTATACCGCCAACGATTTTGTTAACGAAAGTAAGAGGTTCGTATTCAACACCCTCTTCATTCTTACCGATAGGTGCTGGTTCAAAATCAATTACAACGTGACCGTATTGACCACGACCACCTGACTGCTTGGCATACTTGATATCCGCTGTCGAAGTACCTTTGATGGTTTCACGGTAAGCTACTTGCGGTTTACCCACATCAGCTTCTACTTTGAACTCACGTCTAAGTCTGTCAACCAGAATCTCTAAGTGCAATTCACCCATACCAGAAATAATTGTTTGACCAGTTTCATGATCTACTTTAACTCTGAATGTAGGATCCTCTTCTGCAAGTTTGTGTAAACCGGAAGAAAGTTTCTCTTGGTCAGCTTTACTCTTAGGCTCGATCGCAACAGAGATAACTGGCTCTGGAACGTGAAGAGACTCAAGAATTACATGGTTCTTCTCATCACAAAGAGTGTCACCTGTAGTTGTATCTTTCAAGCCTACAACCGCACAAATATCACCAGCTCTGATCTCATCAATTTCATTTCTGTTATCAGCTTGTAATTTGATCAAACGAGATACACGCTCTTTAGCTTGTTTGTTTGCGTTGTACACATATGTACCAGAAGAAATAGTACCTGAATACATTCTTACGAAAGTTAGACGACCTACAAACGGGTCAGTCATTACTTTAAACGCTAATCCTGCCATTGGCGCATTGTCATCACAAGGACGAGTAACTTCGTTATCGTTGTCATCGTGACCTTTGATTTGCTCAACTTCAAGCGGGTTCGGTAAGTAATCAACGATAGCGTCTAATAATTTTTGTACACCTTTGTTTTTGAAGGCGCTACCACAAATCATAGGAATAACTTGTAGCTTGATTACTGCTTTACGAAGACCAACTTTAAGTTCTTCTTCAGTGAAAGCATCTTCACCTTCTTCAAGGTATTTATTCATCATCTCGTCATCAGCTTCTGCGATCGCCTCTACAAGCTCAGTACGTAACTGTTTGCACTTGTCAGCTAGATCTGCTGGATAACCATCGGTAATTTCAGTTTGTTTACCTAAGTCATCTTTATAGATGTAAGTTTTCTTTTCTAATAAGTCCACAACTCCTTGGAATTGGTCTTCAGCACCGATAGGCACTTGTAATGGACGAGCGTTTACACGCACATCGTTACGTAATTGACCATGCACTCTGAAGAAATCGGCACCTTGTCTGTCCATCTTGTTTACGAAAACTATACGTGGAACTTTGTAACGATCAGCTTGTCTCCAAACTGTTTTAGTTTGCGGCTGAACACCACCCACTGAACAAAGAACGATTACAACACCGTCAAGTACACGCATTGAACGCTCAACCTCGATAGTGAAATCCACGTGTCCCGGGGTGTCAATTAGGTTAATAAATTTATCTCTCCACTCTGTAGAAATCGCAGCTGCGGTAATCGTAATTCCGCGTTCTTTCTCTTGCTCCATCCAGTCAGTTACTGAAGCACCTTCGTGTACTTCACCGATCTTGTGAATTTTTCCTGAGTAGAATAAAACTCTTTCTGTAGTAGTAGTTTTACCAGCGTCGATATGCGCGGCAATACCCATATTTCTATAATCTTCATACTTAACTTTACGTACCATGTTGTTTCCTTTTCTTAATGAATGCACTACTATTTTAGGGCTTTTCAGCTTGCAATCGCAATAATGATGAGTAATACAATATTATTTTAATATTTTAAACTTGTTCAGAAATCGTTTCAGCGCAAGGCATGCGAGTCCTGAGCCACCGGAGTTTACTAGTGGTAAATGAGGATGGCGAAGGACGAGCATAACACAGCGATGGACGATTTATGGACAAGTTTAGTCTAGTTTCTCTTCGAATTTTCCGGTTGGCGACTTAAATTTAGCCTGAATTTGGAACTCGCTGTACTTAGAACCATTGTCTTCTTCGTAGTCTCTAGTGCCCACTATTAATGCGTCTTGGACGTACTTAGAGTTGTTATTAAGGTTAATTGATAAGTCGGAGACATCCTCAGCACTACGAGCTTTACCCATAATAAGGATTCTGGTTTTAGAAGCATTGACTCTCTCAAACCAAAGTTCTTTAGGAGTCATTTTACTGATGTCCTTGAGAATTTGATCCCACGGAGTACGGCGCTTAGTGATGTTCAAGTAGAAATCTTTCTCAGCTTCTTGTTCTGCTTCTTGTTTCTCAAGTGCTCTGTATTTAGATATAAGTTTTTTGTGTTGAGAAGATTTGCGTTCTAGTGAAGCGAGGTTACGACTTTGTCTTAAATTGTCTGCATGTGTTAAACCTGTCAGGAAGACAATTCCAGCAGCGAGTATCGCGCAAGTAATAAAAGTTAAATTGCGCGGCGTCATTGGGATAGGTGGTCGCGGCAACTTGGTAATCTTAGAAATATTTATTTGTTCAGGTGCTCTGAATAAATTTTTCGAAAGATGTCTGGTTGGATCTTCAAATATCACATGTGGATAAGTAAGTCCAAAGCCAAGTGCTGAGTCCTTCATACGCGGACCATATAAATAGATCATTGATAGAGTTAGATTATCCACATGATCAAAATACTCAACTATGAATCTGTTGATATCACCGATTTGATCTCCATTATTTGGAATCTGCGTTAATGCAAGTGGATTGTCTTTGCCCCAAATTACTATTTCGCTTCTATCATCACCAACCCAAGCTGTAGCTCGTAGTTCATTATGACGCTCAGGTCCGAGTAAATAAAAACTAGGAATCACTGATACTATTTTGTGATTTAAAGTTAGAGCTAACTTCTCTACTTTATTGTAGGCATCAGCCTTTGGAGATAGTACCAGGTAATCACAAAGTGCTTGTTCACCTTCTTCTCTTTTGGTTACATCTAATCTTTTAATACCAAAACGTTTACCAATAATTTTTCTGTTGATTTCCAAGCCCAAAAAAATCAGTTTTTCTTTATCTGAAACATTATCAGGCAATGTAACGATTTGATGATTGATACAACTAATAGGTAGCGAAACAATAACATCGCTACAATTAAATTCTTTTGTTGCAAGTTCTATTCCAAGTCTTGGTATCGCATCGTCAGTGTTATTCCAAAAATAATCTGTACTAATATCAGAAATATAGTTAATACCCTTACAGTGAAGGGCGATATATTCCTCGCTGAAATCAATAATCAGGTTAGTAGAAACCATTTTTTAACCAAGAATCATCATAGCAGCAATAATTGCAATGGACAATGCGCCGCCTAGAGGAATATACTTTTCGTCGATGCGACAAGCCTCATCTGAAGGCTTGGAGACTAAGCGAGGTCTGAGCCTGGAAAATATCTTAAGCCCAACGAAGTAAATTAACGCCAAATAAAATGATGCAAGTAAAACCGTTAAAGCTGGCAGTGTACCTAATAATACCGCAGCTAGGCTTACTAGTATTGTATCGCCGCCGCCAAACACCGATTGCCCTGACGTCTCAGTCAACTCCGGTGGCTCGGAACTCGCATGCCTCGCATCTGGGAGCTTTTCGGATAGGCTCGAATTAAAAAGATACTCAATGCAAATCTCATTTATAAAATACGAAATGCCGATACCAAGATTAAACCAATAAAATGCTGCTAATGAAACTTTATAGATTAGTGCAATTTCAATTACTGCTAATAGTAGATATAAGTAAGTTACATGTTTGATCAAGAATTGATTGTTGAAACAGAGAGCTTGAGGAGTGATTCTTAAAGCGCGCGCACGAAAATAAATTAAGTTCATCAAATGAGTGAAGCAATCCAAGCTAATAATAGTTAAACCAAAAAAACTTAATGCTGTAAATAGCTTAGCAAGAGCGTTTGGTAGTAGTGCAAATGCTTCTAGTGCTTGGTAATATGGCGAACCATATACAGTGATATAGATCAGAGCAATGATTATGGTTGAGTAACTTAATGCATGTGGCAACTTGCGGTATTTGTGATCTATAAATGCCATGGCTACTACTGATGAGAGCACTATTAAAGTGAAAAGATACTCCGCGAAACTTTCAACCTTGCTGATAAACATGAGTCCTAATATCCCTAAAAGTAGCTCCACTAGAGGATAGCGTATGGAAATCTTAGTGTGGCATTTAGAACATCTTGCACGTAAAAAGATATAGCTCAATATAGGTATATTTTCGTACCATTTGAGTTGATACTTACATTCAGGACAATGTGAGCGTGGTTTGATTAAGGATTCTTGACGTGGAATTCTATGAATTAAAACATTAGTGAAACTACCAAATAAAAGTGCGATAATTAGGCTGGTCAATGGTAGAACAATCTCCATATAGCAATTCTACAATAAGTCACACAGCCTTTATTGCTCTGGGTTCGAATCTGGGTGATAGGCTTGCTAATTTAGAGCATGCTTTAACTTTACTGGCAGATCATCCCGAGGTGAAGCTTTTACAGATTTCTAAATGGCACGATAACCCAGCTATAGAAGGAGCTGGTCCAGAAGCGTTTTTGAATGGTGTCGCTAAAATTCAAACCACTCTAGATCCGCATCAATTATTAGATTTATTGCTGAAGATAGAAGAGACCGTCGATCCAGAGCGCAATCAGCGTGGACGCAAGCTTGCTCGGGTATTGGATTTGGATTTATTGAAGTGCGGTGATTTGGTTATTAATGATGAAAGACTTACTCTTCCGCATCCACGTATGCACGAGCGTGAGTTTGTAATTAAACCGTTAAAAGAATTAGAAACTAATTCTGCGTTGCGCGAAGAATGTAATCGGGAATCAATAAGAGTTCTGCAGTCAAACCCTGCTTATCAAATACGTCGTATGTATCTATCAGATTTAGATCAGGTGACAGCTTTAGATCCAAAGGTATTTGGGATAATGCATTGGACGCGCAATATTTTTACTAATGAGCTTTCTAATCCTAATGCTATTTATTTAGTAGCAGAGGAATTGCAATCAGGGATAGGTTCTGGGAAGATTTATGGTTATGGTGGTGCTTGGCTTGTGCTCGATGAAATGCATATTATGACTTTGGGGACTGATCCAGGGTTACGCCGCAAGAAAATTGCCGAATCAATTATCGTTGCTTTGCTTAATCAAGCGATGCAAACTGGTACTAGAGCTATTACACTTGAAGTGCGCTTGAGTAATACTCCCGCGCAGAAACTTTACGAGCGTTATTTATTTCAGCATCAAGGTATACGTAAGAACTATTATGAAAGCGATGGAGAGTCTGCTTTATTGCTCTGGACAGAAAGTATTCAGGAAGAGAAGTTTCAGAAGAACTATTTGGAGCAGTTAAAGAAGCTTGAGGCTAGTTTCTCTCAACACCTTGGTTAAGCACTTTACTCATCTGCGCTAACCTTTCTTTGTCTTTAGCAATCACGTTCTCTAAGGCGCTTTGACGAGCACCACGTTGTCCTTGGTAATTGCTTGCACCGTGTTTCTTTTTACCGTAAGGATGAGCGACAAATAAATTTTTCATGAATATCATTTGCGCTATTGGTTTACCAGCTTCAAGAGTAAGAGCGGAGTTGCCTTGGTTGGTAAGTTCTACTACACCCTCTCCTTCAAAACCACTATCAAAGAGTCCTGCGGACTCAACGTACAAACCCAAACGTGCCCAAGAGCTCTTGCCTTGAAGTACACCATGGATATAATTCGGGAAATAAAAATACTCTTCAGTTGTCGCTAGCACAAAATCATGCGGTGCAAGAACTATATAGTCAGCAGTTAAAGTTTCAAAACTGCCATCAGCTTTTTGTCTAGCAAAGTGCTTACCAAGATGCACATCAAGACTGTTGGGTTGAATAGCTTCTTTTCTATAGCCCTCGATTTTCAATAAACCTAATCTAAGATAGAGGCTGATTTGCCAGTCCACTAAATTTCCTGGTGCAAGAAAAATTATATGAATGATATAGAGCGCAAAAATGTTGCTGATAATTGATTCCACGAGATGTTATTTTATCTGGAATTGTAAGGTGGGTGCATTAAAGATTTTTCATGTAGATTTCTCGGTCATTGCGAGCCGCGGAGCTGCGAAGCAATCTCAAAATTAGGTGCAAGTCTAAACAGTCTGCATCAACTCTTGAGTGATAATGTCTGACCCAAGTAGGTTCTTCAATTCATCAGCTTTAGAACTCTTAGAAATTATATCTTCTGCTCTTACTAAGCCTTGCTTGTAGAGATCTGCTAGTGCCGCTTCCAGAGTCTGCATACCTTCCTTACGTCCAGTTTGAATTGCAGAGTAGATTTGCGAAGTTTTACCTTCACGAATAAGATTCGAGATACCAGGAGTTACCACCATGATTTCCATGGCAATGCATCTACCCTTGCCGTCTTTCTTTTTGAGAAGTGTTTGTGATAGTACCGCTTTAAGTGAGTTACTGAGCTGAATCCTAATCTGTGTTTGCTGTTCATGCGGGAATGCGTCGATAAGTCTATCGAGCGTAGAAGCTGCGGAACTAGTGTGTAAGGTTCCAAATACTAAGTGACCAGTTTCTGCTGCAGTAACTGCAAGCGATATGGTTTCTAAGTCACGCATCTCACCGATGAGAATTACATCTGGATCTTCACGAAGAGCTGATCTCAATGCAGCACTGAAACTATGAGTGTCATTGCCAAGTTCTCTTTGGTTGATAAGGCTCTTCTTAGATCTGTGCACAAACTCGATTGGATCTTCGATAGTGAGAATATGTTCTGATCTATGAGTATTGATCCAGTCGACTATCGCTGCTAAGGTAGTTGATTTACCTGAACCAGTAGGTCCTGTCACCAAAACCAGTCCACGAGGCAACTGTGCGATAGCTTTAGTAGTAGCTGGCAAGCCAAGTTGCTCAAGTGAAGGAATAGTCTCGGTAATAATTCTTAACGCAGCTGCATAACCAACTCTATCTTTATAAACGTTGATCCTGAATCTTCCTAAGCCTGGCACACCGTAAGATAAATCTAGCTCGTGAGTACTTTCAAGTATCTCTTGTTGATGTTTAGTCAAAAAACTATAGCAAAGAGTTTTCACTTGATCCTTGCTAAGCGCCGCAAAATCCGTTCTGATTAGTGAACCATTAATTCTAAGAATAGGCGGCTCATTAGTTGCAATATGCAAATCGCTTGCACCATTGTCAATAACTAGTTTGAGAAGTTTATCGATCATAGTATTAATAATATATGCTTACAGGTCAATGGTCAAAGGGGGCTTATACCGCTTTAAATACCCTATAGCTGGTCTCTAATAAAGGTGATGGATCGGCTTTCTCTGTTTGCAACATTAAATAGTTGCCACGATATTTAGCCACCATATACCAGTTGTTATTGTCTTGAAACAATATTTGACAAAGTCTGCCAGTGCCTAAATCTTTAGAGTTTTGACTTTGGGCATTGAATACTTCTAGCAGAGTTTCCTTTGGATAACCGCTCCAAGTGAAGACAGTGTCTTCAAGCATCTTATGATCTTTATCTACGCAGATGGCGCCACTAATATCATTGTCGATGTTCTCTAATAAAGCTCGCTCAAGGTTTTCAAGTTTGTCGTTGTCTTCAAGTTTGCCTAGTTTGTAATCTTTAAGATATAGATCGAAAAGAGAATTAACTTCTTGTTTAACTACTTCGCTTGCTCGGATTTTTTCTGCTTCTGCTTGTAAATCTACCGTTTCTAATTCACGCTCCTTCGTAGCGCTAGGAGGTAGTTTGCGACTGAGTTCCATGCCAAAGAACAAGCAAGCAACGGTGTTAAGAATAATCAAGCCTACTATATTGATTGATACTAAATTAGGAATAGCTCCTTCAAATTCATCGAATGCAAATAACTTGTATTTGATTTCTACCGGAATAAAACTTAATACCGCAAAGCAAGTGCTGATGAAAAATAAATAGTAGCAACCAATTTGTATGATGTCCTTGATGCCGGCTTTGGGGAAGCTAGCTAGTATAACCAAAAATATCAAACTCACTTCGCCAAGAAACAAACTAATAAGAGGAATCTCTTTTACTATTTGCGAAAAGAAAGGAATCGGTGCTCCGAGAAACAGAGTTACTATCAGTGCATTAAGTAGAAATCTCAGACGTATCTGCTTGTTGATGTCCATACATTAGGATTATATAGTATTCTTTCGTCGCCGTCATCGCAAGGAATCAGCTAAGTTATCCTCTAAATCCTACTCCTAGCTCTTTTTCTAGGATTTGTTTTAGTTGTTCAATAGCTTGATCTATGGCTTCACCATTAAGAGTCTCTGTATCAGATTGAAACTTAAGTCTGAAAGTAGAACTCTTTGCTTTGCTAGCAGCATCAGTGTTAGTTCTTCTAAACAAACTTACTAATTTGACTTCACGTAAATCTTTAGGGAGTTTTTTCTGCATCAGATCCTGAAGAGTTTGCACGTCGACATTATCGCTACTGTCAACAGTGATGTCGCGCTCTACTATTGGAGTGCTAGCGATGGCTTTGAACTTCGGTTCTTTTAATTTAGGGTAATCAAGTTCAAGCACATAGCTTTCATCTGGTAGATCCCATTCTTTAGTGATGCTTGGGTGTAACTTGGCTATCATGCCGATCTTACGCCCGTCCTGAGTGACTTCTGCTGATATGCCAGGGTGTATTAAAGTGTTTGCGTTTTTTGCCGAGCTGAATTTAGCACGCGGATAAAGATTCTCGATAATGGATTTAAAGTAGAAAAAATTCTCCGCTAAAGTCTTTGGCTTAGCTTGAGTCCAATCGCTTTCTATTTTAACGAGTATCGCTGCAAGCTTAGCTTCTTCGACAGTGTCATCGCGTTCTGCCTTAGTGGATTTAGCGTAATAAGTTTTACCTAGCTCAAATAATTTTATGTCTATAGATTTATCATAGGCATAATTTCTGCTAGCTGCTTGAATCAAGCCTGGCAAGATAGATTGACGTAAAGAGCGATGTTCGCGAGATAGAGGATTGTCCATCTCGATATAAGTTGCAAGCTCTTGTTTGGCACAAGCGTCTAATTCTAAAAGTGAATCTCCAATCAAGCTACTAAGTCTAGCTTCAGAGAATCCTGCAGCGATAAATGCTTCGGTGATTTTTGCTTTGGTTCTACTTAGTGCTTGTAAGTTTTGCTGAGCACTTACACTGCTTGGTGTTTGTATTGGAATGTTATCGAAGCCATATAACCTACCTATCTCTTCAATCAAATCCGCTTCACGACTGATGTCTGATTGTCTGTGGCTAGGGATGGAGAATTTTGTTTCTTCGCTGTTGTTATCTACTAACTTGATTCCTAAGCTTTCAAGTATTTGAATATAAGTTTGTTGAGGAATATCAATCCCTAGTAGTCTTTTGATTTGCGCTGATCTTAAGCTAACTGTCTTACTAGGGATCTCTTCAGATCCTGCTACTTGTATAAGACCAATTTGGAAATTGGCTCCAGCTGCTAATTCTTGTAATAACTCTAAAGCTCTTAAAAGAGCGGTCTTCGCAAACGCTTTATCTACGCCTCTTTCAAATCTTCTCTTAGACTCGGATTCAACTCCTGCAGCTCTTGCACTTTTGCGGACACTTGCTGGATTGAATATAGCTACTTCTATAACTATGTTTTTAGTGTTGTCATTAATGGATGAATTTAAACCTCCCATGACTCCAGCAAGTGAGCTTGGACCATTAGTGTCTGCGATAACTAAATTAGTTTCATTAAGCTCATATGTTTTTTCTTCCAGGGTAGTAAGTTCTTCGTTAGGTTTGGCGCGACGCACTTCTAAATAGTTTCCAGTGATTTTTTCTCTGTCATAGAAATGCATTGGCTGACCGAGTTCTAGCAACACATAGTTGCTTATATCAACTACATTGTTAATTGACTTAGTGCCCATGGCATTAATGCGCTCTTGTAGCCATGTTGGTGATTCTTTAATCTCTATGCCTTCTATCGCTACAGTGAAGAATAGTGAACAATCTTTTTCATCAACGATACGAGGTTCGATGTTTTTAACATTAGGATTGAAGTGAAACTCTTTCTCTGAAAGAGTCTTGGCTTTTAGTTGTTTACCTGTTACTGCGGCAATTTCACGAGCTTGACCATATACGGAGAGAGCATCTCCTCTGTTACTTCTGGCTCCTACTTCTAGTACGTAATCGATGCTTTGATTGATAATACTGCTGATTGCTGTGCCAAATTTATTTGTGCCTGCAAGCTCATTTAATATATAGATGCCATCACCTTGTTTCTCTTTTATGGAATTAACTGCTGTTTCGCTGAGACCCAGTTCGTCAGGTGAACAGAGCATTCCACAACTCTCTACCCCGCGAATTTTGGATTTCTTGATTAATAGCTTAGAACCATCATGACGATTAGTTACCTCAGCTCCGATAGTAGCTACTGGTACTTTTTGTCCTACTTTAATATTGCTTGCGCCGCAAACTATCTGTTGAATATTTTCACTGCCGTCTGCGTTGTAACCGATACAGGTTTGGGTTACGTTTAATTTGTCAGCATCAGGATGTTTTGCGATTTCACGGATTTCTCCTAAGACTACATCATTTCCTAGAACAATACCACTAGCTTCTACAGACTCCACTTCAAAAGCTTGCATGGTCATTTTCTCAACAAGCTCATCGAGCTTAATGTTGCTTAAATCGACGAAATCTTGTAGCCAGTTGTAGGAAAGTTTCATATAAATAATATGATAACGTATCGCCGATCGCCATCGGGGTCGTACTTCGACATTCGACATGATGCAGATAATTGCATTATTGCATTGTGTCGTTTCATTTTTAATTGGCGTTTGGCTTATCTTTAATTTGTCGACTGTCGAAGTACGACCCCGATATAATAACAAATAGTGTTAAATTGCTTAGAACATTTAAAAATACTAGATGATACTAATGATGAAATGCAGAGCTTGCTTTTAGATTGGGCTAATATTAATTCTCATTCTTATAACCTGGTTGGCTTAGACACAGTGTTGCAAAAGATCAGATCAGAGTTTAAGAAGAGATTCTCGCATATAAGAATAGATATCATTGATTTACAACCAGAGCAAACTATAGATGCGAAGGGTAATGAGGTGGCAAGATCACTTGGTAAGGCTCTGAAAATTACTAAAACCAAATTCAATCCTGATGCGCGCAAGGTTTTACTTATGGGACATATGGATACTGTTTATCCAGAAGATTCTAATTTCCAAAGTTGCACGGTAATTGATGAGAACACACTTAATGGTCCTGGGGTTGCGGATCTTAAGGGTGGTTTATTAGTGATGATTAAGGCTCTAGAAGCATTAGAAGCTAGTCCCCAAGCTGGATCTATTGCTTGGACGGTGTTTGTTAATCCTGATGAAGAGTTAGGCTCACCTGGGTCGCAATTATTATTTCCGCAGTTGGCGAAGGAACATGAATTGGCTTTGATATACGAACCGAGTTTAGCTGATGGTTCTATTGCTTATCGTAGAAAAGGCACAGGTAATTTTACTTTAGTAGTGCATGGCAAGGCTGCGCATGTGGGTAGAGCGTTTAATGAAGGTGCTAGTGCAGTATTAAGCGCAGCGGAATTTATTACTAAAGCTAATAAGCTTAACTCTGAATCGGTGATAATTAATTTCGGTAAGATAGAAGGTGGCGGTCCTTTAAACGTAGTCCCTGACCTAACTGTGCTGGGGATTAATATTCGTGTAGAACACACTGAAGATGCTATTAAGATTGAAGCGGCGTTTAAACAAATTATCAGTGAAATAAATCAAACCGAAAATATCGAAGCTAAATTATATGGTAGCCTCAATCGTAAACCTAAAATTCCTAATGCTAAATTAGACGAGCTTTATGATCTTGTCGCTGCTTGTGCTACTGAGCTTGGACAAGTTGTCAAGAAGAAAGATACCGGTGGTTGCTGTGATGGTAATAATCTATGGGAATATGGTTTGGTGAATATTGATACTCTGGGAGTCCGTGGTGGTAACATTCATTCACCTCAAGAGTTTGTTTGTTTAGATTCACTTGTGGAACGGGCTAAGCTGAGTGCGTTGGTGTTGATGAGGCTTGCTGGTGCTTCTTAAGGGTCTTCGGGGGGGTTGACTTTACGTTTCGACATGGGGTATTATCTAGTACGTGAGGATAAATAGAGATCTTAGATTAGATGAAGTTAATTCAGGCAGAGCACCTGGTCTTCAAGATATGGATGTTCAAGTTGGGAGAGGAGCAAATCTTAGCACTCGTTTAGATGAAGCTAGGTCAATACCAGGCTTACATCATGTGGCAGGAGATCTAGCAAGTGGTAATAAGGAAGCTGGAGATGTAAGGGCCAAGGCTCTTATAGCAATGGAGTCTCAACTCGGAAGTATAAATGAATTACCTACAGTACCTGATCGAGGAGGATCTGAAGCTTTATCAACTGAAGATAAGTTCGATCAAGAACTCGTTCGCTTATATGAACAGGTATTGATAGTGCTTAAAGAACAGTCTGCTTATATAGAGAGACGATGTCCTGATAATGAAGATCATGGATTTCTTCAGGCTGTAAGAGCCTCAGGTAAAGAAGACTGTGAGATTTCGAACCGTATTTTCTCGGCTTTAAGAGTAGCTCCTAAGATGGTTGAGAAGGGAGATAAGAGGTATAAAGAGGTCTGGGATCGTCTCCAAGGAGCCACACGCAAACTAATGCTGGACATAGATGGTGGTGGTGTAGAGAATATTAGCAGAGCAGCTAGGGGTCTTTTTTTACATAATGTTTTGTGGGGATTATTTCCCGCACAAAATTTTGATTTAATTAAAAGATTAATCAAAGCTGAGACCGTGGAAAAGGGGGGCGTTTTTCAAGGAGGTTTTGTAGGATTTAAAAATCAATATGGTGATGAAGTCTATAATGATATACGCGCACATTGTTTTAATAGTTTTATAGAAGTTCATCCTAAGATTAAGCAAGGGGACTTGTCTGGCTGTGAACATCTTCTTAATATGTTTCATGACTTTCATAATGCTGAATTTAAAATAGATGAATTGTCTTATGGCTATGAAGATAGGGCTGTCATTTTGGCTAAAAGGATTGACCAAGCGGTACCTGGCTTTGTTGAGATATATAAAGCTTGCATTTCTGATTCGAAGATTGTAAAACGTTGCTGTCCATTTATAAAGCTTGAGAACGTTCCGTCTATGTTAGAAGCACTAGGTAATAGTTAAATTATTTATGGATGGTGCTAGCAACTACTAACTATCAATCATCACAAGGAACCTTGTATTGGGACGAGCCTGAAAATAGATATATAAAACTTCCTTATGGTACTACTGCTCCACCCATAAATCCTGCAAGACCAACTCCATTAATGAGGTTATGTGCTCCTGCTACTCCAACTACTGCGCCAGAATTTCGTGGTATTGATTTTCGAAATTTCTCTTCAAAAATATTTGATTCAAAATATTTTATGTATCGTTTAGGTCATAATGGACCGATCGATTCGCCTAGATTTATAACTTCTTTTCAGGAGACAGATGAACCTAAATTTAATCTACAAAAATTTGCGCGAGAAAATGTAGATAGGATTGAAGATGCTCGCTCTAAAATATTTTTTACTAGATTGGCAGATGAAAATGCTATTTGGTGTCGCGGAAAGCGACAAGAGCAAACACACCCTGAACATATAAGAAAAACTTTTAGTGAGAGAAAAATATTTATTGAGCAAATTTTAAAAGGTCATTGGGATAATAAGGAGATTACATTTAAGCCAAACTTTGCTGCTGATGCTTCCGGAGTGACATTTATATCCTGTAAGCCAGAGGATGTTAAGTTCACTTGTTTTGACAATTCACCATATGGTGCTGCAGGATATTTACCTGCATATTTAAAACTTTATCCAGATGATTTTAATTTTACTCCAGAAGGTAAAATTCTTAAGTTTCGGATGCTCAAAAATGAAAGATCAGCTCAGCATTTAAATTTTATTCTCGATATGATGTCTTTGCAGGATAAAGGCAGTGTTGAAGCTCGTTATCCAATTGGTGCCCTCAAGCCATATTTTGAACTTGATAATGGAATGGTGCAATATAAAGAAGATTTACTTTTGACGCGGAAGATGAGAACTGTAGAAGGTAGATATAAATTTGATATTGATAGTGAAGGAGAAATTTCTTTGCAAAAAAACTTAGATATAAATAAAAATATTGGCTCTTACTTGAAAATCGGCACTAATAGTTCTTTTGTAAATAGAGGCAAATCTCTACCTTGGACAGTAATGCATAAAGCTTTGTTGAAATTGACTGACTGCAAAGTAAACAAAGAACAATACGATATCTATATGGAAAACCTTATCAAATCTCAGGTGCTACATTATTTACAAGTTTTACAGGATCATGGTTATAAAAATGAATGTCAAGGAGGAGAGATTGATATCGCTTGGCATGCTACTGATAAAGATATGGTTCAATTGCCTGATGGTACGAAGATACAAGTTCCAAGACCAATATTGATTGAATCACATTTATATATGCCAAATATAGAAAGTGCTCCTCCTAAAATATTAGATGATGATAATTCCGGGACTAGTCTTCTCTGGTAATTTAACAGATGAAGTTTCTAGGGATTTACTTGATTTCTAGACCTTGCAAAGTTCTTAGTAAAAAATACAAAAATAACCACGAATTGCTATTATTTTGATCATGGGTGTCGAAAGCTTACCCAATATAATTCCTCGTCTTTTTTTAAGAGACGGGTTATATTTTTGTCCACCATTTAAATATGTTGGAAGTGAGCCATCTGAAAAAAAAGATAGAATTGCTCAACTTACTGCCCTCTGTGCTCCAGCTGCAGCCGCTCCAGAGTTTCGTAGAATGAAGGCAAATTGTACGGCTTATGAAATGAGCATGTTACTATGGTCAAAATATTTTATTTATCGCCTGGGACATAATGGACCAATTAGTTCACCTCGATTTATAACTTCTTTTGTTGCAACTGATGATATTAAAACAAGACTAATTAAAGTTGCAAAATTAATTGAGGGGCATGAAACTTCAGATGATGATTTGAAAATTTTCTTCAATAGGTTACAAGACAAATTAGCAGTATTGATTCCTGATAAGGGTAAGCATCCAGATTTCTTGGAAGATCATTTTTCTTTAAGAGACAAGTATGTAAAACAAATTCTCGGCGATAAATGGAATAACAGGAAATTAACATTCAAGCCAAATTTTGGTGCAAATGGGGCTGGTGTAACACACATGGATATTAAGCCAGTACATATTGAATTTTCTGTTTTCGATGGTTATCGTTCTAATGCTAAATGTTTACCAGCATATTTCCAAATGTATCCTTTCGACTTTAGTCCCAATATAGATGGAAGACTGATTAAATTTCGTATGTATCGTAACGCAAGATCAGAGCAGCATTTAAATTTTATTCTCGATATGATGTCTATAAGTGATTGTGGTGATATGTCTACAATTGAGCATCCACGGCATTGTCCCAAGTTTATCTTAGATAGTGGTATGTTGCAATATTGCGAAGATTTATTAAAAGACGAACAAGATCACGTCATTGAAGGAAGATATCGGTTTCATTTTGATGAAAAGGGTGAGTTCCATTTAGAGAAAGAATTAAGCGAAGATTTTAGTCAAGGCTCTCATTTGAAGATTGGTACTAATGGCGGCTTCGTTAATAGAGGAGAAGACGGAAGACCATGGGCAACTATGCATGAGCTATTACTTAAGTTATTAAATTCTCCAATAAATAAAGAGTCATATGATGAATATATGGAAGCTCTTATCAAATCACAGGCGCTGCATTATTTCACTGGCTTGAAGAATCTTGGCTTTCAAGCTGCGAAGGAGGGTTTCCATGGAGAGATTGATATTGCCTGGGATGCAACAAATAAAGAGTTAGTTCAAACTGCAAATGGTACAACAATTCAAGTACCCAAGCCAATCTTAATGGAGGCAAAAATTGGTTTTGATAAAGCAAGTATTCAGCCTTTTAATTTTGGTTTCAATCAATTAAATTAACTTAATTCCGGGACTCAACTTCTCTGGTAATTTAACAGATGAAGTCTCCATTGAAGCCACTGGATAAGCGCAATAGTCAGCAGCGTAATAAGCGCTAGGTCTATGATTGCCGCTGTTACCCACTCCGCCGAAAGGCGCAGCACTACTGGCTCCTGTGGTTTGATTGTTCCAGTTAACTAAACCGGCTCTGATGCGTTGATAGAAATCCTTATAAAGTTTTTCATTGTCACTAATTAAACCAGAGGATAAACCATAACTAGTATCGTTGGCTTTGGCTATAGCCTCGTCCCAACCGCGCACTTTATAAACTTTAAGTAATGGACCGAAGTTTTCTACATCATCAGTAATTCCTGTGCAATCAATTATTCCTGGACTCACATAAGCAGAACCTAAATCAAGCTTCTTCATTTCTAAGAGTGATTTGGCGCCGCGAGCAATTAACTCTGCTTGTGCCTTCAACAAATTATCAGCTTGAGTTGCAGAGATCACTGGTCCCATAAAATTACTAGCATCACTGGGGGCACCAATCTTAATCTCTGAGCTAGTTTTAACGAGTAGGTCTAGGATCTCAGTAGATTCATTATTGTCAATCAAGATTAATCTGCGCGCGCAAGTACAGCGTTGACCTGCAGTAATGAAAGCAGATTGAATGATTAAATATACGGCAGCTTTAATATCGTTAGCCTCATGTACTATGAGAGGGTTGTTACCACCCATTTCTAGCGCCAGAATTTTTCCTGGATGACCAGCGTAGTTTTGATGAAGAATTTTACCAGTCTGTGTACTGCCAGTAAAAAATATTCCATCTATGTCAGGATGATTAGAAAGTGTTTTGCCGGTATCAACTTTGCCTTGGACCATATTTATTACTCCATCTGGCAAACCGGCTTGCTGCCAGAGTTTCAAGATCAGTTCGCTTATATAAGGAGTAAGCTCACTTGGCTTAAATATCAAAGTATTGCCAGCAAGCAAGGCTGGAATAATATGTCCGTGCGGTGTATGCACCGGGAAATTATAAGGACCGAATACAGCTATCACTCCATGGGGTTTGTGACGTACTACACTTGTTCCGTTTACTTTCACTCCAGTTCTTTCATGATAGGCATCTAAAGAAATACTCAGTTTACTAATAGGACTGCCTATCTCGATGGCTGCTTCCCAAATAGCTTTACCATTGTCTTGAGTAAGTGCTAAGGCTAGTTCATCTTTATGCGTTTTAACTAGTTCGGTGAATTTTTCTAAATAAGCGAGGCGTTCTTCCAAGCTTAAGCCGGACCATGCAGGAAATGCTTGACGAGCGGCTTTTACGGCAGCGTTAATTTCATCAGTGCCAGCAGAATCACCTTCCCAAATCACCTCACCACTAGCAGGATTAACAGCGGAGAATTTTTCTCCACTTCCTTGAACCCATTGATTATTTATGAACTGAGTCATAGTTTAATAAACCTCACGCTTTCCCCTGCTTCTATGTTTAACGAATTAATAGTGTCTTGAGAAAGAATAATATAGTCCCCTTTAATTTCACCAGTAGTTTTCGTTACTCTAAAATCAGTTTTCATATTAGCCACTAAGATAGAATCTGTTGAAGATTCACCTGCTTGTATTTTTTTAACTATTGAGTTTTTAACTGTTTCTATTTCAGTAAGCTTACAAGCGATGCGTGGACCTGCGTCAAATATATCTACATGTCCATCAAGTTTAAATCCCTGTTCTTCTAGAAATCTAAGAGCGGGAGCTGTGTCTTTATGTACCTTACTGATGCTGTCACTGACTGCTTTTGGTAATAATGGTATGTATATGGGGAACTTAGGCATTAACTCAGCAATAAATCCTTTGTCTTTGGCACTTAAGTAATCAGCCTTCTCAAATTCCATATCAAAGAAATGTCTGATAGTTCCTTCCCAAAACGGAGACTTGCCTTCTTCGTTAATATAACCACGCATCTCAGCTATTACCGTGTCCTTAAAGCGTTGTGGAAACGATGCCATAAACAAAAATCTAGCTAAGCTCAAATATCTGCCGAAGCCAGATGAACGATACTCTGGAGATACAAACAATGAGCTAACAATAGTTGGTCCGTCATGTTCTTTGCAAACCTCTAAAAATTCTACTTCCTTATCCACTCCTAGTGCTGGAGAGTGTTTGCGGTTCTTTTTGATTTCATAAGAATAGAAGGGTTCATAGCCACCAACTCTTGCTCTGATGGCAGCAACTCCGATGATCTTCCCTTCCTGCTCCAAAACAAATCTATAAGCTTCTGCTCCTACTTGAGTAGGTTCTATACTGAGACTATTGATAGATTCTTGAATTTTATCTGCTAAGAGTTTTTTATCAGCAGGTAAGCTAGTCATCCCGGGACCAGTTTGTTTAGCTAATTCATAGAGTCCATCTAAATCACCAGGGTTAACGGTTCTAATTAAAAAGCTGGCTGTCTTCTCTTGCGGCATGGTGATTAATAGTTGCTATTAAATTATAAGCTGGAAAAAGCAATTCTTGTTTATAATCCTGGGTTTCGCTATTGAAGTTTTTATATGCTGTTAATACTTTGAGGTATTTATTGCGGATATCGTGATGATCTTCTGTTAGCCTTGTTAGCAAGCTTTTATCATCTATCAATGGAAAGAGCTGCTCTTCTTCCTCTGTAAAATGCTCGCTTAGAATCTTTTGAACATAAGCTAGTAATGCTTTGCAGGTTTTCATTAAATGCTCATCATCGCGTTGATTTTTTAGTTTAGTTAATTGGTGCAAATAAGTGTCTAGCTGCTGATAGATTTCTTGGTGCTCTGTTTTAAGTTTGTTAGTAAGCTCAGACATGATAAAAAGTACCTTTTCTTTGTCCAGAACTTTTTATGAGGCTTTGACTGACTAGTAATTTTAGATCATTAGCGATAGTGGAGCGACTAATATTAGAGAAAGCCTTACAGATATCGCCAATCTTAAGTCCTTGACTGGCTTTCACGTGATCTAAGATTTGTTTTTGACGAGGGTTGATATTGAGATTCGGTTCTTGTTGGTTTAATTGAGCTTGCAAGCGCATAATCAAATTCTCGACACTATCCAAAAAGAAAATAATCCATTTTGTAATATCCTCTTTGTCGCTATAGCGATGCTTCTGGCATTCCATAAGGTTTTGATAGTATTCTTTCTTGCGGTCTTCAATTACTTTTTCAAATGAAACATAGTGAATGAAACTATACCCTAGTTTCAACATCAATAAATTAGTAAGTAGGCGTGATAGTCTACCGTTGCCATCTTGAAATGGATGTATAGAAAGAAACTCATAAACAAAAGCTCCGACTATCAGTAAAGGATGAATATAAGGATTGCCTAGTCTGTCATTAGTCCAATCAATAAGTTTTTCCATTTCCGGTGCTACTAAATATGGTTCGGTGGTGTTGAAAACCACTCTGGATACCTCTCCTGGATATTGCGCAATAACTTTGTTAGAAAGAGATTTATACTGACCTTTGTGTCTGGTGTCCTTTGAACTGTATTTAAGAAGCTGATTGTGAAGTTGCTTGATGTAAGACTCACTAAGAAAAATATTCTCATAATTATGAGCGATTAAATCTATAGTTTCATAGTAACCCGCAACTTCTTCTTGATCTTGCGATTTAAGTTTATTGATATCTAAGTTGGCGATTAATTCTGTTACTTCTTGATCGGTTAAAGTTGATCCTTCTATTCTGGTGGACGAACCTATACTTTGAACCGTCGATAAATCTCTTAGTTCTTTGAGAAATTTTTCTGGCTTGCCAAGTGCGATATTTTCCCAACTTATTTTAAACGCATCGATGTTTGCAAGTTTATTTTTGATCAAAGATTGCAAGCTGATATCAAAGCTAATCTTGTCGTCCATATTCATAAATTACCCATATTTAGTTATATTTAATCATATTTGAGCATAAATGACAACTATTTTAGTTGTCATCGCGAGGAACGCGCGAAGCGCGTGACGTGACGATCTCTTCTATAATGACCATAGATGAACTACTACGAAGTAAACTTTGACGGTCTTGTTGGTCCAACGCATCTATTCTCGGGGCTAAGTTATGGCAATGTTGCTTCAGAGATTAATCGAGATAGCGCATCTAATCCTAAAGCTGCAGCTTTGCAAGGGTTGGAGAAAATGAAATTTGTTTATGATCTAGGTCTTAAGCAAGCTGTGCTCCCGCCGCAATTAAGACCGCATTTAGAAACATTAAAGCTTCGTGGTTACAAAGGAACCAATGATGCAATCCTAGAGCAGGTTTACAAGGATGAACCTGAGCTATTAAGAGCGGTATGTAGTAGTTCTAGTATGTGGACTGCAAATGCAGCGACTGTCTCTCCTAAGCCAGATACCCCCGATCATAAGCTGCATATCACTCCAGCTAATTTAACTACTAAATTTCATCGTTCACTAGAGGCTCATGTTACTAGTAAAGTTCTTAGACAGATTCTGCCAACTGCTTCGCATCATGCTCCTATAGTTTCGATGTTACCTGATGAGGGTGCCGCAAATCACATACGCTTCGCTAATGCGCATGGCGAGCCAGGTCTAGAGCTGTTTGTTTATGGCTATTCGTTAGACTCTCAAGCTGCAAGACCTAAGATTTATCCAGCAAGGCAAGCTAAGGAAGCTTGTGAAGAAGTAATTAGTTTGCATCATCTGGCTGCTGAGCATTACGTTTTAGCTCAACAGAATCCTGATGCGATAGATGCTGGAGTTTTTCATAACGATGTAATTAGTACTGGTAATCTTAATTTGTTTATTTATCATGAACAAGCTTTTGTGGATACTGCTTCTGTTGTCAATGAACTTAAAGCTAAGTTCAAAGCTTTATCGGGAGCGGATTTGATAACTGTAGAAATTAAAGCAGCGGAGATCAGCTTAGAAGATACAGTAGAAAGTTATTTCTTTAATTCTCAGATTCTCACCCTTCCAGATGGGACAATGTTGTTGCTTGCGCCTATTGAATGTGAAGAGAATAAAACAGTTAAGTATCTTATTAACGATATGCTTGCTGATCCTAGTAATCCAATAAAGCAAGTGAAGTATTTTAATTTGCGTCAGAGTATGCGCAATGGCGGTGGTCCTGCGTGTCTGCGTTTGCGGGTGGTTGTGAGTGAAGATGAGCTAAAACACTGTCACCCAAAGGTTTTTATGACTAATAAACTTTATAGCGAGCTTGTTGCTTGGATAGAAAAACATTATCGTGAAGAACTGAAGATAGAAGATATCTTAGAGCCGGGTTTCTATGAAGAAGTGCATAAAGCTTTTAAAGAGTTGGAGAAGATCTTAGAGCTGAAGCTGGTTTAACATCAAACTTAAACTCATCACCCTCAAAATCCACTTCTACTAAAGAATTACTAGGAAGTTTTCCGGCAAGAATAAGGTTCGCCAGTTCATTTTCTATACGCTTCTGAATCACTCGTTTCACTGGACGAGCGCCGTAGCTTGGATCGTAGCCGATAATGCCTAATTGGTCTAAAGCATAATCAGTAAATTTAAGCTCAACACGTCTCTCTTCTAAACGTTGGCGTAAGTTTTTCATTTGTATTTCTACGATAGATTTCATCATGCCCATTTGTAGCGGAGAGAAAATTATAATATCGTCTATGCGGTTCAAGAACTCAGGTCTGAAATGTTGCTTCAATAATTCTTGGATATCTTCTTTTAGGCGTTCTTTACGAGTATCTTCGTCACCCTCTTCTGAGGATTCAATATTCAATCCTTCATGTAACTGTTTCTCTATGATATATTGACTACCAAAGTTAGAAGTCATGATGATAATGGTGTTCTTGAAATCCACTCGCTTACCGCGTCCGTCAGTAAGATGTCCATCATCGAGGATCTGTAGAAGTATATTAGATACATCTGGATGTGCTTTTTCAAATTCATCCATGAGCACTATTGAATAAGGTTTGCGTCTCACTGCTTCAGTGAGTTGTCCACCTTCTTCGTAACCAACATAACCTGGAGGTGCTCCTATTAATCTAGCAACGCTATGTTCTTCCTGATATTCAGACATGTCGATTCTGACCATAGCATTCTCGTCATCGAATAGAGACTCTGCAAGAGCTTTAGCTAATTCAGTTTTGCCGACTCCAGTTGGACCAAGGAATAAGAAAGAGCCTATTGGTCTATTAGGGTTGGAGAGTCCAGCTCTAGATCTCTTAACTGCTTCTGCAACCGCCTTCACCGCATCATTTTGACCAATAACGCGTTTATGAAGTTCAGTTTCTAGGTCTAATAGTTTTTCTGATTCTTCGGCTAGTAGCTTGTTAACCGGGATTCCAGTCCATTTAGAAACTATTTCAGCTATCTCGCTCTCGTCTATCTCTTCTTTAAGTAGTGATTTGGATTTAGATTTGCCATCGGAATGTTCTTCGGCAGCTTTAAGTTGCTTCTCTAATTCAAGCAAGGTGCCGAATTTCAATTCTGCAGCACGTTGTAAGTCTGCTTTACGCTCTGCATCTTCTATCTTCGCTTTAGTCTCTTCTATTCTTTGCTTGATTTCTTTGGTGCCAACGATAGCAGCTTTCTCTGCTTGCCATTGACTGCGTAGTTTATCAGCTTCGCTTGTTAGCCCTTTAAGTTCTTTCTCTATTTTTTCTAAGCGTTCTTTACTTTCAATGTTCTCTGACTCAGCTTTAAGTGCTTCTCTTTCGATCTTGAGTTGCATGATCTTACGATCGAGTATATCTAATTCTTGTGGTGCTGAATCGATCTCTACGCGCACTTTTGCGGTGGCTTCATCAATAAGATCTATAGCCTTGTCCGGAAGGAATCTGTCACTAATATATCTATGCGAAAGTTTCGCTGCAGCTACTATAGCGCTATCTTTAATTCTTACACCGTGATGTGCTTCGTATTTTTCTTTAAGTCCGCGCAATATAGATATGGTTTCATCTACTGTCGGCTCGTCCACTAAGACCATCTGGAAACGTCTTTCGAGCGCAGAATCTTTCTCTATATATTTTCTGTATTCATCTAAAGTAGTTGCGCCAATACAATGTAACTCACCGCGCGCTAGGGCTGGCTTGAGTAGATTGCCTGCATCCATAGAACCTTCTGTACCACCGGTTCCTACGACAGTATGTAATTCGTCGACGAATAATATAATATTGCCTGCTGAATCTTGTACTTCTTTAAGTACGGCTTTAAGTCTTTCTTCAAACTCACCTCTAAACTTAGCGCCAGCTATTAGAGCACCCATATCTAGTTCTATTACTTTCTTGTCTTTAAGACCTTCTGGGACATCTCTATTAATAATTCTTTGTGCTAAACCTTCGGCGATAGCAGTTTTACCCACACCTGGAGGTCCAACTAAGACTGGGTTGTTTTTGCGGCGACGAGATAGTACTTGTATGACTCTGCGTATCTCATCATCACGTCCTACTACTGGATCTAATTTACCTGAAGCAGCTATTTCTGTTAAATCTTTACCGAACTTCTTGAGAGCATCCAAAGTCGCTTCTGGATTGTCATTGGTGACTCTATGTCCCTTGCGTACTTCAGCTATAGCCTTACTTACTAATTCTTTGCTCATGCCAAATCTGCTTAGAATATTTGGTAGCATACCTTTATCCTCGAAGCCGGCTAATAATAAATGTTCAAGTGACACGAAATCATCGCGCATTGATGTTGCAATCTTGATGGCGTTATTGAGAAAAGTTTGGGTGTTTGGAGAGATGGATAGTTGGTCACTTGCTGTAGTCATGGCACTAGCTTTAGGTTTGGATTTGAGGTAATCACGCAAGGCATCACTAAGTTTGTGAATATCTACTTTTAGTAATTCTAGAATTTTGTAGAAGTGGGAATTTTTAATATCATCGAGCAAACAAACTGACGCCATAATATGTTCAGGCTCTATCGCGGCGTGATCCAAACTCTTGAGTAATTCTTTAGAGTTTAGTATGGCATTCTGGGTGTTCTTGGTGAATTTATTGAAGTCCATTAGTAAAATTATGCCCGATCTATTTTGAGATTGCTTCGTCCTACTGGACACTTCCCCTAAGAAAAGCGATCTTATTGTAACTATGCTAATATATATTACGTATTAGCCGGGCTTTAAGCCCGGCTAATTTTGTCGTGTGAATACAATAGCTCCTAGCATCCAATATCCTCCTCCGTCAGAGCGTTTTCGTTTGGTGGCGGATGCTGCGCCTTTGCCAGAAGAACTTGAGAAGGCTAAGAAAAATTCTACTTACGAACGATTCATGGATTTCTCGAAGATAGTTTTTTCTCGTGAATCAACTTATAGGGGTTTTGTTGATGTGTTTGCAGAAGACATACCAAATATTCTTGCTGATGCTTTTAGAGGTAAAGCTGCTTTTATCGAATCTATTCTTAAGAGTACACTGACCACTGGTTATATTTTCACTGCTCCGCAAATTGTCAAAAAGCTAGCTAAGTTTTGTTACAAAGCTGTATTGCCGCAGTTTGATCAAGCCACGATAGATCGACTTATGCTTTTTAAACTGACTGACTTAGAGAGTCAAGAAAAATTTAATCAAGCTAAACAGAGAATTATCAAAGAAGAAATCAATGATAGTAAAAATCAAGCTGATTTTTATCAAGGTAGTCAGGCGGTAGAAGCTAGTAAACAAGCTGATTTAGAAGGATTGAAAAACTTCCTTGTTGATTTTAATCCTGATGATAAACTGAGAACCACTCTCTATGAATTGAAGAAAAATATTTTTACTAAACTCGCTTGGTATACAAGTAGTATGGGGACTGTCATTCCAATTATCAAAAGGCTTTTTAGGAAATATGTTTTAGGGCTTGATAGATTTGTAGGATCGGTAAAATATTTAGATGATAAAAATGCTGAGAAGCTTGGTAGTGTGAAAGGCTTCTCTCTAAAACAGATTCTCATGAATATAGTCAGCATGGTAGTTATACCTTCTGCTTTTACAGCGTTTATGAATTTTGATAAGAGTGCCTTGTTGAAACCTATTTTTGAAAAGCTCAAACCTAAGATCGACACGAGACATGCTTATCACCCTCAAACCAGCTTGTTTGCACCTATTAGTGCTTTGCCTTATCTAATAAGTAAGATGATTAACTCTCAAGACCGATTTGAGTTGATGGAAAACTTTATTAGATTTATGGTCTCTGGTTCTTCGCTCTATTTCGGTGATAGAGCCACAAACGGCGTCTTAGCTAAGTTAGCTGATAATAAGCTTGTGGAGAAGCATGGTGTTGAACCTGGAGTTCTGTATTATAAGGATCATGAGGATTCGCGTCATGTCAGTGGTAGTCTAGCGAAGCTATTCCCTGAGGCTGCTAAGTTTGATCATGTACTAGAAAGAACAGAAAGCAATCCTAGATTGAGAGAGGAAGCTACTGATTTATATCGTAAAGTTTTCTACAAGGGTTTTGGCTTACATGCCTTTGGTACTTTTGCGCTTAAGATGTTTATCAATTGGATTACTAAGTCGAGGGTGGAGAGGGCGTTGAAGCATGCTTAAAGATTTGAACTGGTATGAAAGGGTTTTGCCGTATCTTTGGTTTCGTTGTATCCTTTTATTATGGAAGGTTTGGGTAACGGTAACGTCGATTTAGATTTAGGACGCAGATTTATAGTAATAATTTTTTTCTTGTTGTTCATGTGGTACGGACTAAACTATTTAGTTACACTCATTAAATCTGGTCGCATCAAGATCCCAGAAGTCTTAAAAGTAAAAATCCCTGCCCTCAAAAACCTTGAGCAAAATTCTACAAATGATCTTTATCAATTAAAAATTATCCAAAGGCAAACTATGCCTGACGGTTCTGAGCTCATGGTGCTCGACGCAAGCGGTAGACATATATTACTTTCGCGCCATATTCAATCAGGAATTAATTACATCACTGATTTGAACGAATGATAGGTATTGACTCTTTAGCTAAGTCTTAAGGATAATTGAAATTTTCAGTAATATTATTCTGGTAGTATATAGCTTGGATTTGGGCCACATTACTCAATGCTGGCTTCGCAGGTGCTGGGGTAGCTCAGTTGGTAGAGCATCTGACTTGTAATCAGGCGGTCGCGAGTTCAAATCTTGTCCCCAGCACCATTTATAAACAAAAAAGCAACCCATATGGGTTGCTTTTTTGTTTCGTACGAGTTCAAATCTATTTTAGGTGGACTGAGTTAACAGTTAACTAACTTGAATATCGCTTGTCTAATATGCACTTCTTCAGGCAGTTTGACTGAAGCGATCATGTCCCTAATGGCTTGATCATCACTGATAAAGCTTTTAGCGATCATAAACCAAATGTTTTCTTGGTAATCAGCTGTAACTTTAATGAGGATCTCTTTATAAGCATCTAATGACATACCTACCGATGAAAATATCATTTCAACTTTGTCTTTAGTATAAATGTTGTTGAAGTTGTTGCTAAGAATTTGATCGATCAAAGCTACTGTAGCACTGATCACATCTTGATTAACAACTGAGTTTAATTTGGTGTAGAACAGTTTATTAGCTTCAAGAGCGGTACGCTCTTCTGGTGTTAAATTCTCAAATCCATAAGTCGGTGCTGATATATTGAAAACAAATACACCATTGGGTTTGAGTACACAAGCGATCGCTGCAAGAAACTTACTCATATCTCTAAACAAATGAAAAGTGTTTAGTGCATAAGCTAAATCTACATTGCTATTAAACTCTGTAAGTAAGTCTTCCGCGTTGAGTTCTAAGTATTTAACTTTAGAACCTAATCTAAGTTGAGCTTGTTTTAGCATTGAAGCTGCTGGATCTATTAAGTGAAGATTCTTTGCTCCCGCTTCAAATATAATCTCTGAGCTAACTCCAGTGCCTGCTCCAATATCTAGAATAATGCCATCGGCACTACTGTTTTCTATTGGATTAACAAAATCAATTGCAGCTCTAGAGCTGGTTTCATATACTGGATCTACCTTGCTATATTCTATAGAAGTTTGTTCGTCTTCAAAAGGATTGTCTTTAATTAGTTCTTGTTTAGCCATCTTCGCCCATTAGCATCGCTATATCTGCTGAGTTGTTTAATCCAGCAAGTTGCGTAATTCTCAAACCGAAATTATCGTCGATAACTACTACTTCACCTCTAGCTATAAGTTTATTGTTAACAAATAAATCTACCGCTTCACCTGAAAGCCTATCTAACTCAATGATTGAGCCCTTGGTTAATTTCAATATGTCTTTAAGGTGCATTTCGGCTCTACCTAGTTCTACGATTAAACCTAGGCGTATATCCATTAATAGATTCAAATTCTTTCTCTCATCAACATCTTCAGGGTTGTGTGAATCTACTATCTGTCCAAAATCTGCTCCAAGCACATCTCCTACAGTGTCTCCCGAGCTTGCTTTAGCTCCAGTAGCGGCAGGGAATATCATGGCTAAACCATTTATTAATTCTGTGCTCAAGTCTATCGAAGCGTTGAAGCTTAATCCGGAAGCTGTTTTGATGGATAACTGTATCCCAGCTTTTTCTTGGTCACCATCTTCTAAATTTAAAGAGCCTGGGTCTGCTGGATCTAAAACTTTAACGTTGAAATTTCCAGGTGTGAAGCTTGGGTCTTGTAATTCATCTATGTGTGCTAATGCATCTGCGAATCCTTGTGATAAGGCTGAAGCAAAAGCCTCTGCTTTCTCTGCATTGAAATCACCGCCAGCTTCTGTTGAACCTGACATAAGGTTTGCGATACTTGCTGCATCTTCAGTGCTAGTAAGAATATTTATATTGCCAAAACTTTCTTCGCCAAGTGCAGCTGTCGCTAATGCTGTCTCTGTAGCTATGTTTGCTTGAGCACCTTGAGTCTTCGCGGCACCAATATTACCAAGTGTAATGGTTACCTGAGTATCTAAAAGTTTAGATAAAGCAGTTGCTAGCGGCGTAGAAACGCTGGTGGCAATAGTTTTTAAGAGTGCTTGTTGTTTAGCATCAAGCGGCATAGAGGCTTTATACCCTCGCGATAAAAACCCTTTACCACGGTCATTAGGACTATGCCTCTGGATAATATACTAGGTTGTTTGAGGGAGCTTGTCCTCAGTTATTACTTTTTTCTTCTTCTTGATTTTCTTCTTGTCTATCATTATATGAGCGATACGGCGCGAAGTAGCATTAACTGAGCGGATAAACTCTAGTACCCAAAGGTTCTGTTTCTCATCCTCATAGTCCTTATCATCATGAAGTAACTGTACTGATTTGTTACGTAACTGTTTCTCAATCATTCTTAAAGAATCTAAGTGCTCTTCAATGCGATCTGCTTCCCCAATGGAATTGTTGAGAACTGCGTTACAAGATTTGGAGAAACACTTAACTGTTTGTTTGAAGTAATCTTCTAAGCCGTCATAGCTTTTATCCGTGAAGTCTGGCTCTTTAGCATCTAATGTCTCTAGCGATGCTTCAAGTTTGTAAGCAACATGTTCAATTTCATTTACTAAAGATACTTGGTTGATTACCTTAGAAACATCTTGTGAAGAGAGTCTTAGTTTACCAACTCTACTCAAGAAGTCGAGGATATCCTCTCTGAAGCTTTGTTGATACTCTCTTAGCTTCGCTAATTGATTAATCTTGTTCTTTTCTTTTTTGATAAAGTAATCGCGCGATACCCAAAGCATTTCTTTTACCACGTTCTTGTATTCTTTAATACCTTGTACTGAATGTACGAAAAGTAGTTCTGGAGTGTCTGCTAGGTCACTGACACGTGGGAATATATAGTGATATTTGTCCTCTTCTTTGCCTTGTGGTACGCAAATTTTGGTTAGCCATCCTAGTGCTCCTAGGCAAGGAATGAAGATTATTGCTGACGCTAGATTGAAATAAGTTTGTGCGTTTGCAACCAAGCGTGGTACGTCGGTTTGGTCAGGTGTTAACCATTTAACTAACTGCACAAAGCCAGGCACCCAAAATGCAAACATCAACACACCAATTACGTTATAAAGTATATGAGACATTGCAACGCGTCGTGCTGAGTAACCAGAGCCTAATGACGCTATCCAAGCAGTTACGCAGGTTCCAATATTAGATCCAAGGATCAATGGCACAGCAGCTTCTAGTGTAATCAAACCTTGCATCGCAAGTCCGATGGTGATACCAGTGAAAGCACCGCTAGAGTGAATGATGGCGGTGAATACTGCTCCAACTAAAATACCAAACCAAACATTTTCGCAATTGGTCATTAATTCTATGAAGTAAGGAGAGCTACGAAACCCCTTCATCGATGTAGACATGTATTCTAAGCCCAGGAAAAGCAATCCTAGACCGAGAATAATCATGGCGAAGTTTTTAGTTCGCGATCTTTGTGCAAAAGTGCGAATCATGAATCCTGTGAAGATTATTGCCATGGACCACTTCGTTACATCGAATGCCATGATCTGACCAGTTACAGTACTACCAATGTTTGCGCCTAACATTACTGGCAAGCTGCGCTCAAAACTCATAAGCTTGGATTGCACTAGCGACACCAGAATAGAAGTAGTAGCGCTGCTGCTGTTGACGATACCGGTAACTAAAGTACCAATGATTAAACCAAGAAATGAATTGTCGGTGGCTTTTTCTAGGGCTATCCTTAATGTAGATCCTGCTGCCTTACTTAAATTGCTTGACATCATGTCGAGTCCGAACAGCAACAGCGCTGCCCCTCCTAGCAAACCGACGATATTAATTAAAGTAATTCCTTCCAAGCAAGGGAGATTTTAGCATGCCAGCGTAGGTTTCTTTATAATAATGAATGATCTACTGAAAAACGTTTTTTAGTAGAATCTATAAGTGAATCTTCTTGAATAATCATTCTTATGGCTGATCAAACAAACAAAATAGTTCTTGCAATCTCTCTGGCGATAAATATTTTGCTAATAGGTCTGATCGCTGGTCATTTGTCTAATAACTCTACTCAGCGTCGTTTCGATGATAAGCATAAGTGTCAGTATTGTCGCAAGCATAGACATGGAAGTAAAAAAGCTATTCACGATAAATTTGTTAAATTGCATGATAAAAAGCAGGAAATGTTTAAGCAAGTGAAACTCGCTCGTAAAGAGGTTTTTAAGGTGCTAACTGCTGAAGAGTTTGATCCAGTACTTTATGATCAGAAATCTGAAG